>Ga0073774_1000292_pt1 | contig 12756 bp, 12 predicted proteins | sample InSIn5gowninarea_FD_77487 | JGI IMG/M metagenome (GOLD analysis project Ga0073774, IMG submission 77487) | Clean room microbial communities from NASA Spacecraft Assembly Facility at Jet Propulsion Laboratory, Pasadena, California, USA -... ... | reverse complement strand
CACTCAGTGCGTGCTTTGTATCTGCTCACTGCTGTTGCGGATCTGCTCTGCATTGAGAAGAAGGGATTAATCTCGATGGCTAAGTCGACGGAGTGGCTTGGTACGCTGCACCGCTTGTGGGACAACATGGTCGACAAGAAGATGTCCGTCACTGGTGGCGTTGGAGCCATCGAACAATGGGAGGGGTTCGGTATCGACTATTTCCTGCCTCAATCAACCGACGAAGGCGGCTGCTACAACGAGTCATGTGCATCCATCGCAATCTTATTCCTCGCAGAGCGATTGCTGGATATCGAACTCGACAGTCGTTACGGCGACATCATGGACCTATGTCTGTACAACAACGTCATGACAGCAATGAGCCTGGACGGGAAAGCGTTCACATATGTCAACCAGCTCGGCAGCTCCGAAGCCGACAAGAGCGGACGCGAAGACTGGTTCTGGTGCGCCTGCTGTCCTCCCAACTACAGTCGCCTATTCGGCAGTCTTGGGGGGTATCTCTGGCACTTCGGCCAGCAGGACAAGGGCGCATACATCGATGTACACCTCTACACATCCGCAAAGGTCGCATTCGCAGCAGACGAGGGTCCAATCGAGCTTGAGCAATCTTCCAACTGGCCATGGGACGGCACCATCTCGTTCACACTCACGAACCCAAATCAAATCCCTACAACCATCCGCCTCCGCATCCCGGCATGGGCGAACAACACCTTCACACTCAGCCCACCCTTCTCATCCTCCACCAAGTTCACTCCAGTCGAAAAAGGCTACCTCACCCTGTCCCCAGAGTACCTCGCCTCAAACCCAGAATTCACCCTCACCATCTCCGGCTTCGAACCGCGATGGATAGAACCACACCCCTACACATCCTCCACCACTATCTTTCTCGCACGTGGGCCCGTAATCTACTGTGCCGAAGACGCACACAATCCGTGGGAAACAAACCACTTCAAGGACGTCGTGGTCAAGCCAGGGACGCCTGTTACTGAGGAAGTGCGCACGTGGGAGCCGACGGGGGAGACGTATGTTGCGCTTCGGACAAAGGCGTGGACGAGGAGCTTGGGTGGGTGGGAGGTGAGGAGAGGCGATCCGACTAGGAGAGTTGGGGAGGTTGAGTTGCTGGATGAGAGGGAGATTGTGTATGTGCCGTATTATTTTAGGGCGAATAGTGGGGGGAGGGGGCACATGAGGGTTGGTCTGATCAAAGGGTAGAAGGGCAAGGTTTAGGTTCTAGTATCAGCCTCAATCAAAGTCCCAGTGCTTCAGTTCCCGAGGCTCTTCGAGATCAATACACAAGACTTAAGACCTCTTGCCGTAGCCGACCGTGGTCAATTTCAGCATGAGTATGTCCTCTCGAGTTGCAGCACAAGTCGGCCAGAAGCCCCCTCGCAGCTTCTCTGAAAGACCAATCGTGGAGATCTCCGTGCAAATGAACAAATACCACAGTATTTAAGGAGATGCTGTAGCCCTCTGAAGTATAATCTGCTTGTGAATAGCTTGTGGTGCTTGACTGGATCACTCCCCACGTTTCTGGCGAACCTGAGCTTATGGCTGGCCTCTCCTGCTACCCAAGAGATGTTCACACCGCCCCCTGATTAACCATCCACGCGCTCCTCGCCGCCGCCACCCCGCCCCAGATCCCCACACCCAACAGCCCCCAATCCAGCGCCCACACACACCCCGCGACGCCCCAGCTAAACGCCAGCGTCTCGAGAATCGCCACGACCTTCTCGCTACCCCTTATAGCATCGTTGAACTTCTCGACAAACGGGATCTTGGTCTGCTTCGATTCATTCCAGAAGTTGGCCATGTGGGTGCGTGCCGTATATAGGCCGGCGCCGAGCGCGAGGCCGGTTATGCCGAGGAGAGTGGGTGTGTGTTTTGAGGTGAGGAAGGGGAAGGTTGTTGCGGCGAGGAAGGAGAGTGCTAACTATAACCATGTAATTAGCCATTGCTCGGCATTAGGACTGAAGGTCAGTGTATGGATCTGGGAGACGTACGGATAGCGTCCCGCTAGTCTGCGTTGCGCGCGTTTTGTGAAGACGCTGGGCGGCGGTGTTACTCCATTCTGCGGCTTTTTCGGAGGTTTCTTCGTATTGTTGCAGGCGGGTGATGTTCTCTTTGCACAGGTAGAGACCGTATGTTGAAAGGACGGATGCGAAGAGGAGGGGTGGGAGGGTGCTGATGGTGGATATGGTTTCACTCATGGTGACTTGGTCGTAGAGGATACTGATGAAGACAAACTCCAATATGGAATTCTTGTACGCAGACAGTACTGAGTTATTGGAAAGAAGTGCAGCAAAGTCATGCAGCTGGATCGATCGCCCTCCTACGTCATTGTTCCTGGCCAGACTCTGTGTTGAATCCCTGCGCCAGGGTCCAGCCCCTCCAAACCAAAACTTTTGACCCAGGAGCCGAGGCGACAACAATACAAGCCACAACACAACGCCCTTCCACAGCGCCCACAATGTCAAACCCCGAACACCTCAACACCTCCGAGCTCGGCACAAAATCCTACTGGGACGCCGCCTACACCACCGAGCGCGCAAACTTCTCCTCGAACCCGGACGACGAGGGGACAATATGGTTCAGTGACGCAGGCGCAGAAGAGCGCATGCTCTCCTTCCTCGAGAACTTTTCGGACGAGGGTCGATTGCACAAAAACGAGTCCAGTGATGAGACACCAACGCGGTTCCTCGATCTGGGAACGGGGAATGGGCATTTGTTGTTTGCGCTGAGAGAGGATGAGTGGGAGGGCGAGATGGTGGGTGTTGACTATGCGCCGCAGAGTGTGAAGCTTGCGAATGAGATTAGAGATAGTAAGGGAGAGGAATATGAGGACATACGATTTTTCGAGTGGGATTTGCTGGGTGAGGAGGCGGGAGAGTGGTTGGGTGAGGGGTTCGATGTTGTGCTTGACAAGGGCACGTTTGATGCAATTTGTCTTGCCCAAGAGACTGATGCGCAAGGGCAGAGGATATGTGAGGGGTACAGGGAGAAGGTGGAGAAGCTGATCAAGAAAGGGGGGAGGTTTTTGATCACAAGTTGTAATTGGACAGAAGAGGAGGTCAAAGGGTGGTTTGATATCGAGGGAGGCGAGCTGGTGTACGAGAGCAAGGCGAAGTACCCCAGCTTCACGTTTGGAGGGAAGACAGGGACGAGTGTCTGCACTCTTTGCTTCACACGTAAAGCCTGAGCGGCTTGCTGTTGTGCTGTGTGGTTGCAGTCCGCGAAGATCAGACGGCCCGCCGCCGTATCCTGGCTACCACCAGCCACTTCTTCCGCTCGCCGATATTCTCTCTACCTCCGTCTCGCTCTCTCGCCCAGGGTCGCCGCGCGCCGTCTGCGTCCATCTCGTACATCTCTTCCACCTCAAGTCCTTGCTGAGGAACCACGTCCTCGAAGAATGGCACAAGCTTGGCACGACCTGTATGGAAGCCAGCTATACACAAGACTCTCGCATCTGGGCCATCTGCGAGGAAGTGGAGCATCGACTTTGCCAGATTCTCGTGCTCTCCCAGCATCCATAAGCAATCTGCTGCTAGGACCCGCGTATACTTGTATGCGTTCGCAACAGCAAAGTCGGAGGAGATGTCGCCCCAAAGATGACCTTCGACAGCGACCTGCGACTGGAGGGCAGGTTTGATGTTCTTCGTGACGTTGGCTTCGATAGCCTCGAGGATCGGTGGGGCTGGGTAGTCTGTGATAGTGACCTGTACTCATTAGCATAAGACTAGCGCAAACAAAACTGAGCTCAGCATACCTTTTCAGCACCAGCAAGTGCACTCATAACACCTCCCAATCCTACGCCTGCATCGATGTTCCATCAGCCATCTCTTCATTCTGCGCTCAGCCCAACGCACCTGCTCCAAGCTCAATCACGCTCTCGCCCTCCATATTCCACATCTTCTCCTCATCTTTGCTCATCCACCACTCGCCATTCTTCCAGCCCTCATTCCCAAACACATCAATCTGCATACTCTGCCCCTCCACTGGCCTCCCGCCCACGAGCTCGGCCATGAGCACGCCAGCGTTCCAAAGGTAGTGCGCCATCTTCCGCCTCTCTTCCTCGCCGTTTATGTCAGCAGTTCGAAACTCGAGATTGCCGTATCGTGCATTTTTGTACACTATGACGGTTTCTGGGTCGTCGCCGTGCTGGTTCTGTAGATCGTCGGTGAAGACACCGCCGAGTGAGGAGCCGAAAATGTCCTCTGGGTCGAGGTCTTTTCCCTCTGGTCGCCGTAGGTCGATCAACGTTGGGAGCAACATTGCGCGTGTGTGTTTGTGGTGTGCTCTGAGCTCAAGGATGACGGAGTCGAGGCCGCGTGCATGAGGTGGGGCAGTGAGCTTGTCGTGTTTGGGAATGGCAGCAACAGGGATACCGCGTTGGAGAATGAGTGATCTCATCATCGATTGCGGACCACCGAGGTTACGCATAGATGTCGCGCCACTGTGATAGATCGATGGTCGCTCGTGTGTGAGAATTGCTGTAACCGCACAGTCTCTTTTTTCTTCTCTTCAAATATATACTTCAGAGTAACTACACGCTTCGGGACATCTACACACATCCAATAGAAGCACAAGCTGTCCGCCTGCAAACATGGCTTCATACTCGTTCAAGAACCCAGCTACATACCACTTACTAAGGTCAGCACGCCCTCATACCCCCTTCTCAAGCACACCCTGACCTATACCAGCTATGGCACCCTCCTCGGCAGCACCCTCTTCCAATCCTTCATCGCCGGCGTCGTCGCCTTCAAAGTGCTGCCCCGGCCCCAATTCTCCACCCTCCAGAAACACACCTTCCCCGTCTACTTCACACTCCAAACCGTCACGCCACTCGCCATGCTTCTAACCTATCCCTCTGGCGCATCGCGCCTCATCCCGTACCTCTCCTCCACCCCAGTTCTACAGAGCCCTACCGATCGTCTCAATATTTGGTTGATTGGCACAATGCTTATCACTGCGGTAGCCAACTTGGTCTATGTGGGACCTAAGACCACGGAGATTATGAAGATTAGGAAACACCAGGAGACCAGGGATGGGAAGGCGGCATATGACAAGGGCCCGCACAGTGAGAAAATGCAGAAGCTGAACAGGCAGTTTAGTATTTTGCATGGGATTAGCAGTATTACGAATCTTGTGGGCTTGGGGGCGATGGTTTGGTATGGTGCGGTTTTGGGCGCGGGTTTGAGTTTGCAGCATGTTGCTTTGTAGGCAGGGGGTGGAGCTAAGGGAGAGATGAACAGAGAGGATCCAGGAAGCCATGGACGTGACTGGCCGAGAGCTTTTGAGCATGCTTGGATACCGAACAATCATATACTAGATGAGATCTTGGATAGAATGTGTCAGCTCATGCCACCCCACTCATCTCCCTCACCAGCCTTACACTATCTGCCTCCCTAACCCATTCCTCCACCCTCGCCCCCACATCCCCTACAAGCCTCTCATATGTCTCATTCACAAAGAAAAGACTCGTGTGCGCAGCAACCTCATCCATTCCCTCCATATACACCCGGATCCAGGTGGGATCCTTATGTCCATCGCTGTCTTTGGGAGGCAGCATGCAGAATTTGCCGAGTTTCTTCTCTTTCTTTTTCTTGTCGGGTTTGGTGTTGCTGGAGTCGGCCGTGTTGGTGGTGTAGTTGGAGTCAGTGATGGAAGCTTGGTCGTCAGGTGAGGATTGGCTAAGGATTGCGCTGCGGGAGAAGGAGTAGTTGGAGTATGGGCTATGTGAGGGCGCGTCGCCGAGTTGCATCGTGTGCAGGCCGGATTCTAGACCGGGCGTCTCTGCGCTTGATTCTTGGGTGCTTGCAGCGGTGTCTTCCTCAGGTGAATGGTATTCTCTGCCTTCGAGACGTGCTTGCTCTCTCGCCATTCTTTCCTTCTCTTGCGCAAGTCTAAGCTCTTCACCTGTTACTTTTGGCTTTGGCTTTGGCTGCGGAAGTGGCACCGTGACATTCTGTTGCCGTTGCGCCTCCCATGCTTCCTCGATGTCTTCGCGCTCGTTGATGATCTTGTTGCGGGCTTTTACTGCTTTCTGGTACGCTTCTAACGCTTCATCGTATTCTCTTTCTGCGGCTCGTCGTTGACTTTTGTCAGCGATCTGCGCGGTATCTACAAAGGGTGGCTCCTGTGGTATAGGTGGAATATCAGGAAGCGTCGGTCTGTCGACTTCCTGGCCTGGAAAAGTCTTCTGTGGACTTGTCGCAAAGAGAATCTCAGGCGGCGTAGCAGGAACCACTTCCGAGCTACGGTGCTCCTTCACCTCGATTGATAACCGTGGAGGTGTATCAGACCTGGAATTCAATCTGTTGAGATCCTGTTGTGACTGTGTACCCAGCCCATTCGCATCGCTATCCTGATGCTGCAACGACAAGCTGCCTAGTCGAGATGGCGATGGGCTTTTAGGCAACTTTGGCTTCTTCGGTCTGCCTGTGCTCGCAGTATAGTAGTTGACGAAGCGTATCCGTGGCGGCGATCGCACATCTGGATTGCCCATCCTTCGTTTTGACTCATCGTCTTCTTCAAGAGCGCGCACACGCGCATACCTATCTTTTAACTCCTTGTAGTCGGCCATGGCACTACCAAACTCGAAATGCGACTTGACAAGTCCCTTTCCAGCCTCTTTAATGTTGTTGGAGTGCTTGTTGAACCAGTGTAGGGCATTGTCCCAGCCCTTCCGCACTGGCAGGTGAACATCATTAGCAAATGATGGGTTGTAGTTAGGATCTGCGGGCTTTGGGTTGAAGATTGTACTCATTCGACTAGGCTTCGATCCCGTTGCGGGTGAAGTGAGTATTTGGTCTTCCGGTGGTGGCACTTTTGTGAAGATGCTCCCTAGGCCTGCTTTGATAATGCCAGGGTGCATGCCAACGAATGGCACGTCAAAGTTGATGATGCCAATGATGCGGTGACGGAACAGCAAAGCGACATCTGCAGCAAGCAGCCCTCCCATGGAGTGACCGAGCAGTATTACGTCCGTCCATTGGTCCTCATGTGGTACCAGCCTACCAAAGGTCAGTGTTCTGCATCTAGTAAAGGTCTAGTGTCTGTGGCTTACCATGCGGAGAATTGATCTCTGGCTTGCTCGAGACTGTACCGCGCGCGATATCTCGGATAAATCTTGGTATGCACCACGTGCGTATCCGCAAGTGTTACAGTGACAAGATTGTGCACGTGGGCTGGGAAGCTCCTGAAACTTGTCTCATTGCCCATGAAGCCATGGACGTACACGAGCAGTATACGGCGGCGGCCCGTATTCTCCAGGGAAGGGTCTGGAATCAGAGATTGTGTCGATGAAGATCGTGGGTCCTGTGACGACATTGCCATGACCGATGTATAGCTGGGAGGTGAGTTCATCTCGTTTGATTGTGAGGCTCTCGGTGGGAGAGCCGGCGGTGCTCTTCTGTTGTTGTTGCTGCTGCTGCTGTTGGCTTCATCCTGGTTTGCAAGATTCGATAGCGACGTCATTTTGAAATTTAGTGAGCGGTGACTGGCTGCACATGGCACTGAGTTGGCACACAATCAGGAAAGAGGCATGGTTTATCAATTCAGCTTGCTACAGAGGGAAACGAGTTTGGTGTCGACTTGCGAGTCGCAATAGTGGCGGTGCAGAACGCGCGGGGTCATTGAACGTTGAAAATGCGGCAGCTGGCCGACTTTGCTGTTCGAGTACGAAGTACGACAGCAATACGACCGCAAATCAGAAGCAGAGCACAACAAACGATGCAAACGTTCGAAAGAGTGAGCTGCAGAGCCCCATCCTCACGCGGGGGACGAATATGTTGCTACACGTGAGCTGCGACGCGTGGATAAACACGAATTGCGACAGACGACTTGAGCTTGGGGAAATTTGGCCGTTCAGTCACGCAGACATCCCTCCATCCCTTCCCCAAACGGAAACGCTAGACTATTGAAGCAATTCGAACGGATCCCCAGTCAATCGTCGGTAATCATCGAGGGTTTGGCTAGCCAGACAGCCAGCATGACTTGGCAATACATGTCCGAAGCCACGCAAGGCTGGAAGCGGCATGGCTTTTCTGGAGAAACAGCAGGCTGACTTTCGTTGGTGGTGTCCGTCGCGCAAAGGGTCGGATGCTACGACGGAGGGTAGCTATAAAAGGGTGGTGGCGCCTGAAGAGACTAATAGACTCCTGTGGGTCTTGCGGGAGCTTCGAAGTGGAAGGCGCGTTCCTGGCACTTGCTGCAGGGTCGCCAACGAACGGTACAGCCCTGGAGCTTGGCTGCACTAACGAAGTTCTTCTGCCGTGCGTGACTTGGAGGCTCACTTGGCTCTTCACCCTCGTGAGACTGCGATCGTGAGCGGCCAACCGGACCGCTGCTGTAACTGAGCAAAGAAGCGTGAAAGAAGCTCAACATCCCCTTCCAAGCGTTTCAAGCTTCTCCAACACGTCCCTTTGTGGTCAGAGCCTCTGCGCGTCATCGTGGAAGTACAGAAATAGACGGCACACGGACGAGCCAATTTCGCTTTCACCCAATCCCAGCAATCGGCCCCACAGCAACGGCCCAGGCTTTGCTGCACACTCGCCGCTGCTTGCTGCTCTTTCCACTGCACGGCGTGCTTGTCCTCAGCGCCCTCGTGCTTCTCCCTCTCACCCAGACTTCCGCTGCGACGTCGTCAACCCCTCGCTCGCAGTGCGCCCGGCAAAGGAGGAGGACAGAGAAAGACTCTGAAAGAGCCAGTGTCTTTATTTGAGTGCAGGACTCCGCGCTCAGGCCCCTCTCGATTCAGACTGCAACCTTTAGTCCGCCGTCGCACACATCGCTAGTCCCCCGCCCCATCCGTCTGTTGCACCATCCACAGCGCACAGCGCACCGACTGTAGCAAACCACCCGCCATAGCGAGCCTTGCTGCCTCATAGTCGGCCCCCGCCCACCCGCTCGCGCAGGCAACCTCATCGCGCAGCTTATGCTGGTCCATTGACCGCGTCTAGGTGTGTAGCTGTACCGCATCGTAATGCGCTGAGCATTCTAATCGTTGCTCCTATCAGTCGTACCTTCACCAGCCATACCTTGGCAGCCATTCGCTTCTCGACATTCACTCGCACACCACGCGCACCATCTATTGCATCCATTGACTGGACTCCTGCATCGGCCAACGCCAGTACGCCCCTTCATTAGCACCGCCTAGCATCGCTTGCGACTACCATCAACTGGATTCAATCATTCGAAGCCCATGTTCCGCGAACACAGCCAAATCGTCATCACTGCCACTCTGGAAGCATCGTCTGCGCGCAAGTAGCGTTTATCCATGGACGATATCATCGCACCAATCAGATCTAGAGTCGATTCGCGCAACCACCGCCACCAGCAATACACATTAACAGAAAGAGCTCTGCCCAGGAGAGCAAACCCGTACGAGCAAGAGGGGGATCCCGCCGACAAGCCTTTGTTATTTCGGGAGCACAAGAGACGGTCTGTTATGAGTAACTCTCACCGAAGATTCCATCGAAGGGCGCCCCAGGCCGAAGGCACAGGATCCAACGTTAAAACCGTTAACGTCGAGGTTGTTGCTACCGTTGATACCGCTGGAAATGTGGTTGCCCAGACCACCGTAACGCAGCCAGACTCAGCTGTTCCAACCGAGGCTAGCCGGGTGCTACCCGTCACAAATGCTACTGATGTCTCAGCGTCATCTGCAGCTATTGAATCAGCTTTGCCGACCGCACCAGCGGCCACGGCAGATGCGGCAGCGTCGACTCCTGAGGTGCCTTCGATAGCATCTATACCGTCAGAGACCCAGTCAGCAGTACCTTCGACACCGACCGAACCATCACAAGCATCAGTGCTGTCAGTATCAGCTGAGCCAACCGTGGCTACTGTTGTCGCGCTGCCTTCCGTACCATCTGTCCCAGCCGTACCGAGCGTTTCTCTTCCGTCAGTCCCATCGGTCCCCGCATTTCCGAGCGACTTGACAGTCCCCGCATATCCTTTTGCTTCGTCAAGCGTTGGTGCAGTTGCCGCCGATGCGGTCGCTGCATCATCGTCGGTATCAAGCGCTGCAGCTAGCAGTGAGCCATCTGTTGTTGCTGCACTTACCGCAGCGGGCACTACCAACTCGACGACGGCCAGCATCACCGCCAGTACTTCGTCGATTGCTTCGTCGATACTTGCCTCCTCGCCCACGCTACTTTCGACGATGAGCGGATTCACGTATTCGTCACCCTCTGTAGTAGCAGCAGCATCAGCAACTGTCATCTCTTCCAGAGCTGCATCAGGATTCTCACAATCCGGTCCTTCACCGTCGACCACCGCATCCTCCAACCGCGCCACACCAACAGAATCTTTAGATGCTGCCGGGTCTTCCTCTTTCTATGGAAGCGGTGGCCCCGGCTGGAACGGAGGCAGTGAATCTGCGACAGCAGCATCACCCACTGGTACAAACGCTGCCGCCGCTGGCGACTCTGATTCCAGTACCCCTGCGCCTCTTGACACCCCTCAAGTTGTGGGTAGTGTAGTAGGCAGTCTTGCTGGTGCTGCTCTCATCCTAGCAATCATTCTAATGTTGCTTCGTCGCCACAAGCGCAGGCAGGGCGGTGCACTCCAGCTCACTGACAGCCATCCTAGAGACAATGAGCAGGCAATGCGACAAGTACAAGCACCGCCCCCAGTAAGGGCCAGTCTTGTGCCCTCCGCCTTCCTCAACCGCTTTTCCGGACTCTCCAGATCGACCGCCGAGACGAGTTCGCCCACAGAACGCAGTTTCCAAAGAGTCTCTGGACGCAAGCTACCGTCTGCTTTCAGTGAAGGCATGACCTCGGATCAATTCGCGCGCGGTGGTCACATATCCGACTCATCTTTCTACCAAGACGACCATGGCACATACGGCGGATCTGGGCTGAACAAAGAGTATGGAGGAGGTTTTGGCAAAGAAATTGGCGAGACGTCCATTGCTGGCGGCGCGGGCATGATGAATGTTCGACCCAGTCCGGCAAGGACACCAGTGATCCACCACCCCAACGACAACCCCTTCGACGACACAAATCGGACTCTCAGCCCACCAATGTCACCAAACCCCTTCTCGTCCCCCGCCGACTTGTCACCTCGAGCCGCACTTGGTAGAAGCCTCCACTCTGCCGATGGCTCGCGAAGCTCGCGCTTCACCGAAAATGTCTGATGAATTTTCTATTGTCCTTACAATTCTTACTGTCGCTACTCGTAACCCATATATTACGACGCATGCATGTGCATACAGCTTTTTCTGTATCTGCTTTGCGTCCAGCATCGGTCAACGGCCCCACCTGTCCATTGCGGGCGCCGTCGCTCCACACCTTCATTGCCCACTGTCATTAATCAGGCCGTAATACGGCACTCCGTGTAATGTCTTTGTCCGCATCTCGTCTTGTCAATACTGTTCTGAGAGGTCACGTTGGTGGTCGAGTGTTCTTCATACCCCGGGTGTTGCCCGACGTTTGTTTATTTGGGAGGTTGCAGCGTGTATATAGGCCGCGGTTTTGCATGACTCGTTTTGGAAGGACGGTGTACAGGCTTGTGCATATAGCCGCTACGCTTTTACGCATGGGAAGGATCTAAAGACCATTTGGGTCTGTGTAGATATGGCGTGTGAGGGAGTTTGAGCGAATGTTAAAAGTTTCCGAGCCATTGCAAACCTGATCTTAGCATCTCTCGTACGCCCTGTGTAAATCACTCGCATGTATCAAATCTCACTGCCCGGCTTTAAGACATCGAACCTCTGTAACAGGATGTAAAGCGGCTAGGCAAAGCTGTCTCTGTAAGTCGATGCTCATTCGAAGACCTGCCCTGAATGCGGTCGGCCCAGAGTCGGCCAATCTCCAACCCTTGAGCTCTATATCTCTACTACACTTGTATCACCTCTTGACTAATCATACATACCGTCCTTGTAGCTAACAGTCTTTTCCTAGCTGTCCGTCAGAATAGAGGACTTGGTAACGAAAGCATTTGAGCACACTACTGAGCGGCCAACACTCAGTAAACTAACATAGTTCAGTTGTTACTCAAAGCTGCCACATCACTATCTTGATATCGAGTCGAGTTTGAGACCTTGTAAAATCCTAGTCTGTTCTGCCTCTCCCCGTAGGCTATCAAGCAAGCGCAAAAACCTTTCAGCTAGACTCACTCAGCTGGAATTCGCCTCGCACGGAGTGAACAAGTTGAAGTTTCGAACCACTAACAGCCGACTGAGTCTTTCTGATTCCGGGTTCCTACGGGAAATGGGCAGCACTGTACGGGGGGCAAAACACCTACTCGGCGGAGCATGGTCAACGTGGATATCTAAGGTGATTTTCGTGCTCACATGAAAAATATTGTAGTCTTAAGAGGTCTTGATAAGTTACAGATAGTGTCGAGATTAGCAGTGACTAATCTCCTGAAATTAAGGCTCTGCATGCAGACTTGCCAAAAAGGCATACAAGTCCTCAAAACAGCGCAGCTCTAGAACTTTTTAGACAACCTCGCCTGTGCTTTGTACTGAGCTTACTCTGCAGGAAGTGTGGTTCGCTAATCGTACTTGGGACATTTACATTGGTCCTGGTTAGAGTCCTCTGTTTTGCACGCAGTGATGGAAATGCATCTTCATATGCTGCTGATGTATCTTGTCTTCGACCCTGCGGAGTATGTGGCATACGCGCGAGGATCTTTGGACAGAAGAGTGCCAACATGCTAGAAACTCTTGTAGAGAGGCAGACACTGCTCGTCTATGAAACGTTGCTCAGCGCATACATCGCCGCCACACTCTCACCAACATTGCAACCT
>Ga0073774_1000289_pt1 | contig 12857 bp, 15 predicted proteins | sample InSIn5gowninarea_FD_77487 | JGI IMG/M metagenome (GOLD analysis project Ga0073774, IMG submission 77487) | Clean room microbial communities from NASA Spacecraft Assembly Facility at Jet Propulsion Laboratory, Pasadena, California, USA -... ... | reverse complement strand
GTCTTGATCTCCTTCAGTCTTGCAGGAGGAGTACGCAACATGCTGGGTAGATGGCCTGATGCAGATGTCGTGCTTCAACAAGGCATGAGCGAAGGATTGAGAGATTGGGATCTATGGTATGCAGCTAGTATTCGGTGTGTTATATGCGGTTGTACTAACATTTATTTTAGGGGCCCGCTTCTATTCTGTCTTCTCCTAAGCTTGTTCCTCTCTTTCCGTGCACCGCCCGATCAAAAGTCCCTTGTCTTCTCTGGAGTGTTTGCACTGGTTTGGATTGGTGAAGCTGCTGTTACATTTCAGATCAGATTATTGGGAGGAAACATGTACGCCGTACTTTATCATTGACCGCGCCTTTTACTGACGATATCAAGCTCCTTCTTCCAATCAGTGTGTATCATCGGCTACACACTGTTCCCTATAGTCATCGCTTCGCTGTTGAGTGCCCTACATCTTCCGGTGCTTGTACGGATACCAGTATTCATCGTGCTAGCTTTATGGGCACTGGCGGCTGGTGTGAGCATTCTGGGAGGATCTGGAGTGCTTAAGAATAGAGTGGCTATCGCGATATACCCTCTATTCTTGTTCTATGTCGGGTTAACATGTCTCTGTCTAATTTCATAATGAGTCAAGACAAAGAAAGACCAGCGGTAGATAACAAGTATATATGTCAATCATGAACAGTTGAACTCTGCTTCGCTACCAGGACCAGCATTATTTTCATGTTGTGTCTTGCACGGTGTTTGTGTTGTGCTCGGTATTGAAAGTGGGGCAGGCGTGTAGTTCGACGTTTCTGAGAGCGCTTAACACAGACACCTGGTTTGCTCAACCTTTCCACCTTGTGACCACAACCTGTGCATTGAAGACAATTCAGCTCATTACGAGCGTCTCCCGAAGTACATCAAGATATCTAAAGAGTCCGCCTGCGCCTGGGCGGGTGTATCTAAGGGCTTCAGGACGTGACATTCTATCACGACCATCTGTTGACCTCGAACCTTGAGTCCACCAACCAATATGGTTACCACAAGAGGAGCCACTCACCGTGCGGAATCTCCTGAAAAGACAACTGCCACTCCCAGGAAAGCTCCAGCATCTACAAGATCAACAAGACATACCTCTCCTACCAAATCATCACGACGATCTGCCTCTCCTACTAAGCAGCGATCCGCTTCTCCTTCGAAAACATCTGCCACACCAAGCAAGGTAAGGAGGAAACTCCAGAAGACTAGTATAGCACCACCAGAAGATTTGCGTCCTGTTAGCGAGAATGACGGTAGCGAAGACGGTACAGATGGATCTGGATCGGCTGTAGTAGAAGACACGAAGAAAGTTTCTTCCGAAGCCAACGGCGCAACCGGAAGAGTAAGAAGGAAACGGAGCTATGAAGAAGTGGCCGAGGAAGAGGCAAAACCCGAATCTGTATCGAAGCATGTACGAAAGCGATCGAAAGAAGGTGTTAATGGGGTGGAAGACGCGGCTCATGAGCCTATGACCGAAGAAATGGTGGTGCCAAAAGAGGTGCAGGATGTAAATGGTAGCAAGACTGAAGGAGATCAAGACAACACAGGCTACAACGCTGTAGACAAGGTGAATGACCCAGCACTCACACCTCCACCGGACCCTGAAAATGCTGGCAAAGGACCTATCTCGGCTGCAAAGCCGGACGACGAGATCACAGCTGCATCAGTATTGACGCCTGAAAAGACAAAGGAGACTGGCTCGGCTCAAAAAAGTCCAAAGAATAAGCGTAACCGCGATGAGTTTACCAAGGAGGAGGATGCAGAAGTTATTTTGGCGCCAACAGAACCCGCAAAAGTAGCTGAAGCCGAGCATAGCAATGAGATCACGAATGGAACCAATGTGGTGAAGATTGTTCAGGAGCCCGAGTTAAAGCGCACGAGAGCAGAGGCCACATCCAAGCCCTCAGCAGAAGAGACGCAGGTTAAAGCTCCTGAATTGTCCTCCAGAGCATCAGAGGTAAGACTACCTGCACTAGACGTCGCGGCTATAGCTCACGATTCGCAGATACCACCAGGCAGCGGCTTTTCAAACACATCCACCGTCTCACCATTTGGAGCACTATCACAATCAAAAGCAAAATCGAAAGATGAGGATCTCCCACAGACCTCTGCCAGTGCATTCGCAGCCTCGGGTTTTGCCGCATTATCGAGTTCATCACAATCTGGCTTTGGTTCACTTGGCGCACAAAGCAACGCATCACCTTTTGGCGCCTTTGGCGGCACCCCTGCCCAGTCTGCATTTGGCAGCTTCGCTAGTCCTGCACCAGCTGCCGCCACGAAGTCAGATGCGCCACCAAGCAGTTTCGCCTCAATGAGTACAGCTCCCTTGGCTTTTGGTGGCGCTGCAGCATCACCATCACCTTTCGCTACAGCAGCACCAACATCTGGTTTTGGTGGATTCGGCGGAGGGTTCGGAGGAGGGTTTGGAAGTGGGTTCGGCGGCCTTCCAAGCGGCTCGAAGCCTCTGTCAAGCTTTGCATCACCTGGACCTGCAACAAGCAGTTTCGGCAGCAAACCAGCGAAGCCTTTTGGTGCTCCTGCTGATGATGACGAAGAAGAGGACGGCGAGGTAGCGGATGAGGAGAATGAGATCGGCCTTGTTGACGACGGTCAAAAAGATGAACGATTCCACGAGCAAGAGAGTAAGTTTTGCTCGATCAGATCCACCCAATATAAATTTCCCCAACAAGTCTTCTAACACTTCCTCTCAGTCGAAACAGGCGAAGAATCCGAATCAACACTTTACCGCTGTCGCGCTAAACTCTACATGTCCGTCGACAAAGCCTGGAAAGAACGTGGTGTCGGCGACCTCAAGATCAACATTCGTCCCGGCCATTCCTCCAACGGCAACAAAACTACGGCCAGATTTCTACTTCGAGCAGATGGATCCCACAGAGTTGTGTTGAACAGTCCGATCAATAAATTGATCAAGGTACAGGATCCGACTGGAGGACCGCCGAAGGGGAGGACGGCTTGTTTTGCGGCGTTTGATATGGAGGGGAAATTGACGTTGATGCAGGTTAAGGTATGTTTCTCGATTTTCTTTTTCTGAATCTTGTGGCAAGAGTTGAAGCTGATGTTCGATGTAGATGCGAGGCAGTATCCAGACGAATGAGTTGTATGAGGCGGTATTGAATGTGCAGGCGAAATTGACAGAGTAAGCTGTCAAAGGGAAGAGCAGGAGATTAATACTGAAACATACCTCATGAGATGAAAGGTTGTTGATGTGATTGCAGTGTCTACACACAGGCGCATATCTCATTTGAGGCACGATCACAGAGCCAATAATAGACTAAGGAGAACACACAGATGCTTTGGGTTGGGTTGAGGCGAGCATGGACAAGGAGATGCGATGAAGGGCAAGAATATGTTTTACCTGAAGTGGGTAGGCTAGCTTATGAGAATTATGAACAATGCATTTGGGTATCTTATGAGCAATCGAAATCTCCTCTTACTCCACTGTCCTCGTTCCTGTCCGTTCCTCCCTTACCCTCCTTATATCCGACGCCTCTCCATGATAACTACGATGAGCTTCATTTCTGCAACCTCTTTCGCGTCAAATGGCGACATGGCTCTCAACGTGGAGTGCTCGCAGTCCTACTTCTTTTCTGCTAAATCACTGGAGTTATCAAAGTGATATGCAGCCGATAAAAGCCGGAAAAGCTCCCTTCGTCTCCACAATCAGCTTAAAGCACATTCAGTCGAGATCCACGATCTCGGCCTTCATCCTCTTATTCGCAGATCGCGGCGTCTTCGAACTCGAGCTAGCTGGAGTAGCAGCATCTTCCTCATCCTCATCCTCAACAGTCCTCTTCCTCTTTTCCTTCCGTATTAATTTCCTCCTCCGCCTCCTCGCCTTCGCCTCGTCGTCATAATCATTATCCTCATCCTCCTCTTTCATGCTCACGTCCACATTTTTCAGCCTTGCAACTCTTCGGTCCACTTCCTCCAGTATTCTGACGTAGTCATTTTCCACTCCCGTCAGAGCTTGATCCAGCTTCTCTACTCTCTCTTCCGGTTCTAGCTGGGCGAGCTGATCGAGATTGTGCTTGTATAGTCGTTGCTTGACTAGAAGTCGCCAGAAGTAGTATGCGCGGTCGTTTAGATCAGAAGCTTTGTCCTTTCGCGTCGTTCGTGCTTTTTGACGGTTGTGTGCGGGTATGGTGCTTAGGAGATGCATTTCTGTGAGGCGGGCAAGCTGGCGAGGTGCGATGAGAGATGTGCGAGCGATGGAGTCGGTTGTTATGGTTGGCAGCAGAGTAGAGATTGGGAGAGGTTGGGACTTCTTGGTGGGGAGAGTCGTGGATGTGTTGAGCCTTAGAGAGAGGAAGTCTGGAGAGGTTTGCCGTAGGCGGATAAGATCATTGAAGTCGCGGAGGTCGTCAAACTGCTCGTTGGGATCCTCGACGGTGATGGTTCGTATTTGAGGATTAACGAGGAAGTGTGAGACCATAGTATTGTATAAGTTAGAGCCGTGACCGTGAGACTGATACGGTGGCAGGATGAGAAATTGGGAGATGCGTTCGCGGCATGGAAGCTGATTTATGAGGTTCGGATCGTCGTTGGGAAATATGTCTAACAGCCCTGCCGACTGTGACTCGGAAGCGATATCGAGGAAGAAGAGGCGATACGCGGTTGAGTAGCCTACAAATGAGTAGGTATTGGCGTTCTTGTTAACAGTGGAAGGCATGATTTCGTAGCTGGCAACCTCGTTAGCTGGAAACGTGAGCATTGGGCCAAGACGCGGAGCTTGACTTACATGAAGAAGACCGTCCAGCGTTGTATAGTCCAGTCAACATCATCCAGTTCTATCATTGATGCGCCTTCAATGAAAAACAGTACCAGAATCTGCATACTTCGCAGCAATCTCTTTGCTGCAGGATCTGACAAGTTGGCAGCCCATATTCCATAACTCCGATCTTCGACTTTGTATGAGTGTATCATTTTTCCTGGTGGTGAGAAAGCAGAGCCATTCATGGCAGTCTCATCTGAAACCACTGGATCTTCGAGAGCTTTTCCTTGTTAGCCTGCTCCCTGTTTTGTCCACACGTTCGATGTGAACTCACCTGGCATGAATTCTCGCAAGGTATCTTCCGGCTCATCTGCATGAATGTCACCGATAGCATCCAGCTTTTCTGCCCAAGTGACGTTTAGATTCGGGCTCATAGTATCTGCTGCAAAGTCCAGCTTGATCTTGAGATTTCGATACCCAAAGATTGTTTCTCCATTCCCTTCCGCCTCTTCGTTAGGTTGCCCTTCCTCATCCTCGTCGTTCTCTTTCCCAAATATCGCGTAAGTGAAAGCTGGAGGAAAGGTGAGAGCTTTGTCACGAGGGCCAGAGCGTGGAAGCAGGCTAATTTTGATTGCGTCGTTAGCCTCGACCGACCATTTTTCGAGGTCTAAGTCTGTCATGATGCGCTGAAGGAAGCTTGATGATGATCTGTTGTCAGAGATCGAGCAACGAATGATTTAGGAACAAGCGCGTGAAACACGCCAAGCACGCGCGACCGTCTAAGTTAAAGTGATTTCACATTACGTAATCCGGGGTATATGAACTACCTGCGGACGACACCGAAGAGACTGCAGGATCGAAGGACATAATATCGCCTTTTATTTCGCTTGGTCGCTCCTTGAACACCCTGAAGCAAAGTCACCTACAAATGTAGTTAAGTTCGGCTAGCGGGCGGCTCTCCGGGTCAAAGATCTTACAGATTGCGCCATCTCCTGTACAGCTCATCATCGACTACCAATCTTTCTGCTTCCCCGCCGTGAATGATGCCTACATCGGAAGCGTAATCTGCAACACGGTCCCAGATGTCGAAGACTTCCACCCCGAAAGACAAGAGCGGAGTATTCGGTCCAAGGTGAGGGGTTACGCGCGGTCCCGTTCCAAAAAAAAGACTCCAAGCATCGTCACGCGGGATTCCTTCCCTTGGCATCCTATACTTATACAATACATTTTACCCCCATTTTATTCAAAACCACCTCCTCCGCTATATCGACCTTCAGATAGCTGCCTAGCGTCTTCCGTTTAAAACACGACGTCCCATATCTCGCGCCCTAAACTCTGCCGGAAATTCTTGGACCGAACACAAATCTCGCCATTTTCCACTTGTTTGTCCTGCTGACCTGCTCCGCACCGGTCTTTGTTGCTGTCCACTGGCTACTCCTCGTGTTCGATGGCGTGTATACCGCTACCTTGGCAATGAAGCGGATGATGGATGATGCTGTCAAATTACCTCCACTTGCTATTAACTGCAATGATCAGACGTGGAGTTTGTTTTTGATGTCAGGTTGTGCATCACGCGGCGAGCTGGGCGTGATTCAGTGGAAATATTGTATCTTGTGACTAGTTCTTGACGAGTGTCAGGCTATGATATAAAAAGGTGGTTATTTCCTTGTTATTGTGCTTGTTGTTTACGGTATCTCATCTAGCAAAATACAACACATAGTCTAAACTTGTGCAATATCATATCAAACTATTACGTTATCTACTTCAAAAATCATTGTATACCACGCAACCATGCCTTCTGCGATTGAGTCACCCCCACCATATCCTTCATACTCCAATGCCAACAATGCACTTCAATCTTATATGGCGCAGTAAGTCACACAAGGCCTCATATCCTACCATATCTTCTTATGACAACCTCCCAGGTTACTCAAGTCTGCTACTCATGCAGACCTGACTATAAAATCTGGATCCTGGAAGATGCCCGCGCACAAGAACATTGTCTCACAATGCGGTTTCTTTGCTGGAGCATGCCGTAAGGGCAGCGGCTTCAAGGTAATATCATCCATGCCACAAGCAACAACAAGTCACAGTCATTGATAGACACGAGGAAGCACAGACCGGCATTGTCGAAATGCCTGAAGATGAACCCTCCGCCATTACCGCCTTGATCGAGTTCCTATACACTTGCGACTATCACCTCGACGATAGCTCCTCCAGCACGCCACTTCTCACCCACGCCAAAGTCTACACCATCGCTGACAAATACTGTCTACCACTACTGCAACAACTGGCCACCAACAAATTCATCTCAGCTGCCACAGCAGCACTATCATCATCCACCAATACCACGAGTGATGCTAGACTTGACTTCCTCTCAGCAGTAGAATACCTTTACACCGCCACACCTTCCTCCGAAATCGACATCGATGAAGCAGCAGGAAACAGCAACCTTCAATACGAATCTGTATCACTAGCTAGACAGTACTCCAACGCCCTCTTCAACCGCAGCAGCGTCAACACAGAGGTGTACGACCGTGCTCGCTCCTTGCTCCACGAATATCCCGAGTTCGCGATTGACATGGCACTGTCTTCGTCATACGGACTTGTACCTGTGTCCTCTGCTGCTGCCAAGGGCATCACATTCGACACTTCGGCGAAGAATGGTGCCAGTACCGGATGGAACAGCTACCGTGTCGATGGGAACCATGCTAGGTAAGCCCGACATCTCCTTGCACTCCTTTCTTTCCCGTTTTTACACACTTCGCCTGCCTCCCCCTTCCCATTTATCCCCTACCTTCTCTAGTTCACTCAGTCCATCCCATACACACCTCAAGCGCAAAAAATGCCAACAAACTTCCTTTCTCCACAGCACCGGCATCTACAGCGCAGCCCAAGCCAACGGACATGGCCAACGCAGAAAATCAAGCACCCTAATGATCGACCGCTTCTCCGTTTTGTGGGCTTGAGTTGTCTCGTCTAGAAAAGTTGGCTAACGCTTGCCCTTTTCGCAATTTTCTTAGTTCTGGTCGCAATGATAGTGTTGTCGAAGTGCAAGAGAGGCCGTTGCCGGTGCCCATGTATGATTCGGATGATGAGCAGGCTTGGATCTGATAGGCAACGGGTAAATAAAAGTGATTTTCATGTTCTTGAGACTTCAGGACGCTAGGAATTGGGCAAAAAGGGCATTGGCTTAGCACGGCGTTCTGATTTCCAGGCGTCATTTGGGCGATTGATTTCTGTTTACCAAAATGTTTTCGCTGCTTGATTTCTATCCAAACCATCCTTGGCAAAAGTAATGTATGGGAACGTTCCAAAAAGCATGTCTAATAATACAGCTATTTCCTCCTCGTCCGGCGCCACATTAATACTGGCCATCAATCGTAAATCATAACATCGTCATTCGGTCCCGAGGACAGCTCAATCAGGCACGCACGACGCCAATATTTGCATTTTGGCTGGTAGCAAGTCCTTCCTGCGCGGCAGCTTCCACCAACTTCGCACGCATACCGTCGCAGACACTTTCAAACCCTTTCACCATCTCTCGACACATTTTCCCACCTTTTCTTCCAGCTAGTCGACTTTCCCACTCCCCATCTCGCAAGAGCTTATCGGCCTTCTCTACCTCGTCGAATTCTTTTCTCAGCGATGTAGCTAGCTCCCGTGTGCTCTGCAGTCGTCTTGTGGCTGTGCTCTCTATCTCGCGTACCATGTGGATGGAGTCAGAAAGTGTGGATAGCAGTTCAAGTAGGTTGTCTGTTGTTCTGCGAGCATGGATCGTGGAAGCTGTGATGTACAATGTTGGTCTTGGTAGTGCTACAGTGCTCAATTGCTCAATCAAGATGTCCAGGTCCGCGGTCGCGCTGGCGGCTGGTCTGAGTAGTATTGAGCTTACAAGCAGCGTGAGGGCATGAAGAGAACTGTTGGTATTGATGGCAGTGCTAGAAGCGCCACGGGCATAGTTGCGTGCGGATTGTCCAAGAGTAACCTCGCTCGGTAGTGATGTAAGTGTTTTGCGGAAGCTGGCAATGGTGTCTTCAGTTGTAGGTGTTGATGGAGAAGCCAAGCCTGCGATGTCCGCAATATAGGCATCCAAATTTACTTTCTGTATGATAGTGCTGGTATTCTTCTGCTTTGGAACGTCGAATGGAGAAGACGTGAGGTGCTCCGATCCTCTACTTGTTCTTGGTTGTGCGTGTTTCGATTTGCCCTGATCCCAACTGAACCTTCGTGTGTCTGGGCTTTCATAAACTTGGCTGCGATCCGAAGCTTCTTTATTCGGTGTAGAGTCTGTAGAACTAGCCAATTCGACACCACTGTCTCGAATCCTTGTCACGTCAACCTTCACTGGCGACCTCGTCCAGGCAGGGCTTCGAAAGCCGACTGCTGGGCTTGTACGCGCACTAACTGGGCTGTAATTCGCATCCGACTCGTAATCGCCATCGCCGACGCCGGAGTCGTCGTTCAACGCGTTTGCGAGTTCATCTGCGAGTGTGGCTCCACCTTTTGTAGTATATGCTTGTTCTGGTTGTGATACGTAGGGACTGCCATTTGTGGACGAAGGATTGGACTCGAACCTGTCCGAGGCACTGGCCACAGGACTATCAAAGGCAGATGATGTGTGACTAAAGCGACGATAAGGTGAGGTATTGGCGTGGGAGTATCTTTTGTTTATTAGGCTGTTGTGATGCGACTTTTTATGCGAAGGACTTGGAGCGAACGGGGAGGAGGTTAAGGTCGTCATGATAAGCTTGTCACTTGGTTATATGACTTCTGAAGACGATAGTGCTGCTATGATGCCTGTAAGAGAATCCGACATGTATTCTGTTGATGTTGTCAAGGACTTGGGTGATGATTTGTTTACTTGATGACAAATAGATTGACGATTCCTTGGCAATATATATTGGCAAGAGCAGGTATTCGGAGAGCAACTTCCAGCGCGACGAGCGCGATCTCGGCGAGTATGTTGACTCCGACATGGAGTCGACGCCCGAGAGTGACGAAGCTTCCGTGGACGGAGACACTGACGACTTAATCGAGTTGAGTACCGGTTCAATCTCAATTGCGGGAGACGTAGATGCCTAGCCCAACGAGATTTCCAGCTCAGGTTAATTTGTATTAGACAATCCTCTAGTATTAATATCTTTGCGCCCTTCACGTCGTTCAAGCAGACTACGCGCTGTCGCTTCCACGGCAGAAACATCCTCTCGACCTTCGTCTGATTTTGAAATCAGTTCCGACCGCTACTCCTGGTAGCATCTCGTCCTCTACGACCCCGACATTGCCCGCTTCGGTAGCCGCATTGCTATTTGTTGAGCCGCACGCACCACGACCTACAATGTTCTGGAGCTTCGACACCAGTCTGTTTTAGACTTACGAAGCACATACCTTCTTCCCACAGACGTTCTTCGGCGTAGAGGAACAAACCATGGCCGAACCAGAGAACCAGAGAACCAGGTCTTCATGCCGCGCATCTCCCTCGATCCCTCCGAAGTTGGGATGACAGTGATTCAAAGTATCCTGAGGTGAATTACGACAATTTTGATTATGCCGGATGTGATGTTTTACAGATAACGATACCAATCTCTGGACTAGGATATGCTTGAGGCATCGCGACCTGGCATGCCTCTTTCCTCTCCCGGCAAGCCGCACATCACTCAATTCTACCTATATCAATATCAACAAATAGGCAAATCTCCCTCGAGAAGCCATTGAGATGGGGCTCTGCCTCGGGTGGTTGGCCAGCCTCCGATTCTCATTGGCAGCCTACACGTCCTATACAAAGTCCACCGTTTGTCACTGAGCAGTATGAATCTCCTTTCAGATCATCTCCATGTCTAACAAAGGTATAATCAGAGTAAGAGTCAGACTCGTTTAGGAGAAACAGGATCTCTTTTACCACCACATGAATGTCTGCTGGCACAAGACCACGACAAGCTTGTCCGACGCAGATATTGCGCTTCCACGCTAGTGGAATTCGAGCATGTCATTCAATACTTAGCCGAGTTTACAAAGACGCAACTGGATCTTCAACTAGGTGACGTCGGTCACGGCTAGATTATTCTCGGACGCAAGGACTGGTACCAACTGACTTGGTCATTAAGCAGTGTCTAGTATGCTATGCACGAAGCGTACGTGGTGACATGGATGCCGGCCGTGCCTTAGACAACGAATCTGCAGCAAATGCAAAACTGTCGGTGATTACAGTCAAGGGTAGACTCACAGACCTTTTTTCCGCGCTTGCATACTTCAACAGGAAGGTGGCCGAAGAACGCGAAGAGGAGTTACAGATATGGATAGACTCTGAGCTCGCCGAAAAGGAAGGCTTGAACCGAAAAAGACGCGATAAACCTGTTGCCCTTGCTGCAGACACAACAGTCGTTATTCGCTCGCTATTCCAGTTGAAATGTCTTTCCTTGTTCTGTTTCTATTTACATCATCAACTCTACCGCCTGATCGCTCTCAACCTGCTTATCGACTGCAGTCGACGATGGGAGAACTGTTCAGCCCTAAAACATCGACCCAGAAATAACGCCACCTCCTGCTCTGGGAAGACATAGAAGCATACGCGTTCCCGCCGGAAAAGGGTTCTGGCGACGCAACAACTCAAATTTGGCTATGCATCACCTTCAAAGAGGGCAAAAATCGGCCGTTGAATGGAAGGAAGAAGATCCGTGTCCTCCACATGCTCCAAGCTAAACTCATCTTCGAAGATCCCGTGACGCAAATCGTCATACTGGCGTTGTTGGAAGGTCACTTCGCTGTTCTTGAGTCCATCGACATACTCATGGCGGCTAAGCCTTTGCGGTAAGGTAGTGAGATCAAGATCAAGGACAAGGATTCGTCAGTGAAGCTTCCAGTTTTGATCCGTGGACACTACTGAAGGTGTTACGTCTCTACGATTGACAAGCCAATGGTTTCCGAAATGCATGGTTGCTCTCGGCATGGCCGCAGGTTTTCGTGAAACATCGAAAGGTAACGCAAAGTACACTCGCCCCGAAGTGATTCACTGCTAATAACTAATGAAGCTATGCATACCGGCGGGGCGCCTTTTCCTACCTGCAAGCAACGCAAACGAATGCCACAATTCGTCGCTGTATAGGCTGAACGCCAGCACACGCAACATGGCTGAAGAAGCTTATGAGAGCGAGATCCTCACCTGTGACACGCAAAGTTCCCGTCGCAGTAAGCAGACGCAAGCTGAGAAATTTCTCGGGATAGGGCTTGCCCGCATGGACGCACCATTCCTGGCACTGAGTAATCAAGGACGTAAAGAGGTAAAGGAGGCACCCGACATCGACAGTCTCGTACAACAATCCGCCGACAGCAAGGCCGATCTGATCGAACGCCATGGCTCGTTGACGAACGCAATGTCTGAATCTGTAGCAAACGCAAAACTGTCTGTGATCAAACTCACGGGGTAAGACTCTTGCAAGTCCTTTCCGCGCTTGCACACTTCAACAATAAGCTGGATGACGAACGCAAAGAGAAGCTAGAGATATGGAGAGACATATATCATATTCGATTTACGATGAGTGAACGCATTACAAATTTGCAGCGCTGGGGCACTCCTCACATTATGGTATTATTCATCGATTAATCTATCTTCTCAAATCTTTCAAACCTCATCTCTAGGATTTGCTCTCGATCGAAGCCGGCGACAAGGCCGCACTAAGCTCCAGTAATCTCCACATACAGGAATCCGGCCTCAGTCTTCGTATTAGTGTCCTTGATCCTGAAATCTCGTTTTTGGAGAACTAGCCATATTTGATTTAGAACTTGGACAGCAGTTTAGATCCGGTACTCCTCACATTGTAGCAAAACGATCTCGGTTTTGTTTCCAGCAGAAGCTGAATGATTCAATCACGAATGTCATCATGAGCTATGATGGCAAAAGCTTCTACCAATTCCCAATCGAGAACGCCACGATAGGTGTGGACTTCGGTATTATAAAGACTCAAAGCACAACTTCAGCTACAGGTGGACTCACCTCTATCGACGATACACACACCTGCCAACCGCTTCGACTCTCAGGGCCGCAGCACACCAGCTCGCCATTTGACGAAAAACCACCAGTAATTATGGCCGACAGCCACCGTAGGGACTCT
>Ga0073774_1000287_pt1 | contig 12905 bp, 20 predicted proteins | sample InSIn5gowninarea_FD_77487 | JGI IMG/M metagenome (GOLD analysis project Ga0073774, IMG submission 77487) | Clean room microbial communities from NASA Spacecraft Assembly Facility at Jet Propulsion Laboratory, Pasadena, California, USA -... ... | reverse complement strand
TGCAATTCTCCGACGGCGGTAAGAAAAGTGCACTTCTGATACAACCTCGGCTGACAAAAGACAATTTTCCATTTACTAATCAGCGACATCCATCTTCCAGCACTACATCTGGGGTATTCCTGCACCCTCTAATAACATATCCCATGCAATGTCGTCGTATGAAAGTTGCTGTTGTGCCGTCGTCGTGGGAACTTGTATTGTCTCGAAATTTAGGGTCTGGAAGTTGAGCGTCTCGAAGAAAGGGATCGGGTGTCCTTGTTTCTGGTGTTGGGAATACATTTGATCGGGACACATCGCAACTGTTCCGGGTTGGATATTTGGTATCGTATCACCAATTATGCCAGTGTCGAGACTCATCGGTTCACTTCTGGTAGATGATCTTTGCTGGAGACTTCCGGTCGGTATCTGAATGTTCTCATCGAAGCTTGTTAACGTTGGCCTCATCGTATATTCTTGGATTCGTTTATTGAAGCCGATGAGTATACATCGCTGACACCACAAAAAGGACAAGAGAGCATCCTTATCAGCGCAATTCATCTCTCCGTTCGTCCATGGATCACCAGACATTTTTGATGCAAAACTCAACTTCTCTGTGAAGGAAGTGAAGAGATGCACGACTTCAGATTCCCTGGCAACGGAAATCGGATCCCAAGTAGACAAACTGTGACGGACGTCAGGAAACGCTGGTTCTTTGGCAATTTGCAATGACATCTCGTCAGGAAGCATCTTCGTTATCTCTCCGGGTAACGATTCCCAACAAGTGTGTCTGTCTTGCTCGTTTCCCTGAAGAAATACCAACCTGCAACCAAGAATGACACCATAAAACCAACCAGCCCAGACGGAGAAATTCAAATGGTATAACGACTCTTGAGGGATGACCAACATAGTTGTTAGGTACTCTTTCATCGAGCTCATCGAGCGATACAGTAACTTGAGCCGGACGACAGATATTGGCGCATTCGACGACAGGGAGGACGAATGCCAAAGTGACGAGTGCAACGAGCATTCATGTATCCACATCTCAACATGGCAAAACTTCAGCTCCAACGAAACTGGCTAGAATCAGTATCAAGCGGGAGATATAGTGGTAGTCGTTACTATTCTCTTTGATAAGTTTAGCCGAAGCTTGTTTGATCCGCATCAGCTCGCTGACGAAGTTGCTTGTCAACCTTGAAACACATTCTGTTAGTTGATGTTGGTTGGCTCTGACGCAGAACCAGCTTACGTTTCTATCATGATTTCCCCATTGAACTCCGCATTTTCTATGTCATCGTAAGAAAATTGATCGCCGATACGAACAGTCAAATTGCTTAGTTGAACCAAGGGAGCAATAAAAACATCTGTGGGTTCGTCCGGATCCTCCGCGAATGAGTCAATACATTTTTCCATGAATTTTGTGAAACTCATGGTAGTACGTTTGCGCCACACTTGCGCCTGTCTTGTTACCCATAAGCGTTAGAACGGTCGATTTTATACAGTGATGTATACTTACGTTACATTCAAGAAGTATGTGCCAAGGAGCGCACGCTTCTCTGCGGCAGATCTTTCGCTCCTGACTAGACCATTTGGGCGTTTTGTCAATCCAAGATCTTGAGTCATGGAAACAGCCAATTGGAGAAGGTTTCCAATTTGTTGGGCTTCTGGACGATAGAAGAAGTGGTACCAGGCCGAGTATACAAGCAGTCCTTGCAAGATTTCCATAGACTTGTGACACTTTAGTATAATTTGGTCCGAAACCTGGGCCATGAAATCATCAGACAACCTTCTTTGCAAGATTGGAGTCGAAAAGGTCATCACCGCCATAATCGCATGGAACAGGAAAGGATTGCGACGACGAAAGGTATCAAGGTCTGTCGTAGCGGGTACTATGACGAACGGGTACGAGTGCGTGAATGAAGTCCTGAAACCTTTTAACAGTGAGCCAGCACGACCTCTGTCGAGTAGTCCGAGTTTGATTGGGTCATATGCCTCAGATTTGGAGGTTTCAAGCAACTCATTGTTGTATGATCGACCAACTGTTGTGAGAGGGGCCTGAGAAATCGGGTCATTGTCAGGACTAACGGCTTCCGCCGTCGAGGTGGAAGTGCTTGACTCTGGATTGGCAGGTCGATGGCTAGTCGATATAAAATCGATCAAGCTCTCCACACGTTGCTCTAATTGCTTCACACGCCTACTGTTGCGTTAGTAAGAAGTGCCATATTGCTAGAGCCAAATCGTTCTCGGGCATGGTCGATCGGGTGATTTTGATTAGCGAGATAGGGCCGAGTAATGCACGTTCAAATCGGGCCATGTACATTGAATAAAGTATGGAAAGGGTATAGTTGCGGTAGAAGGGAAGTTAGACATGGAACGCGGACACGAATGAGAGGAGTTCAGATATTGGAGCCCAATGAACACGGATGTTGAACACCGTGTTTCTAAATGATGCTTCCCTTTCAAACATAAAGAAGACAAACTTACGAGCGCGGCCTTGAAGCCTTCTTCTTTGCAGATTCCGCAAACCAACATTCCTTATTCAACCTGTCGCATCGATAACAAGTATCTGGATCATTTTGAGACGGTGAACACTTCGCTTTGGCTCGCATGCATGTCTGGCAAGCCTTTCGTTTCCGCACATCGTGTTCCATGGTATTTCGACGGATATGAAAGAGACCCGTTGTCCGACGGGAAGAATGGAGTCCATCTTCGAGAAATGGCCGTTGGAAAAGCACTTTGGTCGTTGAGACGAAGGATGACGGGCATGGGTGGCACGGTTGGTGGTGAATCAGGCGGGGAGTGCCAAGCCAGGCTGAACTGGCGTTTGGGCCCCGTTGCCGTTGGGAAATCGCGACCAAAATTGAACCGATTTTCCGTTCACGTGCTTCTCAGCCACCCGTCAACGTCCATATGCAACAATCCTTCATCATTTCTACCGTTCCGGCTCTCACAACTAGGCCATACCCGACGGCTGTTAACTGTTCTTCGATTGCTCTCATATTGGCGGATCGGTGGCATTCTTGCTTCCGACTCGAATATGTGAGATGATTCCGGTCGATTTGCACGGGCGAATGCCACTGCTCCAGCATGCACAATGAGAATGCCAGTTCAAAGAGGCACATCATTGAAATTGTGTTCCTAGTACTTTTGAATGTCAGATAATGGACGGACGAAATATTCAATATGACACCATCGGGTGATCTAATACTTAATGTTTGTCCTGAGCGATTCTGAAGGAGACCTCAATAAGGCGACTGTCTCTTCCCCCATCACTCACCTTTTAATTTTGTTTTGATATCAAAAGTACATCATGGAGTCTTCACAACACGAAACTCACACGCTCCAAGAGAAGGATGCCGTTGCCAGTAACATCCATTCCACCTCCGACCCTATAGAAAAGCAAGATGACGAAGTACTCTTCATGTCAGGAGCCAAGCTGTACATGCTATTCTTCGGGCTAGCATTGGCTGTATTCATCATGGCACTTGATATGGTAAGATATCAGTCCCAGTACTCTACCCCAGAACGACTTCGACTAACATTCAAGTAGTCCATATTGGTAACAGCCATCCCCAAAATCACGGAAAAATTCCAGTCCACGGAAGACATTGGATGGTATGTTAGCGCATACTTGCTTTCAATGTAAGATGCATAGACTCCAACAACTGTAATCATTTTACTAATACAATCATAGATGTTCTCTCCAACCTCTCGGCGGGAAACTTTACGCAAACTTTTCTCTCAAAGTACGTTTCGAAATCTAGTCCTTTCCACGCCTACCTAACCGATACTCATACAGTGGACATTCATGACCTTTTTCTTCCTCTTCGAAGTCGGCTCCCTCATCTCCGGCGCAGCTACAACCTCCTCCATGCTCATCATCGGCCGCGCCATCGCTGGAGCAGGCGCGGCCGGAATTTTCTCTGGGACCCTATCTATCCTCGCTGCGACAGTTGAACTCCGTCTTCGTGCACTCTATACCGGGGTTCTTTCGGGATTATTTGGAGTTTCAACGGCCGCTGGACCATTGATCGGTGGTGCTTTTACAGAACATGTTTCTTGGCGATGGGTATTCTACATCAACTTGCCAATCGGAGGTATCACGATTGCAGCACTGGTTTTCATGTTCCATCCTCCCACCCGAAGAGTCGAGAACGAACCTATTTGGACACGAGTTAAGCGATTGGATCTTATCGGCGCTACTCTCTTCATCCCAGGCATCGTCATGATTCTCATGGCTCTCCAATGGGGTGGAGTCACCTATCCCTGGTCCTCCTCCCGCATCATCGGTCTCTTCGTAGGCGCCGCCGTAATCCTCATCATCTTCGTTCTTTGGCAATGGCGTGCGGGACAAAACGGCATGCTCCCTCCCAACATCATTTTCCAGAGGACCGTTTTCTGGGCCGCCAGCTCTGCAATGTTCGGTATGGGTTCACAAATCATCCTGGGGTTGTGGTTGCCGGAATGGTTTCAAGCTGTCAAGGGTGTATCGCCGACGGATTCTGGGGTTCGGCTTTTACCTACGATGCTGGCTCAGGTCGTTTCTAGTATTCTCACTGGTGTGTTGATTACGAAGCTTGGGTATGCAAATCCTTGGCAAATCGTGGGTACTGCGCTCATGTCAGTTGGGTCTGGACTCTTCACGACTTTCGAAGTCGATTCCGGGAGCGGTTTTTGGATCGGGTACCAGGTCGTTTATGGATTTGGTGCTGGTATGTTCCTGACTGCACCATTTATTGCTATTCAGGCTGTGCTGGATCCGGCGGATACACCGGTTGGACTGTCGACGATTACGTTCTTCCAGATGTTTGGTGGGGCCCTTTTCTCTGCTATCTCGCAGACGATTTTCAATCAGCAGCTTGTCACGCAGCTTCAAAAGAATGTGCCTGGTGTGGATGTTAGACAGCTTTTGGCTGCGGGGACCACGGCTTTGCATAAAGCAGTTATGCCTGACCAGATGCCGGGGGTACTCCAATCGTACAATACGGCTCTGCTGAATCCTTTCTACCTAGGTGCTGCTGTGTCAGCTGTTGCTTTCTTTCTAGCATTCGGAATGGAATGGGTGTCTGTGAAGGGGAAGAATCTACTAGCAGCCGAGGGAGCATGATCATGATATCGAATGCTAGACATATATATCCAGATTTCTCTTGAAGAATTAGATTGATTGGAAAAATCTACTCCTCCCCCTCCCCCTCCTCCTCAAACTCCGGATCCCCAGCATCCAAATCACACCCCGGCGTTCCATTACACATATCCCAAATCTCCCAACTCCCATACTTATCTATATTATTCAGATTCGACGAGCAAAGTCCTTCATCCGACCGCGCAATGATCTTATCCGGGTCGCAGTCTTCGCCTTCGAAAAACACAATAAACTGCGACGCGTCCTCCTCGCTGTCTTCCACCATTTTAGCAATCACGCCAGCCTCCTTCTCGTCTCGGATTTCGTCTGGTCGGTCGCCCCGGTCCATGCCGCGGAATTGACAGCCGGAGTCGGGGCCGAGGAAACCGGTCCAGGAGGGGGATTGGGCTTTGCAGATTCTGCTGTCCCAAACTGTTACTCGCATGGGGGAGGCGAAAGGGAGAATGTCGAAGAGGAGTAAGGTGATGAGTGTATGCATGATGGTATCTAATTAAGTGGGCGAGTGTGTTCGGACGTGCGAAAAAGTGGTGAGAAATCGGCGCGATGTAGGCAGGATACTTAATCGTTCGGTATCACATCAGTTGAATGCTACCGATCAGATCCACGCCTCTTGCTGACCATGGCCTAGTCAGATTCGATGGACTGTGCCACTGAACAGCGGGATGATTCCTTCGAGATCGTGCCACATGGATAGAAGGCGCAGCGTGGTTCTGAACGACACACAACTCATATTGTGAACACGTCGCCCGAATCTCAAACCAGCGGGGATTAACCGAGTCTACAGTGTTATTTTAACACGGAGCAATTGGTAATCGACACGTTACGTTTAGCGGTGTAATCAATAAATCGCTTGGAAATCCCGTGTCTTTGCAGATCGATATTCATCGTCAGATCCTGGAAGTTCTGAATCCGATTCGATATTATTTTCATCTGAAGTCAAGATTCAATATCGGTTTTACCCAGTGAGTGGGACTACGCATCATTCGAGGCTCCAATGTGGAGAATATACTTCCTGTTGCTGTTCGAAGCGGCGCTGGCAAGCACCTTTGTGCCCCCAGAATTTGAACATCTCGCTCTTGTAGTCCGTGACGTTGCTAATCATACAATATCATCCGAGGGACTGGAAATCCACAGCTTTCGGGGAGGTCGTAAGAAACGATACGTTTTCGAGAGAGCAGAAGAGTCGGGTCCTTGTTGCGATGAAAAGAGATGCCGGTCACTCCGGGGCGAGTTTTTGGATAAAAAGTGCCGGTGCAAGAAATGCCCAAAATGTAAGAAGATGCGCAACAACTATACGGTATTTCAACTAATACGGGTTTCAAACAGCAAAGGTCCCGGGTCCCGATGGCAAATCTTGTCAAGACAAGTGCGGTGACGGAACCACGAAAGCCAAGGGGACGAGAGGGTGCTGCAGAGAAGGCCAACAGATGAACAAGAAGAAAACAGCGTGTGAAACGAAGCCGGATCGACGGGGAAAATGCGAGCCTGGCTTCATGGTCGATCCGAAATCAGGACCGAAGAAGTCGTCCAAAAAGCCAGACTGCACGCCGGACGACGAAATGCAGTGTAAGCCTGGGGAGAAAGCTCAGACACGACAGCCAGGTGATAACGACCCAAAGAAAAAACAAGCGTGCGGGAAGCCCGACCCAAATGACGAGAAGAAGAGGAAATGTAATCCAAAGAAAGAGTATGAGCACTACGACGTTACTACCGATGGAAATGGGAATAATGGTGTAGCTAAGAAGAGCTGTAAACGTACGAAGAAATACGAGAAGAATAAGAAAAGCAACTCACGATTCGAGCGCTTCAAGAAGTCGAAAAAAGAAGCTTGGGAAAGAGACAAAGATAAAAGAAACGCACGAAAGGACGAGAATAAAAAGAAGCTAAATGATAAGAAGAATGCCCGAGAAGCAAAACAAGCTGCTGACAAGGCAAAGTACGATGCCGACAAGGCAAAGCAAGAGAAAGAACAGAATGACAAAGACAAGAAGAAAAAGCGCATGGGCCTATGTTTCCCAGTAACTGCATTGTTCGAAACATTGAGATACAAAGGGACAACACAGTTTCCAAAAGGAGATGCTAATCCGTATGAATGGCTGTCCGAATTTTTCGATATAAGCTTCCTTGAAGACGATGAAGTATTGGATTACTGGCCTTCAGATGTCGACATCGACAAGGCCAACGCCGAGATTAATGAAGAAAAATTCAAGGAGCAATTTGCCATAGGCGTCGACTTGAGAAACCGAGGGCAGAAGCTCATCATCAAGCGATCGAAAAGCGATAACATATCCGTCCATAGCCTACGACATCGACCTCACAAACGATTTATCTACGGCTTCTTCACTTTTTTGGTTAACTTCGCTGTAAGGCTTGCTAGAGCTGTTAAAGACGCGATGAGAGTTGTTGATAACATTCTCAAGCGGTTGAGGGACAATCCTAAATTGTTTCAGCCGAGCGATATAGCGAAAAATGGTGCTCTTGCAGGTGGTCGGACTGTTACTTTCGCCAGCATGAGAAGCGCAGCTCGGACGATTGCCAAGAATAGACAGTTCCGTGAATGCGTACTGAACGGAATTCCTCTGCCGGTGACACCATAGACTATCGTACGCATTGCTAGGAAGAATGCTGTTTTTTTCTCCACTAAGTCATCACAAATTTGATATTACCCCAGGATCAATAGAATCACATGAAAGGGGGTAGGATGCATTTTTTACCCTGTCTTCTAATTTGTTCTGTAATACTGTCGAAGGTTGAAAATATTCAGTCTAGAAAATATAAAAACATGTGACTAAAATCTACATATTTGGAATGCTATCTATGGATTGATGGGCTCCAGGTTGAACGCGACATTGACTCTCAAACCCAACATACTTGCAAAATAAACATGCCGTGAAAAGGTGGATAATCTCAACACTTTTATTTGATGTTTTTCCAACTCTGGTACCTGTTCTCCACGCGCTAGTGATTTGGACAGCCCCGTTCCAAAGTTGGAAAACTATAAAAGGCTGGCATGTCCCGTACCTACACGAATTTACACACTTCGCATTACCTCACTCTCAAATAACCAGCACCAACTCCTACACTACAACACACAACCACACGACTCAATTCAAAACCAACCAAAGGCCACATATACTGCGAGAAACCTACAAATAACGTCTCGACTAGTCAAACGACCCCTTCCCATCTCCACCAAAATGGCCACAACACAATCCACCCCATCGGACCCTGAATCACGTATCCCAATCCAACATCTTCGAGAAGACAACCTCCTCTGGTACAAATACCACGTCTTCCTCTACGACCTCCGCAACTTCCGCTCCAACAAACCCAGCAGCGACCGTCTCAACCTCGTCACAGAAATCGACTATCTCGGCCTCCCATACTTCACAACCCCCGAAGCCAACCAGATACGTAACGCGATCGTAAACGAAAAAACAGGACAGACGCTGGGAGACGTACTGCGAGAGTTTTTCGAATCGAAATTGGAGAAACGGTTGCATGATCGCATGAAGGCGATGAATGATTATAGGGTTTGTGCGGCGCATGATTTGGCGCCGATTTTCGAGAGGGCGGTGCGGGTTTCCGCCAATGATCTTGCGAAGAACAAACAGTTCACCCGTTTGGTACATAAGCGCGGTTTGGAGGCGTTGGATGATGGGACAGTTTGGAAAGGGATGGGAAGGAGATGATGCATGTAACGAATACCTTGTTGATGCAACTACGGGTGATGCTATTTGATCATGTGATATCGGAGACTTCATCACCACAAGACAGTGAGAACATATCATTTCTTCATGAACATTTCAATACTGCACCGGTCGATTTCGAAAATTACTTCGCATTCATGACAATAACATCGGTCAGATCTCCAATCCCCAAAGACTAGCTCCACGAACTACCAGACCCCAATCCTCCCCTCTACATACCACAGTCTTCAACCATCTTTCAAATTTCCCCGCTCGATCGCTCACCCGATACCCTTTTCCAAAGTTCTCTCCGCAGTGAGAACTTACCCACTAGAAACAGCGGTCAATTCCGTGCCCTCCATCTCTGTCTGCCTCTTGTCCCCACGGCGCGCAAGCATAAACATGGCCCAGTGGGATCCGAGAATGAGGAGTCCCATGGCTGTCGCGATGATGGTTGCGACGGACATTTGGGTGGTGGTGTTGGGTTGTTGGAGGATGATGATTGGGAGAGGGTTGGTTGCTGGTTGTAGGTGAGAGAGTTAGTAATCAGATTTGAACGAGGAGGAGGGCAGCTTACTGTTGAATGGGGTTGTCATCGTTGGGGATTGAGTGGTGGTGCTGGTGAGACAGCTGGGTTGAGATTGACGGTGGAGTTTTGTAGTTTTGGCAGTGTTTGGCGATGAGTGAGTAGGTTGTGAATATGAGTGTGTTTTCTGGTGCTTGGATGTGGATTTGTACTTACCTATATGTCTTTTCTTCGGTGATGGGAAAGCATAGTCAGGAAGCGGGTTAGAGGGTCTGAGCGTCTAGGAAGACTGGACATTTAGGAAGAGTGGTGATGGTCGAGGAGTTTGCGGGGGATTCTTTTCGTAATCGTCATTAGGAAGTTCAAGATTTAGGAAGAGCAGGAAGAAAATGAACCTTTTGGGATGGTGTTTGTTAGGAAGAGATACAGGGAGAGCAAAGCCACCTTGACCCTGATTGGTTCGTTGCGCGGTGCTGAGACAGACACGTGACTGAGTAAACAGAGCCTTACTAATATTCAGCCCCTCTCTTCCTAACTTTGCCTGGCCCGTATGAGCTCTCTTCCTAACTGTCGAAAACCGGTGTCCCCCCGGATTTGGTATAGCGTGACATGGACCCCTCCATCTCTTCCTAAGTAATCTCCACAACCGCTCAGCCCCAGCCTGGTGAGCCACTCTTCCTAGCTTGGCGCCATGTGATGTCATCCACGGATGTTTTGTGTGAGAAGGATATAATGAAGGGTGCCCGCATGTGTTTCTCACGATGCATTTTCCCCTTCACATCCGAAAACCTTACCAGGTCATGTTCTGACCAACGCATTTTTTGTCAATATTTTAACCGCCTCTCGATCGAATCGAAGGTCCCATGGAGAGTGATTCCGACTTTGGGGCTGCTGGGCTTGCAGGCAACTTCCAATGGGAGGCCGGCATGGACATGGGAAGCGGCGTTGACACCTCCGGTGCTCCCCTCCCAAGCTTCATCTTAGAAGAGAAATACAGCTCGTAGGTTTTCTTTCAGGCGTTACTCAACACGACGACGTAATTGCTAACACAATGCTTGCAGTGGCCATCTATTCCGTGGAAAATCGTATGGCGCCAGCCAGTTCATCACTCTTTCATCCGATGATTCGTCTGTTTCCGACCACGTCTTCACCGTCTACAAAACCCATGACCCTGTTACCATTAAGGTCTCTATACACAGCCGCAGACTGGCAGGGATTCTCGCTCGGTGCGGACTCGGGGAAGGCATCGCTGTCGACATCGCTGTCGACACCAGCCCCATTCTCCAAAATCGCCCAGAACTTCAAACGGAATTGGCGATGCTAAGGGCGCTGGGGAATGACGAAGCCCTTGCACGTGAGCTGCAGTTGTTTATCAATGATTTTCTCCTCGACTCGGCCATATTTTCTGGTCATACGTCGGAAGTGGACTCGGACCTGGGATCCTCCATCGGGAACATTCTCTGGAGGGCCAGACGGCGGTACAGATTTCGACTCGATACCGATACTCTTGGTAGAAGTTTTGACCCCCGGTTCCACTGTCATTCAAGTGTGACATCCGACTATGAAATAAAGAAAGACCAGATGAAGCAAAGACAAATGGAGCAAAGCGAAGCGGAGGAAAAGAATTCCGAGCAAAGAAAATTAATTGCCCGATTACGGAAGAGATTTGGAAAGGCGTACGAGACACTGAAAGCCCAGAAAAGGGCATCAGTGATATGCCATCCGGTTCGAATGCCTGGACTTGCACACGATGGAGACCTCTCCAGCGAACTCACCGAATTCGTCATTCCTCCCAGTCTCCATGACGCATGGAAGAAAGCGGTTCGAGTTATTCGCCGATTGCTCCAGAGTCGTCTGCCCGAGACCGTGGAAGATGTTATTCTTTGCACCATGGCAGCAGATGCAATGCAATACGAGCTCAAGACCTTTACCAACCAAGAGTTAGTTTCTATTCTCTTCTGGACCTACCAAGCTAACTTTAGAACAGGTTTTTAAGAGATCTTGATCGTTGGAGGGAAGTCATACAAGAACCTGACAAGAGACTTTACGACTACATGATGTATAAGCTCTGGGACAAAAAACCGGCAAATAGTCCCACTGCCTCGTCCAGTTCTGACGACGTGACCTCATACTTCCAGAACCTGTTCCAGAAATTACTGACCGATACCGGCGTGGAGCACTGGACTTTAGGAAGTCCAAACGGGGAGCGGCTATCGGTGATCCAAAGCCAGTTCTCTGAACACAATCCTACTTCATCGGGACCATACTCTAACAATTCCGGACCGAGGACAGAACCGAATACTCCAGATCGTCGTCTAATGATAGACAAAGGAAGACAACCCCTCAACCCACAACTGCTTTTACTAGCCGCTACGGTGATATTTAGTGCGGTGATAGCAATCATACTGAGTAAGCCCAGATTCCCAGAGTCTGATACATACACACAAGTAGCTGACAAGATAGCCCTCTACCACCCCATCGAAAACGCGCGAGCCAACAGCATCCTAGAACGCCAACAATTTCAAGGGTTCGACGCACTGTCTACACTGAAGCGGAACTGTATCCTTCTCGCTTGCTACCTCGGACTTTCAACATGGGAAAACGAAAACTCTTCATGCACGCGCTACAACCCCAAAGAGAAGATTCGATGCGAGACATGTGGCGGTGAATACCAACGTGGGAATCAGTCCCGGCACATGAAACACCATAACAAACCCCTCTTCCAAGTACATAAATGTGGTTCGTGTGCTTACAAGACAGAGCGTTCTGATAATCTACGGACTCACAAACGGAAGCATTGTCACTCGAAACGAGAGAAGGTATCCACTGTCGGGGAAGCAATTCTCACTCCGAGCACACAACAAGAACTTGCTACACCTAGTCCTGGACAACCGTTACCCCCCACTGGAACAAACATCACTGGAATAGACACCACTGGGACAAACGCCATCGGAATACAGCAAGCCTCTCCAACCCCTAGCACAAGACAACCCTCCCCTCCCTTCCCCAACAAGCCATATTTCCCTCCCCTCCAAACGCACATGAACCTCCCTACCCTCAGCGACACCCACCACACTCCCACATCCAACGCTGAGCAAGGCTTTCTAGACCCCAGTTTTGACTGGTCGCAATTCGATTTCTCACAGAATCCTTTCGCATCGAACCTTTGGCAGGACACCTTCGTGCCGTCCGACCTAGACATGTTTGCACCCAACACCGACCAAGACATATCACCAATTCCTGCCTCCTCTGATGCACCGCCGTTTTTTTCGTTTGGGTGGACGGACGAGCAGATGGCTCAAATGGCTCAGATGCCTTTATTTCCGCTGGACGGAAACAACTTCATGTTCTGAGGATTCTCCTCACTTTTCTACTTCTATCAAGGCCGAGTGCCAATATATAGATATCCCATAGACATATTCATCTTCCAATACTTCATTTAACTATGCTCGTTAGCGGATCGGTTACATATTCATGAGTCACTGTCCATATATGGTGAAATGAAACATGAATCCGATATTTGATATTCATTCCATCCTAGTTACTCGTCGAAATAACCCATTGACAAAAC
>Ga0073774_1000286_pt1 | contig 12906 bp, 11 predicted proteins | sample InSIn5gowninarea_FD_77487 | JGI IMG/M metagenome (GOLD analysis project Ga0073774, IMG submission 77487) | Clean room microbial communities from NASA Spacecraft Assembly Facility at Jet Propulsion Laboratory, Pasadena, California, USA -... ... | reverse complement strand
TGTCAGTTGCTTTTTTTGCTTTTTTGTGGATTGAAAAAGATGGCATTGTTGCAACCAAGTATATTACTGCTTACCTGATGGAGTGGAGTTTGAGTATCGACAACATCTTTGTTTTTATTTTGATTTTTACTTTCTTCAGGGTTAACGAGTTTGATGCCGGTCGTGCATTGCTTATTGGTATATTGCTGGCGATCGTTTTTCGAATTTTATTTATCTGGCTGGGCATTGAACTCATCGATCGTTTTCATTGGCTGTTGTACGTGTTTGGTGCGTTTCTGCTTTACACAGGCGTGCATTTGTTCTTTAAAAAGGATGATGAGGAGTATAATCCGGCAGACACGGTTTTGTACAAGTGGACCAGCAAAATATTCAGAATAACAAATGCCGAACCCCGGGGCAAGTTTTTTGTTCGAAACCAGGGAAAGCTTTATTTCACTTCGCTTGCAATGGTGGTGCTCATGCTTGCCGGAACCGACATTGCTCACTACTATTTGTTTCGCTTCTTTAATCGCTTCACCTGCAAAAGGCTTGTCGGTGTACATTGACAGACTATCCTGCAATGCGCGCGACAGCCTGTTTGCAAACAACGACGAAAACCTGCCCTCCAGCAATATTGCAACGGGAATATTGCTTTTTGTAAAGGTTCTTATATCATCTTCAGTTTTTACACTCTGCAGGCTCACAAGTGCGGGCGAACTCAATGTACGACTCAGTGTATCGCTCGATAACAGGATCGTTTTTCTAATGCCCGGCGCCTTAACAGTGTCGATTGATCCGGGGAAAATGCTTAGCACATCATCCAGGTTTTTGGCAACCGGGTGTGTTGAGGGTGAACTAAGCAATGGGTAATAAGGGAAAGGTAATCGTTGTATCTGCGGCTGATCGCCCATCATGCCCACCACCAGGGGTTGTTTAGCCGATTTAAGATCCTGAAGCAAATCGTTGTTTATACGAACTCCGTACCTGAACAACAGATCTTCAATATTCAGGTTTTTATCAAAGGCAACAAAATCGGCCTGGCGCCGTAGCAGGCTGTCCATTTCGGCGTAGAGCTTATCTACAAACCATATTACGTTACCGCCATGCATTACAAACTGATCAATCTTTAGCTTTTCAATGTCGGAGAAAGGTTTTGATGGCTTTACAACCAACAGTGCCTGTATGGTATCTGCATCTAATGCACCCCTTTCAAGGTCAACAACACCAAAGCGGTAGTTGTTGCTCATGGTTTCGAAAAGGTCCTTAACGGTAGGGTTCAGCGGCTCCCCGTTACCAGCAGCATAAGCCACCACCGGCAACGATTTACGGGTAAGTTTATAAATGGCATCAGCAAACTTAAATTCAAGCAACGCTTCGCTGTAGTTCAGGGTACTTTCTTCATCCATTCCGCTTTTACCACTCATTAGGTCAACCACGATTTGCCGTTCGCCATAACGCACCACTGCCGCGGGAAAAATGAGGCGTTCTGTTTTCTCCTCTCCCTCCTTTGCGGTAACCTGGTTATTAAACGGCTTAATTCCCAGTTGTACCAGACTGTCGTAAACCTCGTAACGCAGGCTGTCGGGCAACCCCTCGCCAGGCCTGACAAACCTGTATTGAACGTTTGCACGACCATACTCTTTAAATTCACCTAACAACTCATCCGTTGCAATGCTGAGTTTTTTGAATCCTGCGCTAAGGTCACCGGTTAAAAAAACCTGCACATCTACAGGTTCTTCAAGGTTATTAAGCAGCTTTTTAGTCGACGGACTAAGGGAGTAACGGTTTTCTTTGGTCAGGTCGGCACGAAAATGAACAAGCGATACCAGGTACACTGCCGCTGCAAAAAATACAACCAGCCATAACCACCATAACTTACTCTTCAATATAATATCAGCAAACTTCATCTATGCTTTTTTTATGGGACCGGCGGAAACACATTGGGCGACATCGTTGCCACGCTCGGTTCAACTTTTTGTTTTCTATGGCATCATGCCTCATTTCTGCACCTGCTTCCTGGCTATAAGTTACATTTCTAATCAGCTACCTTTTAACCATATTTCTTTGTGTAATCAGTAAAAAGAGTCCGATCATGAGTAAAAAATAAAGAATATCACGGCTGTCAAGTACTCCCCTGCTGATGCTTTTGTAATGAAAATTAATGCCAAGCATCTGAATGTAGTAATCTGCGCCATTTGCAAAAAATGGAAGTTTGCTCAATGCATCGAAGCCGCTGTACAAAACAAAACATACAAACGCAGCGCCGATAAATGCCACCACCGTGTTGTTGGTGAAGCTGCTCATACATATACCCACCGCAGTGTAAACAGACCCAAGAAGTAACAGACCAATATAACTGCCGGCTGTTGCACCAACATCTATACCACCCCGGGCACTCAGTTGCTGTATACTAATGGCGTAAACGATTGTAGGTAAAAGCGCTATCGTAACCACGATCAAACAACCAAAAAATTTGCCCCAAACGATTTTGCGATGGCTAAGCGGGAGCGTTTTCAATATCTCGAAGGTGTCGGTTTTATACTCATCCGCAATGCTGCGCATGGTAACTGTTGGTACGAGAAAAAGCATGATCCATGGTGCGAGCGAAAAGAAGTTATCGAGGGTTGCATAGCCGAAATCGAGAATGCTGGACTCCGGGAACACAAAAAGGAACAAACCCATTAGCAATAAGAACAGCACAATGGCAATATAGCCGGTAAGGCTGCTGAAAAACTGCTTCCACTCTTTACTGCATATTATCCACATAGGCCAAATCTAATACGATTAACAGGATGCTGTAAAATTAATTTGGTGGCGCATCAAACTCCCGGCCGGGGCAACAATCAATCGTTAATATTCCCAAAGCAAGCTGCATTGTTGGTTCTAACGTTGATGTTATGGGCGGTTATGGAAACTACTGCACATCGTTATCTCAGTAGAAAAAACACTTATGAAACAGAAACTCAGTTTGCTTTTGTGTATTGCTGCGTTCGGAGCACTTTCGGCTCAGGGACAAACAGTTCCAAAAAAGTCAGCAAAGGTTGTAGCTCCAAAAATTTTGGCAGAGGCTCCACCCCCACCCCCCGCTGCACCTACACCTCCGGTAGCTGCAAAGGTCAAGACGCACGAAAAGTTTGTCGCGCCACCACCACCACCACCTGCTCCTGCTAAACTTCAGGCACACGAAAAGTTTGTTGCACCACCGCCGCCGCCAGTTCCACCTGCAGCACCCATTGCCCCGGTAAAAAAGGCGATAAGGCATAACTAAAAAACTCAGTCTACCCACCGGATAAGAGGTTGACATCAGCAGCCTCTTATCTGTTAGGATAGCGCCTGGTGATTTTGCCAGAGTGGACTTATTTCACGCAGTTTCATCACCGAGTCTTTTACCTGTGCAATTGCATAATCTATTTGTTCGGCCGTTGTAAACCTCCCCAAACCGAAACGTAGCGAGCTGTGCGCAAGGTCATCATCAAGGCCTAGCGCCTTAAGCACATACGAAGGTTCTATCGATGCCGACGTACACGCGGAGCCCGAACTTAAAGCGATGTTCTTATTGAACCCCATCAACAAGGCTTCGCCCTCTACATACTTAAACGACAGATTGGTTACATGTGGCAACCGGTGTTCGCGGTCGCCATTTACATAAACTTCGTTCAGCTTCAAAAGCTCCTGCTCCAGCCTATCGCGTAAGTAACGTAAACGCACCGCGTCCTGGTCCATCCCTAGCCTTGCAAGTTCTGCGGCTTTGCCAAAACCTACAATTGCCGGAACGTTCAGTGTTCCACTTCTTAACCCCCTTTCATGACCGCCACCATCCATTTGAGCTGTTAATCGTACACGAGGGTTCCTCCGCCGCACATATAATGCACCCACTCCCTTGGGGCCATACAATTTATGTGCAGTCATCGAAAGAATGTCGATGCCATCAGCTTCAACGTTTACGGGCACTTTGCCGACGGCCTGAACCGCGTCTGTAAAAAACAATACGCCATGCTTTCGGGCTATGTCGCTGATCTGTTGTACCGGCTGCAGCACCCCTGTTTCGTTGTTGGCATACATAACGGCTATAAGAACGGTCGAAGGTTTTATAGCGGCTTCAACTTCGCTTAGGTTGATGATGCCGTTGGGCTGTACACCCAGCCACGTGACTTCTGCGCCGGCTTTCTCCAGGTGTTTGCACGTATCCAAAACCGCTTTATGCTCTGTTGCCACCGTAATAACATGGTTTCCCTTGCCGGCGTACATTTCAAAAACACCTTTTATGGCCAGGTTATCTGCTTCTGTGGCACCACTGGTAAAAATGATCTCTTTGGGGTCGGCACCAATCAGCTGTGCCACCTGTTCACGTGCATACTCCACTGCCTCCTCGGCTACCCAACCAAAAGGATGATTTCTGCTGGCGGCATTACCAAAATGTTGGGTAAAGTAAGGTATCATTGCATCAACAACCCTGGGGTCGCATTGTGTGGTTGCATTATTGTCGAGGTAAACCGGTAGCTGAAGCATACGTAAACTTATGAGTGGAAGTGAGGTGCAAAAATACTCTCTCGTTGTGACAATTTTTTTACTGCAACTACACGTGAAATGTGAATGTTGCGTCCATTTAAATTGAATGTTATGATTAATATAGAGCACATCGGCATTGCCGTAAAAGATCTTCAAACTTCGGTTCCCTTATTTGAAAAACTGCTGAATACCGGATGCTACAAAACCGAGACGGTTGAAAGCGAACAGGTAAATACAGCTTTTTTTAAAAAAAAAGACACCAAAATCGAGCTGCTTGAAAGCATGAACCCCGCCGGAGTGATCGCGAAGTTTATAGAAAAAAAAGGCGAAGGGATACACCATATCGCTTTTGAGGTAGAAGATATTACCGCCGAAATGAACCGGTTGCGTGCGGAAGGGTTTACCATCATTAATGAAGTTCCTAAAAAAGGAGCCGACAATAAGATGGTGTGTTTTCTCCATCCGCGGGATACCAATGGAGTGCTGATTGAACTATGCCAGGAGGTTAGATAAAAGATGATAATTATGCCTCATGTTTTCTCAAACATCGTCTATTTATAGAATTTGATATACGAAAATCGCTGATATATACACCTGTACCTGGTTTAAACATCAGAAAGTTAGGGGCACGTGTATTGTATCCATAACCGAAAAAAGGTTATGAAACATATATTGATGGCCGGAAGCCTTTTATTGCTGCTGTTTGCTTGCGGGCCCAGCACGAACATTACGAACAGCTGGAGATCGGGCGACACGACACTGGCACACAAGGCACTTAGAAAAGTGATGGTGGTAGGCCTCGTAGCCGGTAAAGAGCGCGCTTTAAAAGAACAAATGGAAAGCAGGCTGGCGGCTAACCTTACCGGAGAAGGTTATACAGCAACAACCGCCACGGCGGTGTTTGGTCCAAAAGCATTTGAAAATCTAAGAGAGTCGCAGGTGATCAGAAAATTGAGAAGCAGCGGTGTAACCGGCGTGATAACTATTACGTTGCTCGACAAAGACCAGGAAGAAAACTATGTTCCCGGCAGAGTGGAGTACTACCCTGCCATGGTTCGCTATAATCGCTTTTTTGGCTATTACCGCACGTATTACAACAGGGTGTACAACCCAGGATATTATACAAATACTACCAAATACTTTTTTGAAACCAACCTGTATGATATCACCGGCAACAAGTTGGTATACTCAGCCCAGTCCGAAACCTTCGATCCTTCGTCGGCGGAATCGCTGGCCGCCGATTACGCAAAAGCAATTGTACGCAACCTAAAGGCAAAGCAACTGGTAAACGGCACAAAATAGAATAGAATAACCGCACACCCGTCCTGCTTTTGTGGTAGGGCTTGTGTACCTGCTCAATAATGATATGCCGTACACGCTGTGCGACGCAACGGCTGCCAAACCGGAGTTCCCGCCCTCTGGTCCATAAAAAAAGCCGCCATAAAAGCGACTTGAAACTAAGTGGAGGTGAATGCCTATAGCCCAAGTTTTTCGATTGCAAGTTGAGCGGCAATCTGGCTGGCGTCTTTTTTATTGTAGCCCTTGCCCTGTCCCACCTTTTCGCCATCGAGCACGGCTGCAATGGTGAAGATGCGGCGGCTGTTTTCCATTTTTTCCTCAAGGGTATCGAACGACAAAACACGACCGTTTTTGCTGGCCCAGCCAATAAGTTTGTTTTTCAGATTTATGTCGACACTCTCAAGGTCGTCGACATACAAATGTGGAATGATGATGTGCTTATGCACCCACCGTTGTGTTTTGCGATAACCTTTATCGAGATAAACGGCCCCAACCAGTGCCTCAAGGGTATTTCCGAAAATCTGGCTGCCCTTTAACGAACCATCAAACTTGTTGTATAAGGCAATTTTTTTAAGACCGATCTTGAGCGCAAGGTCGTTCAGTTGCTGGCGGTTTACCATTTTGCTGCGCATCTCGGTTAAAAAGCCCTCGCCTTTATAGGGGTATTTTTTAAAAAGATAGTCAGCCACAATGGCGCTTAAAACAGCATCGCCCAGGTACTCAAGCCGCTCATTGTTTTCGTCGGCGCCCTCTTTTACAGAGCGATGGCTAAGGGCTGTTGTATACAGCGAAATGTTACCCGGCTTAAGACCAAGTACATTTTCGACCTGCTTTTCAAATGATTGTTGGGAAGACTGCTTACCAAAGAATTTCTTAAGAATTTGCACAACGTTAAGCTACATATTTTTTTACTATCACGGCGGCATTGTGCCCACCAAAGCCAAATGTATTGCTTAGTGCGGCGTTCACTGTCCTTTGCTGTGCGCTGTTGAAGGTAAAGTTCAATCGTGGGTCAAGATCGGGATCATCGGTGAAGTGATTAATGGTGGGCGGAACCTTATCATGGATAACACTCATGATACATGCAATTGCTTCGATAACGCCTGCAGCACCCAGGCAATGGCCGGTCATGCTTTTGGTTGAACTGATGTTGAGCTCGTAGGCATGATCGCCAAAAACATGCGTGATCGCCTTTAACTCGGCACCGTCGCCCAGGGGTGTTGATGTACCGTGCGTGTTGATGTAATGTATTTCGTCGGGCCGCATGCCTGCATCGTCGAGGGCGGCAAGCATTACATTTTTGGCACCAAGACCGTCGGGGTGTGGTGCGGTAATGTGATGTGCATCGGCGGTTGCGCCACATCCTGCAATTTCGCAGTGTATTTTAGCGCCGCGTGCAATTGCATGATCGAGGCTTTCAAGCACAAGAACACCTGCGCCTTCGCCCATTACAAAACCATCGCGATCTTTATCGTAGGGGCGGCTTGCCGTTTTGGGATCGTCGTTTCGTTCGCTTAATGCTTTCATGGCATTAAAGCCGCCTACGCCGGCCTCGCTGATAACAGCTTCGCTACCGCCTGTAATGATGATGTCGGATTTGTTGAGCCTGATATAATTAAAGGCATCCATAATGGCGTTGGTAGAAGAGGCACATGCGCTTACAACAGCGAAGTTGGGACCTCTGAAACCATGGCGCATAGATATTTGCCCTGCGGCAATATCAAGAATCATTTTTGGTATGAAGAAGGGATTGAAACGTGGTGTTCCATCGCCTTTGGCAAACTCAACAACTTCCTGTTGAAAGGTGATGAGACCACCGATACCGCTTGCAAAGATTACCCCAACCCTGTCGGGATTAACGTTTTCGCTTGTTATGTTGGCGTCGGCGATAGCCTGGTCGCTTGCTACAATGGCTATCTGGCTAAAGCGGTCGATTTTACGTGCTTCTTTACGATCGAGGAAATTGGTAGGCTCAAAGTTTTTTATCTCGCAGGCAAACCGGGTCTTGAACTTTGAAGCATCGAAGTGCGTGATCAGATCGGCACCAGAGACTCCGTTGATCAGGTTATTCCAATATTCATCCAGGCTGTTGCCCAATGGTGTTAATGCACCAATACCTGTTACAACAACTCTTTTCAATTCCATACGGTTGCCTCTTTCGTTTACGTAATAAATCCGCCTACATCAGCTCTAAGCATTAGTAAGGCGGATTAAAAAATTATCGCCAATAAAAGGATAATACCAATTATTTAGCATGCTCTTCCAGGTAGGCAACAGCTTGTCCTACTGTAGTAATAGTTTCTGCCTGCTCATCAGGAATAGAAATATTAAACTCTTTCTCAAACTCCATTATCAGTTCTACGGTGTCCAAAGAATCGGCACCCAGGTCATTGGTAAATGACGCCTCAGTTGTCACTTCAGCTTCATCTACTCCTAATTTGTCAACAATTATTTTTTTAACTCTTGTTGCGATGTCTGACATTGTAATAAATTTTAGTTACGGTTGCAAAAATATATATTTTGATAAATAAGCAAGTACTTAGTTGATTTTTATTTATTTGGCTAAGAGCGCCCAAAGTAGGTGAAAAATCCGACTTTCAACTTTTTTAGTCAGGCTTGTTTACGTTATTATCTGCGCTAATATAAGGCAACTTTAGCGGCTGCAACACATTGTGTCGTAGCCGAACAACTATCAAAAACTTGCGCTCAACTCTGACATTTACGGAAAGGTATAAGTAATTTTATGTTCAACCTTAACCGTATTTGAATATGAGAAGATGATTTCAGCAAATCATTCCTATATTGTACAACCAATACTTCAATATGCCTCTGAAAATTATAGACCACGGTTCGAAAGAGTATAAGCAAATGGTAGAGTTGCGCAATCAGATATTGCGAAAACCTCTTGGACTCAAGTTTGAACAGGACGAACTTGAAAAGGAAAAAGAGGATATGCTAATTGGTGCGTTTGAAGACGAGGAAATGCTGGGCTGCTGCCTGCTGACAAAGGTTGAAAGTCATGCTGTGCGGCTGCGGCAAATGGCTGTTAAAACAGGTTTACAAGGCAAAGGCATCGGTCGTGTACTAATGCAGTTTGCCGAAAACATTGCCCGCGACAGGGGCAACAAAAAGATTGTTATGCATGCGCGGAAGACCGCTGTAGGCTTTTATGAAAAGCTGGGTTACAGAGTGGTGGGCGAACAGTTTGAAGAAGTTACCATTCCCCACTATGTAATGGAAAAGCAGCTCTGATTACGCTTTGCCGATTTTTCTTCTCAGCAAGGCTCTTATCTCATCCATACTCCCCTCCTGTTCGGTTGCCGCTTTGGGCACCAGAAAAAACGAACGGCTGTCGAAATACAGGTGTATAAAGTGCGGCGTTTCTATATAGCTGCTGAACTGACTCCAGTTCCAGGAAGTGTACCCACGTTCATTCTGCAGCCGGACGCCGCTTTCTGTAAAAAACATAGTAAAAGAGTCCTTAAACGTTGATGCCTTTTTGTAAACAGCGTGTGGCATGATAAACCAGAAGGACACCATCAGCGCAAGCCATAATACCGAACTTACCATAAACGCCAGGGGCGACACTTTTTTGAAGTAAAACATGGCAGCCGAAAATATGGCAAATATGTTTACAAGAACGATGAGTATTTTTATTTCGGAGCGGGTTATAAAGTGGAGTCTTAATGCCTGAATAACAAGCTTCTTATCGTACGAAAAGTGTATTTGCATATTGATTTTCTTATCATGTACAATTGATTGCCGTGGTAATTGAATCCCGCTGCACCCAGAAAAGTTGTCTAACGTGATGTTATCCGGCCATTGTAGCTGCAACGTTACAAATTTGTGACTACCCGCCCGCGTTTAAATACAGAATATCGTTCTAATTATCTGAACCATTAAGCAACAAACTTACCTGCAGCCTTTAAAGCCATTAAAAAACAGAAGGGCTACCTTTTGGGGCAGCCCTTCTAACATAATAATTTATCTAAACCAACTTAACTGCAACCCATGCTGTTACCGCAGTTCAGGCATTTATAGCAGGTACCGCTGCGCAAAGTAATATGACCGCACACGTTACAGGCCGGTGCATCGCTCTGCATATTTCGTGCCGCTGCATTAACTGCATCCATACCGGTCTCGGCTTTGGCGGTAACCGCACGTTGTAATTTTTGCGGTTGCGTTACCGGGGAAATATTTGGTGCAGTAACCCGTACCCGGCTCAACTCAGGTTTAAAATCATCTCCGTCCTCGCCCAGATTGCTTACTTCCGGCTTGTTTAGCACATGCACCAGATCGGTTCTGTTCAGGTATTCAAACGCAAGACAGCGGAACGTAAAGTCAACAAGCGAAGTAGTTGTTTTAATGTTTGGATGATCCACCATTCCCGCAGGCTCAAACTTGGTGAATACAAACTTTTCTACATATTCCTCTAACGGAACACCGTACTGCAATCCGATGGACACGGCCACTGCAAAACAGTTCATCAGGCTGCGAAGCGTGGAACCTTCTTTTGCAAGGTCGATGAATATTTCTCCTAGCGTTCCATCGCTGTACTCGCCGGTGTGCAGGAACAGCACCTGGCCTCCTATGTTCGCTTTCTGTGTAAATCCTCTGCGTTTTGCCGGCAAAGATTTTTTCTCAACAATACGCGAAAGCTGGCGCATAAGCTGTGTATCCGGACTAACCTGCATCCTCTTGGTTACTTCTTCTAACAACTCGTCGACAGAGAGCTTGCTCATATCAACGATGTTTGTTTGCGGCTGAGCAGCCTCCTGCACAGCAGCGGGCGCCGCACTGGTGTCCCCGGTTTTCTTCTTTTTGTCGCTTTTGTTGCTGAGTGGCTGACTGAGTTTTGAACCGTCGCGGTACAGGGCATTTGCTTTAAGTCCTAATTGCCAGCTCAGTAAGTAACAATCGGCAATCTCTTCTACCTTAGCCTCATTTGGAAGATTAATGGTTTTTGAAATGGCGCCGCTGATAAATGGCTGTGTTGCACCCATCATACGAATGTGACCATGTGCATGAATAAAGCGCTCGCCTTTTTTGCCGTTTTTATTTGCACAGTCAAATACCGGAAGGTGTTCCTTTTTAAGGTAAGGCGCACCTTCTACCGTCATAGTACCACAGATATAGTCGTTTGCCGCGTCAATTTGTTCTTCTGTAAACCCTAGTGCCTCAAGCAGGTTGAAGTCCCAATCGTTGTATTGTTCAGGTGTAAAACCAAGTCGCTCAAAGCATGCTTCACCAAGGCTAAACCTGTTGAAAACAAAACTTATTTCGAAAGCAGACTTAACAGCTTCGCTCAGCTTTTTAATCTCATCAGCAATAAACCCTTTTTCGCTTAGTGTTTGCGGATTAATGAATGGCGCGCCATCAAAAGTTCCGCTTCCCACCGCATATTTAATAATTGCATCTACTTCTTTCTCCTTATAACCCAGGTTCTTCAAGGCAAGCGGTACCGATTGATTGATGATCTTGAAGTATCCGCCACCGCTTAGTTTTTTAAATTTCACCAGTGCAAAGTCAGGCTCCACCCCGGTTGTATCGCAATCCATTACCAACCCGATGGTACCGGTGGGAGCGATCACGGTCGTTTGCGCATTGCGGTAGCCATATTTTTCACCCAATTCAACTGCATCGTCCCATGCTTTGCACGCAGCCGTAAGCAGATAGTCAGGACAATATTGCGCCTTAATACCCTGTGGTTTCACACTCAGGTTTTCGTAAGTATCTGCATCGTAAGCTGCAAGGCGGTGGTTGCGCATTACCCGCAGCATATCTTCTTTGTTTTCTTCGTACCGATCAAAGGTGCCCATGATCGCAGCCATTTCAGCGCTTGTTTTATAGCTGGTACCGGTCATAATTGCACTAATAGCACCAGCAATTGCACGTGCTTCTTCGCTGTCGTAAGCAATACCGCTCACCATAAGCATGCTGCCCAGGTTGGCAAAACCTAAACCAAGGGTACGGTAGTCGTACGAGAGTTGCGCTACTTCTTTTGAAGGGAACTGGGCCATAAGCACAGATATCTCCAGCACTACCGTCCACAAACGGCAGGTATACTCAAAACCTTCTACATCAAATGTGTTGTTATCACCATCAAAAAACTGGCGCAGGTTTACCGAAGCCAGGTTACACGCGGTGTTGTCGAGGAACATGTACTCGCTGCACGGGTTTGAAGCGCGTATCTCACCACCTTTAGGGCAGGTGTGCCATTCATTAATGGTGGTATTGTACTGCGCACCGGGGTCCGCACATCTCCATGCCGCATAGGCGATCTTGTTCCAGAGTTCCTTTGACGGGATTTTTTTCATCGTACGGCCATCGGTACGTGCTTTCAATTCCCAGTCCTCGCCTTTTTCGAGTTTCTCAAAAAACTCGTTTGGTATACGTACTGAGTTGTTCGAGTTTTGACCGCTTACTGTTTTGTAAGCCTCTCCTTCGTAGTCGGAAGCATAACCTGCATTGATCAGCGCTCCAACTTTCTTTTCTTCTTCCACTTTCCAGTCGATAAACTGTACAATTTCAGGGTGATCCAGATCGAGGCAAACCATCTTTGCTGCTCTGCGGGTAGTTCCCCCCGACTTGATAGCGCCTGCTGCACGATCACCAATTTTCAAAAAGCTCATCAATCCGCTTGAGGTGCCGCCACCACTAAGTCTTTCTCCTTCTCCGCGAATATTCGAAAAATTGGTTCCAACGCCAGAACCGTATTTAAAAATTCTTGCTTCACGTACCCACAGGTCCATAATACCACCGTCGTTCACCAGGTCGTCTTCCACACTTAAAATGAAGCAGGCATGTGGCTGAGGCCGTTCGTAAGCCGAGGTTGATTTTTTAAGCTGTCCATCCCTCTGATCCACATAATAATGACCCTGGGGTTTACCAGCGATGCCATAACTCTCGTATAAACCTGTGTTAAACCATTGCGGACTATTTGGAACGCAGGCCTGGTTCAAAATGCTGTACACCAGCTCTTCATAAAAAACCTGCGCATCTTGTGAACTCAAAAAATATCCGTATTCTTCACCCCAAACTTTGCCAGCAATTGGCCAGGCGATGAGCTACTTGTTTTGCCGATGTCTCCCTGCCCAAACTGCCATCCGATTGAGGCAC
>Ga0073774_1000283_pt1 | contig 12932 bp, 10 predicted proteins | sample InSIn5gowninarea_FD_77487 | JGI IMG/M metagenome (GOLD analysis project Ga0073774, IMG submission 77487) | Clean room microbial communities from NASA Spacecraft Assembly Facility at Jet Propulsion Laboratory, Pasadena, California, USA -... ... | reverse complement strand
TCAGATAAACAAGTAGAGAGAACAGCAAAATGGTTAGTACCTGTCGTAGCTTTAATTACTGTATATTATACAATTAATGGTGGAGATACCATTGTTGCCTTGCTCCTTATGGGCTATAGTCTTGTAACACAGCTTTTCCCAGCATTATTATTTAGTCTAATGAAAAATAATTTTGTAACAAAGTATGGTGCTTTTGCCGGAATGGCCACTGGTGTTGCAGCCGTTGCTTACGTAACGATTTCAAATAATACTGTTGGAACATTATTGCCCTTCTTGCCGCAAGTCGTTAAAGATCTAAATGTAGGTATCATTGCAATGATCATCAATTTATTTTTCCTTGTCGTTGTAAGCTTAGCAACAAAGCCACTGATGGCCTCCCAGCCAACAACTATAGAAATACAAAAATAAAGACATTACGAAAGAGGTTAAGAATGTCCCCATTCTTAACCTCTTTTTAATTAGCATGCATATGCTGTCTGTTCGTTTACATGATGATTTTGCTACAGAAGTCGCTATCCGCGAGCTGCCTGCGAGATCTCACGCAGACACGATAATCCCGCAGGACTCTCCCCCTTCCGCCTCAATCAACAAGTAATAAATGTAATATTGAATCATAAGAATAAAGTTTTTACTTTATTTTTATAATTAACAAGCTTAGCGGTTATCTACTTTCTCCGGATAAAGATCATGATTCATTAAGCGGAACTGTGCCATCTCTTCATATTTTGTTCCTGGCTTACCGTAGTTGCACCAAGGGTCGATAGAAATTCCACCGCGTGGTGTGAATTTACCCCAAACCTCAATATAACGCGGGTCTAATAATTGAATTAAATCGTTCATAATAATATTTACACAATCCTCATGGAAATCTCCATGATTTCTAAAGCTAAACAAATAAAGCTTAAGTGATTTACTTTCAACTATCTTTTTATCAGGGATATAAGAAATATACATCGTTGCAAAATCCGGCTGATGTGTCAATGGACATAAACTTGTAAACTCAGGGCAATTAAACTTCACAAAATAATCACGATCTGAATGGAGATTATCTACCGCTTCCAACACTTCAGGTGCGTAATCAAAACTGTATTGTGTATTTTGATTTCCTAGTAACGTTAAATCTTTCAATCCTTCTTCTTGCTTTCTTCCAGACATAAAAAAACCTCCTCTAAAAATGTTCCCGTCATTTTTATAGAAGAGTTCGTTCGACCCTATAAACTAAAAGAAAAACAAAGAAGCCACATCCATATGGATATGGCGTATATGCTATCCATAGTTTTTTATAGAGGGTTTCAGCTATGAACCTCTTCATGTACGAGTACTGTAATTATATATTAAAAAATACTTTCACATACGTCAACAATCTAGCCAAAAAGGGACATAAATAACACCTTAAAAGCAATCAATCATTTGAGTAAAATAGCACATACATTGACATAATAATCTTGATTTAAAAAAAGGAGGGTACAAAAATGTCTTTAAATCCTTATGATCCATTTAGGCATCTATCTAACATTAGATCAGATTTCGAACAATTCTTCCCTAATTTCCCATCTGCATTTGGAAATGATTTCTCAGTTGGCGGAATTAGAGTAGATGTACATGAAACAGCAAACGAAGTAGTCGCAACATGTGATATTCCTGGAATCGAAAAGAAAGAAGATATCCATATTGAAATTGAAAAAGATACTTTAAAAGTAAGTGGTACAGTAAACAAAACAAATGAAACAAGTGAAAAAAATATGCATAGACAAGAACGTTTTGTCGGCCACTTCCAACGTTCCATCTCACTTCCGACACCTGTTGCTAGTGAAGGAGTAAAAGCTTCTTATAAAAACGGCGTCCTTGAAGTAAGAATGCCAAAATTAACACATCATGAGCAGAAAAAGATTGATATAGACTTTCATTAAATATTTCTCATAAAGATACCCCGCATCTCTTAGACGCGGGGTATCTTTATGAGAAATAAGTTATGGACTGCCCTATTCATTTAAGGCAGCGCTAATTGTTTGACGAGTAATGTTCCAATGGGATGCATTCCATCGGACTTTTCCGTCATCTAAAAGGAATATTTGCGGTGATTCATGTCTAATCCCAAATTCTTCTGCAATCGTATTAGAAACAGGGCGATCTTCTATAACCAATACCTCTGCAGCAGGAATATTTGTTTCTTCTACATATGCTTGAAACTCCTCATGAGCTTTAGCACTAATTGGACAAGTTGTACTGTGCTTAAAAAGTAATTGTTTGCCGGGCTGTTTTACAAATTGATGGAGTTCTTCAACAGAATGAAGTTGTTGAATCGTCATGTTTCACCCTCCTTAAATAATTATACCTCTAGTGTAACAAAAAAGCTGAATTCCCCATATAGAATTGCACTTATTTAAGGTCGAGACACAACTGTTTTATTATTTCTATAAATTAGTTTATCACCTATAAAAATTAGAATGACCATGCCAATACTTATAAATAAACCAATTCTTTCATTTGCATATAACAGTGCCCCTGAGAGCGTGATCAAGATGAATAGGATCCCCATGTATGAAGTAAAAGGAAATCCTGGCGCTTTAAATTTCTCTTGGTGTCCGTAAGTTGGGTGTAGCTTAATATGGGATGCAAGAATATTCATCCAATTTAATATGAGCAAAACTCCTGCAGCTGTAGTGACATATTCATATAAAGTCTTTGGCAGCAAGAATGAGCATAAAATCGAAACTGCTAGCCCGATTGCTGTGAGTAAAAGCGAATTAACAGCTACACCACGGCTATTCTTTTTCTTGAGCCGCTGTGGGGCATCACCGTCTTCTGCCAGTGCAACCATAATATGTGTAATAGAAAATAAAGCTCCCACCATTGTAGAAAAAGCGGCGCTAATAATAATCAAATTAAAAATAGAATCTAAAAATGGAATATGAAAAGCAGACAAGGCCATTACAAATGGACTTGTTGAAGTATTAATCTTCGTCCAGCTAACCATATACAACACAAAGAAAAGGGCAAGTAAATAAAGGGCAACTAAAACAATAACTAATCCATAACCTGCTTTAGGAACTTCATTTTTATTTTTTAACTCCGTTGATGCCACACCTACAACTTCAATCCCACCAAAGGAGAAAAAGATAAAAATCAGTGCTGACCATAGCCCCTTTAACCCGTGCGGAAAAAAGTTTGTCATTGCTGAGTGTTGAATAGTACTGGCACTTACCGGATGAATAATTCCGAATAGAAATAAAGCACCAAAAACAATAAAGGCAAATAAAGTTGATAACTTGATTACTGCAAAAATGGACTCAATCTTCCCGAAATTTTGAACACCAAGTAAGTTAATTCCGAAACCACATAATGAATAAATAATTGTAAATATCCATAAAGGCACATGCGGAAACCAGAATTGGGTAAATGTTGATAGGGCCACGATCTCACTAGACATAATTAAAATACCCGACAACCAATACATCCAGCCAATAACAAAACCATAAGTATCTCCAAATGCCTTTTTAGAATACGTACGAAAAGAACCTGGCTGAGGATCGTTAACACTCATTTCAGCCAATGCACTAAACACAAAAAATGCAGTCATTCCAGCTATTAAGTAACCAACTAAGACAGAAGGGCCCGCCGAGTGAATCGATAATCCTGTTCCTAAGAAAAAACCTGCCCCTATGATGGATCCAATTCCAATTAGTGATAGCTGCCACCATTCCAAATGGGCCCCTTTTCCTTTTTTCATTTGTACTTCCTGTTTATGTTTTACTGCTTGTTTAAAAATGTGATGGTATTTCATCTGTTTTTCCCTCCTTACAGATGGATTCTTTAGTAAAAGTATTTCCTATCTCTTCTTACCCATGCATAAAAGCGAAAGACATATTTTTTAAACATGCCACTAACATAAAATATGCCAGTCTATTGCTAGACTGGCATTGAACTTGAACTTAGGCTTCCGAATCTGTAATTGGATGTATCAAATGTTCTGTACATTCTGGACAAACATCAAGAATATCATAGGGATGCTCTTCATCTTCTACCTCTTCAATTCGACCGCATACTTCGCAAATCCTTGCCAAAAAGAATCCCTCCTTTTATTTGTTTATTCCTCTAATTTATTTGCCTCATATCCTAAATCGATAATAGCTTGTTGAAAATCTTGGATTGACCCAGATTGTTCATTGTAGGATATTGTAGCTTCCCCTGTTTCTGTATTAAGTTCAACATCTCGGACTCCCCACACATCATACAGGGCCTCACGAATTTTCTTCTCATCCTCTTCTTGAATATTTTGGATAGAAAGTTTATGGGTAAGCATGCTCCTGCCTCCTTTATTCATGAACTTGTTTATGATTTAATCCTTCGCCCATACCGCTCAGAAATTGAAGCATCATATTCAATGATGCCTGGATATTTGGATCACGCATTGCTCTTAGTATTTCCCACAGACCTATTTGCTTGCTATTCTCATCTATATTTTCCGAGGCTTTTTGTAACCCTTGATGTAATCCTCCAAAAATAGCTTGCAACTGATTTGGATCTAACGACGATAAGAGCTCAACACTATTGATCGCATTCTTAATAATGTTGTATACACTCGGTTGATTTAATTGATTAATGATAATGGAACCTACATTTTCCCTCGTTTTAAGAAAGCCCTTTATCATGTTTAGAACCCCTGAATTATAGAGTTCTTGAATAATGACTAAGCTAACTTGGATTGCTTCACGACTATCGGCAATTTGTTTCAAAATATCTGTAAGGTCTTCTGTTCGTTCCTCATTAACATTGCTTGCTTGTCTCTCAATTTGCTTGATTGCTTTCGCCATCTATGAAACCCTCGCTTTCCAAAATCTCAGGAATAGAAGTATAGTCTATCCGGTTCCATTTCTTTTCTACTTCCACACCAATATGTGGCCGCGGATTACCGAATCGATGATTATAATGTGGCACAGGGGACTCACCCGTTTTCTCAAGTACCTCCATTTTTACAGCAGCTTCCTTGTAATTTGGTGTATGAGTGTCTTTATCATAATAGCTACTTGTCAATTTATTGACGGCTTGAATATTTTCCCGAGTATTCATCGGTAAATATAGTTCATTCCCTTTCACCGTATCTGTGACAAGAACTCGAACTTTTACTTTTCCATAAGGAGATGTCAACCGGACAAGTGCCCCTGTTTCAATTCCACGCTCTTTTGCAAGCTCTTCGGATACTTCTAGCCAAGGACTTGGGACGATATGATGAAGTCCAGCAGATCTATCTGTCATATTCCCTTCATGGAATTGTTCTAATAGTCGGCCATTATTTAAATGAAGATCATATTCCTCCCCAAATTGGTGTGGAGGCGTCCAATCGACAGGAAATAGCCTTGCCTTTCCATCTGTAAATTTAAATGTATCTTGATATAACAACGGTGTACCTTCTCCATTTGTTTTTACTGGCCAAACTTGACTGTTCCATCCTTCTAAATATTCATAGTTAACACCCGCAAAGATAGGAATCAGTTTTGCTGCCTCCTCCATAATTTCTGATGGATGAGAATACTTCCAGTTTGCACCTAATTTGTTTGCTAAATCCCGGAAGATTTCCCAATCAGGTTTACAATCTCCTAGTGGCTTAAACACTTGATGGAAGCGCTGAATTCTCCTTTCAGTGTTCGTAAATGTTCCTTCTTTTTCTAAGCTAGGTGCAGCCGGCAATACAACATCAGCATATTGAGCCGTTTTTGAGAAGAAAATATCTTGAACAACGAAAAATTCAAGTTTTTCGAATGCTTCTTCAACGAAATTAATATTTGAATCAACGAGAGCCATTTCTTCACCAAATAAATACATGCCTTTTACGCGGCCATCTGTAATTGCTTCAACAATTTGATGATTATTAAGCCCTGGTTTTTTAGGAATCGTTGTCCCCCATGCTTTTTCAAATCGTGAGCGTACTTCATCATTTTCAACTGGCTCGTAACCTGGAAGCCAATTAGGCATTGTTCCAAAATCGCCTGCTCCTTGAACATTGTTATGTCCACGAAGAGGATACGCTCCAGCATTTGGTTTGCCGAAGTTGCCTGTAACTAAGAGAAGATTACAAATTGCCGTGCTAGTATCTGTACCACCCATATGTTGAGTAACGCCCATTGCCCATAAAATACAAGTACCTTTGGATTCGTGAATCATTTCTGCAATTTTAATAATGGTTTCCTTTGATAATCCTGTTTTTTCTTCGGCATATTCAAGCGTGAACTTCGCTACTGATTCTTTGTACTTTTCTACATTATTTACTCGTTCTTTTAAAAACTCCTTATCTTCCCACCCTTTATCAAAAATATATTTCGTAACAGCAGATAACCATACAAGGTCAGAACCTGGTTTTGGATGAATATGCAAATCCGCCCGTACAGCTAATTCATTTTTTCTCAAATCTGCGACAAGAAGCTTTTGACCACGAAGTTTATGTGCCCTTTTGATCCTAGTTGCCAATACAGGATGGGATTCAGATGGGTTTGCTCCAACGACAATTACTAAATCAGCATTTGCAATATCCTTCATTGTTCCAGAATCACCACCGTATCCAACGGTTCTCATCAAAGCCGCAGAAGCCGGTGTCTGGCAATATCTTGAACAGTTATCAATGTTATTTGTTTGAAAAACAGAACGTGCAAGTTTTTGAAACAGATAGTTTTCTTCATTTGTACATTTTGAGGATGAGATAAACCCGAGAGCATTAGGACCATTCTCTTCCTTGATTTCTGTAAATTTCTTTGCCACTAAACTCAATGCTTCATCCCATGTTGCTTCATGGAAAGTATCTCCCTTACGAATCAGCGGCTTCGTCAATCGTTCTTCACTATTTACGAAGTCCCAGCCAAACTTCCCTTTTACACACGTTGAAACGCCATTCACAGGGGCCTCTGCATGGGTTTGGACCTTTAAAATCTTTCTCCCTTTTGTCCATACTTCAAAACTGCAACCGACTCCACAATATGTACAAACCGTTTTCGTCTTTTTAATTCGATCTTCACGCATTGCAGATTCAACGTTTGAAATGGCAAAAATTTCTTGATAACCTGGTTCTACTTCTTTCGTAATGTCAATCATAGGTTCTAAAATATTTTTAGGGATACCAGTCATATACCCCGCTTCCCCTAGCATCGATTTTTCCATTAATGCATTACAAGGGCATACACTTACACAATGTCCACAGGAAACACATGATGATTCCCCAATTGGCACATCATTATCCCAAATCACTCTAGGCTGCTCCCGTTCCCAGTCAATGCTTAAAACCTCACTAACTTGAAGGTCTTGACACGCCTCTACACACATGCCGCATAATATACATTGATCAGGTTCATAACGGTAAAATGGATGTGTCATATCTGGAGGGTATGGCTTTGGCTTAAATTGATATTTTTGATGTTCTATTTGTAAATATTCGGCGGTATTATGAATTAAACAATTTCCATTGTTGTTATCGCACACCGTGCAATAAAGCTCATGATTTCTTAGTATTCTTGACATCGCTTCTAATTGTGCTTCTTTAGCGGTATCTGAGATAGAGTTAACAATCATGTTTGGTTCCGCTTCTGTCGCACAAGCCCGTTTTAATTCTCCATTTACTTCAACATAGCATGTGTCACATGTTTGAATGACGCCAACACCTAAGTTTGGACGAGAAGAACAAATACCCGGGATATAGACTTGATTATCTCTAGCTGCTTCAAAAATAGATTGCCCTTGTTTCGCCTCAATTTCTTTACCGTTTACTTTAAAGTTAAAACGGGTTTCTGCCATTAAAAATCACCCACTTTCTCTAGTCTTATAGATACAGTATTTACGATTAGCAATTTTTGTATTACAGGAATATAAAAAATAATTTTTATTGAAAAATTATATTACCCTGTATTTGTCTGTCTCTAACTTCCTAATGAAAAGTCAATTTCTAATAGATATAAAAAATGCAGACGCTCGATCGCTACCTGGAAGTTATAACCTAAATACGTATAGAAAAAGAGACCTATCAAGGTCTCTTTTAAATATCATAGGGAATTACTGAAGATATTTTTCCGACAGTAACAATCATTTAGCTTTCATCTATTCTTGTTACATTAACACGTCCAGAGAAAAAGGTTGCCCCTCCTCCCATATCTGAAATACGGTCAGGGGTTAGCGCATTAACGAGCTGATTCATGTCCGGGCGATCAGACCAAAGCCCTTGTGTAACAACTACACCTTGTAGTACATTTTCTCCAATGGAAGCAACCAGTTCACATTGTCCGCGGTTATTCCACACCTTTACTCTGTCCCCATCTTGAATGCCTTGAGCAGCTGCATCTGCAACATTCATATGTAACCGTAGTTCCTTCTCAAGTGCAATATGTTTTTTACTAAGCGAGAATGTTGAATTCAAAAAGTTATGCGTTGGTCCAGGTACAAACAAGTAATCAAATTTGCTTTCTTCTACATTAGGAATATAGGTTGGCAGAGGCGGATAACCGTCCTTCTCCATCGATTGAGAATAAAGTTCAATTTTTCCACTAGGTGTCGGCAGTCTCCCAGGGAATAAAGTAGTATCCTTTGCCTTCAAATATTGGGAAGTACTTAATGATTCAAAATCAATACCATCTATATGTTCATTCTCTTCGTAATGAAGTGCCTGACGGATCATCTCTTCATCTGAATCTTCAAAGCAAGCTTCAGTAAACCCCATTGCTTTCGCCAACAATCGGAATACTTCAGTGTTAGATTTTGCCTCTCCATAACGCTCAATAACGGGCTGCTGAATTTGAATATAGTGATGCCAATAAGATGTATAAAAATCTGTATTTTCATACGATGATGTAGCAGGCAAAACAATGTCTGCATATGTTGCAGTTTCTGTAAGAAACAAATCATGGACGACAACAAATAAATCATCACGACTAAGCCCTTTGATCACTTTATTTGTTTCAGGGGCGACAACAACCGGATTGCTATTGTAAACATATAAAGAATAGATTGGCGGAGTCAATTCGGTAAGAGCTTGCCCAATACGATTCATATTAATCACACGCGTTGTTTTATTTTCGAGTAACTCGGGGCATTGTAAAGCTGCTGTATTATGAGCAAGGTACCCTGAGTTACCCTTTATTGCGCCCCCGCCTTTCACAACCCACTGACCGGTTAAAGCCGGCAAACAGGCAATTGTCCTAACATTCATTCCCCCGTTGTCGTGGTGTTGTAATCCATTTCCAATCCGAATAAAAGAAGGAGAAGTTTGGCCATACATACGGGCTAGTTGAACAATATCATCAACAGGAACACCTGTAATAGCGGAAACGGTATTAGGATCATACTGTAGAACATGTTTCTGCAATTCCTCATAACCAACCGTATATTCTTGAAGAAATTCCCTATCGACCAAATGTTCAGCAAATAAAACATGCATAATCCCTAAAGCTAATGCACTATCTGTACCCGGCAAAATCGGAATAAACCAGTCAGCCCAACGTCCAGTCTGATTTTTATGCACATCGATGACTACAATTTTTGCCCCCTTTTTCCGTGCTTTTTGGGCAATTGCCACTTGGTGCATATTTGTACTGACTGCGTTTATCCCCCAAAAAACAAACAGTTTTGCATGAATCGTGTCTTCGGGATCAATACCGAAACTTCCCCCCATTGTATATTTATATCCTTCCGCTCCCGCAGTCGAACAAATGGTACGATCAAGAATGCTCGCTCCAAGGCGATGGAAAAATCGTCTATCCATTCCTTCTGCATTCAGAAGTCCCATATTGCCATAAAAACTATATGGTAATATACTTTCTGGTCCGTTCTTTCGAATATTCTTTTTCCAGCGCGAAGTAATGGTCTCAATCGCTTCATCCCAACTTATTCTTTCAAACCGGCCTTCCCCTTTCGCACCTATTCGCTTTAACGGATATTGAAGCCGTTTCGGATCATAAATTCGTTCTGTAATGTTCCGGACTTTATTGCAAATACTTCCTTTTGTCACCGGATGATTCGGATCACCTGTCACTTTTATAATCCTTCCATCTTTCTTGTGAACTAGTAGCCCACACTGATCTGGACAATCAAGGGAACAAACCGAAGGAAAGATCCCATCCTTTTGATTAATAAATGAAGACATATAAAAACCCCTTTTAAAAAGATTACTTGACTAATAGATTCACAATACAGAAAGAGAAAAATTCCTTATTATTACTCTATTTAAAATAGTAAAATAAAACATAAATCCAATCAAGATTACAGAGACATTCTAAAAATTTGTTTGACAACAATTCCTTTTAAAGCCCATTATTATATAATGGATTTTGCTGTCACTTTTTTACTTTAATAGAAATTAAATAATTTTTTACTGGCTATGCAAAGTTCATATTCAGTTCATAAATAATTTGTATACTACAAGCATAAACGAAAGAAAGGAAGATAAGATGGAAAGTACAATAAAGTCTGGAGAACAGCTTGCAATAAATAAAAGTAATAAAATTCTTGTAATGGTCGGGTTAATGTTAGGATTAATTTTTTCCGAGCTAGATGAAACAGTTGTCAATACAGCAATGCCTACCATTATTCGCGATCTTGGTGGTTTATCGCTGTATGGTTGGGTAGCTGGTGTATACATGCTAGCTTTATCTTCTTTTATGCCGATTTTAGGTAAATTGGCCGATTTATTTGGAAGGAAAAAAATCTATTTAATAGCGATGGCTTTCTTTATTTGTGGATCGATTGTATGCGGACTTTCCCATTCAATGACATTTCTTTTAATTGGAAGGGGAATTCAAGGTCTAGGTGCCGGAGGTCTAATGCCGTTAGCAATGACCATTTCAAGCGATATTTTCCCAGTAGAACAGCGTGCAAAAGTACAAAGCTTAATGGGGCCAGTTATGTTCATTCCAATGTTACTAGGGCCATTAATGGGCGGTTTTTTTGTTGATCAAGTAAGCTGGCATTGGATATTCTTTATCAATATCCCTGTTGGAGTATTAGCTGCTGCCCTTTTAGCTAGCGGATTACGTGAAACGGTTGAAAGAAAGAAAGTAGCCATTGATTGGGCGGGAGCCATTTTATTAATGAGTGCCATTATTTCACTATTAATTACACCTGTTTTAATCGATAATGAAGGGTATAAATGGAGTTCCCCTTTAATTATTGCATTATTATGTTTAGGAGTCGTCTTAATTGGTGTATTCATTTGGGTTGAGTCTAAAGTAGCTGAACCGATTATTCCACTACATTTATTTAAAAACCGTAATATTGTTGTATTGTCCATGATTGTATTTACAGTTGGAATCGGACTTATGGGCTCCTTCTCATCATTCCCATATTTTGCGCAAAATGTTTTAGGGCTTACCCCGACAGAAGCTGGTTATTTAACTTTACCAATGATGGTGGGCGCTATCGCTTCGGCTACAATTTGCGGATTTTTAATAACAAAGGTTCGTTATCGTGAATTATTTGCCGTTGCCTTTATCATGCCAATGATTGGATTTTATTTGTTTGCCCATATTAATATTCATACTACAATCATACAAATTATTATTTTCTTTTTAATTTCAGGTCTTGGTTTAGGCGTATTGTTTGGTGGCGATAATTTAATCGTACAGGAATCTGTGAAAAAGGAACATAAGGGTGTTGCTCTTTCTACTGTTCCATTGTTCCAATCAATTGGGGCAACGATAGGAGTAAGTATATTTGGTACGCTCTTATCATCAACACTCACTTCGAAATTGTCAGGACTAGGCAGCCAATTGCCAAAAAGCATGTCAGAGAATATGAATAGTTTAGCAGCCGGAGGAATCCCTCAAGATCTCCCTCATGCATTGCTGATAAAAATAAAAACACTTTATATAGAATCATTCCAGCATATTTATCTTTATGCGTGCATCCTAACCGTTATTGTCTTTATACTGTGTTGGTTCTTGAAAAAAGAAGTCTTGTCATCTAAAGCAAAGGAAGAAGCATAAAATACCGCAAAAAAGCTGTCTCATAAGGGAAAACCTTATAAGACGGCTTTTTTATATTTACTCTTTAAGATGTTTTGTCCCATCTCTACCTATACATTGCACTCATCATTCAAAGCCAAGAATAATTTTCAAACCATCATTAAAATTGTCATCAACCGTTCTTCCTGAAGCAAAATATTCTTCTATCCCTTTCACCATTAAAGGATGTTCCATTTTGAATGCTTCCAAATCAAAATGTTGAAATGATTCTGGTGAGGGCGCAATTTGCTCCTCAATCACATACCCAAATGTGTATTTAGTAGCAGTCAATACAATTAAGCGTGATTTATGAAGACTTATCCCTTCATTGATAAGAATCTTAATTCCCATCTCTGTTATGCGGGCCATCATGGATGAAGCTTGAGAACTCGCGACAATTCGACCTGCATCTGTATACGACAATAGCGCTTTGCGCAGTCGACGGAAAATGTCCAAAAGCCGTTCTTGCCATGTCTCTCCCTTTTCTTGTTCTTCTATATTTGGGAACTCCTTCTGTAATATTGATTCAGCCATTTCATTTATTAATATTTCTTTATTTTTAAAATGCCAATATAGTGCTGAAGGTTGGACGGCTAATCTTTTTGCTAATTTTCTAAGCGTGACCCCCTCCAGACCATCCTCTTTAAGCAGTTGCAGGGCTTCATCTATAATTTGGTCTTTTTTCAATGCCATTGCAATACTCCTCCACAGCTCAAATCCTTAGTTCTTTTTTTAACACGGTATATTAGTAATTCTTTTTATAAATCTATTTTGTACTACTTGACGATTTAACACAAACACTATATACTGAACACCGTTCAATTGAACAGTGTTCAATAAGGAACCTGAAATTAAAAAGAAAATAATAATTTGTATGATTGTAGTATGAATATTAATATGGGCAAACAAATAAAATCCAATCATTGGCATGATAAAGGCAACGGCAAATAATTCACGATA
>Ga0073774_1000281_pt1 | contig 12953 bp, 10 predicted proteins | sample InSIn5gowninarea_FD_77487 | JGI IMG/M metagenome (GOLD analysis project Ga0073774, IMG submission 77487) | Clean room microbial communities from NASA Spacecraft Assembly Facility at Jet Propulsion Laboratory, Pasadena, California, USA -... ... | reverse complement strand
CTCCATCCAAAAAAATCAGGATCAACATTTAATGGAATATCCCATTTTGTTTGTATTAAGTATTTGGTTTTTGCAGCTATTAGTTTTAGCCAATCATTTACTTATCACTTTTATCGGGTTAGTTGGTTTCAGTTTGAACTTATACGTCATGATCATGATGTTTGGCCCAAATACTAATTTTCATCCGCAACCAATGCTTTTGAACGCTTCGGCTCGACATGAAGCTAGTATTAAATACTTTTATCTGAGTACTTTCAGTTCTTCTTTAGTCTTGTTAAGTGTTGCTTTGTTTTATACACTAGCCCAAACGGGAAATTTTTTGGAACTAAGTCAATGAATTAGTAATACTACACACAGCACCACCGCCGGGTTTTTCTCGTTAGCGTGAGTCGATCTCCGAAACTTAGCTTTAATTTCTTTAATCTTAGGTTTTGCCTTTAAAATATCTGCTTGACCCTCACATTTTTGAGCTCCGGAAGTTTACCAAGGAAGCTCCAATTCAGTTACGGCTTTCATTATTTTACCCGTGAAAATTGCAGCTTTAGGTATTTTTTCCAGTATTTTACTTTCCGTGTTTGGCCCCCTTCACTTTTTTTGAGGACCTATTCTTGTCGTTTTGTCTATTGGTTCCATGGCGGTAGGAGCTTTGGGTGCTTTAACAGAAAAAAAAATAAAGAAATTTCTGGCGTTTAGTTCCATCAATCAAGTAGGTTTTCAAAAAGCCTTGGAACAAAAGAACATAACTAAAGATGGTAGCCAAAAAAACAGAGACTTTTTTTTGTTCGGCAAAAGTGTGAACTTGACTCAGTTGACTGGCTAGATACATTAGACCGAAGAAAATACTACAGGCTAAACCAATTTCCAAGGAAAAAACTTGAAGTGTGACGAATACAGAATGACCGGCGTTAGATAAAATTTGGGGAGTCTCAAATGACATTTTTTTTGGATTGTTGGAGTCTTACTGTGTAAGTTCTTACTGTGTAAGTTCTTACTGTGTAAGTTCTTACTGTGTAAGTTCTTACTGTGTAAGTTACTAGTTTATTTGGTAAAGCACCAGAATTGGGCCGAATGATAGAGGACTCGAACCTCTAGTCCTGCGGTTAACAGCCGCATGCTTTACCAATTAAGCTAATCATTCTAGCCTGATCTGGCTTAACTTTCTTTTACTTTTACTTTTACTGCGTAAGCTTATTTGGCCGGATGATTTAAATCCAAAGCAGGATGAGGCCAAGCTAAAGCACCTCTTTTTCATTCGTAAACGAAACCTAAAGTAATAATAATTAAAAAAACAACGGCGCTTCAGAAGCCGGTACTGCCTACCAAGTCTAGACCAACAGCTCAGGGAAACAGTAAAGCAACTTCGACGTCAAAAATCAGAAAAAGAATCCCGACGATGTAAAAATGAACTTCGAAAGGTTGACGAGTGGCGTTATCAAATGGGTCAAAACCACATTCGTATTCACTACTTTTTTCATATTCTCGTTGACTGGAAAAAGACAAAAGATAAGAAACCACAAAAAGCAACAAACATAAAAGACTAGCTACCAAAAGGGAAGCCAATATTTTAGCGTATTCTTGGTAGTAAATATCTAAATACAGGCCAAGTTCCGCCGGTTTTTTATTTTCAACGGCGAAAAAAAAATCTGTCGCCTGCCCAGCTAGTCCAGGTAAATCAGTGGTGGGCAAACCGCCGATAACCAGATAAAGATTCACTAATATCTGCAGACAAATAGTGAAAACAAGGGCGGCAATATATCCGTAAAAGAGAGTAAAAACATAGTGGTTTTTTTGAAGAGCCATCTAAAAGTTGGGGCCAGTTGCTCGGATTTCCACGGGAATTTGAAATAACCGGCTATAAAAAATACTTTCCGTTAAGGAAGTTGGAGAAAATCTCAATTGAATGGAAATATCAAAAGAAGTAGTAGCTAACGGGTATTTAAAAAAAATGTAATTGACTTCGTTAGTTGGGGCACAATCGGGTAAAGATCAGTTCATTTCATGGTTAGAGGACAGGTGCGGAAAATACTTTGGATTTTCTCGTTGAAATGGCAAAACTTTATTGACTAAAAGTTGTAAATACACCAAAGCTTGATTTTGGGTCCCGGCCACATAAACTCGACGCAAAGTTTTACTTGGTTCTGTGTGGTGAACATTACTAACGAAGGATGGAAATCGACTAGCCAATACAGTCAAACCAAAAGCCGAAATTTCGGCATCTCGCTCAGTAGGCAAAGCAGCTACCAGCGTTTTTTTTAAACGGACAGCTTGAGCTGTGGTGGGATAAACAAATTTTGATAATAAAAGTTTAGAAGCTACTTTTTTTTGGTAATATTGAAACCTATTCATGAGAAAAAAAGCTAAACCGCCGCTTTGGCGTAAGAAATGATTTGTTTGTGCACCACTTCTTTTTTTCCGCCTCGAATTTCTTTACAAATCGGGCCATAAATTCTCGTGCCTAAAAATTTATTTTGCTCAGATAAAAGTAAAACCCGGTTGTGATCAAAATTTACGTAATATCCTTTTCGTCTCTTTTTTTTCTTAGCAGTTCCTATTAACAGGGCGGAATACAATTTTTTTTTGGCGATTTTTTTTCCGCTTTTGACTTTTTTGGCGGTGACCAAGACAGTGTTACCTACGTGAGCGTATCTTTGTTTGGAACTCCCCATTACATGAATACATTGCACTTTCTTTCCACCAGAATTATCACTGACAATTAAATTACTTCCTTTAGTAATCATGATCTTTTTAACCAGCTAACGAATGAAAATGAGCTAAATCAATTCGTCTTTCTTTTTTATAAAGAACTATTAATAAACCTAAACCAACAGCCGCTTCGGAAGCGGCCAACAAAATTAAAGTAAGTGCATATAATTGACCTAACGGGTCAAAAAAATAAACTCCATTCACAATCAAAACAAAGCTACATCCCAAATAAGTTAATTCAATACACAACATGGTGACTAAAAAGTTTTTCATGTTGAAAACAATTCCGTAAAACCCGATAAAAAAAATTACCAACCCCAACAAAATTAAGTTCTGGTACGGTAATCACGTTCAAGCACTTAAAAAAAAAGAGGTCCATTCTGCAGAAAAAGTTGTCATGCGTTTACCTGTTTGAAACTAAATTAGAAACTAAATTAGAAACTGGACGGAAGAAATAGGATTCGAACCTACGATACAATTGCATTGTATGCCAGTTTAGCAAACTGGTGCCTTGAGCCACTCAGCCACTCTTCCTGTGGCAGCTGGAAAATATTTCAGATATTACAATAATTACAATAGTATTTCGCCGATCACCGGCAAAGCTTGAAAGTAATAAAGAACAGCAGCAGAAAAGAAGAAATAAGCTAAAGTAATAGGCAGATAGATTTTTCAACCAATATCCATTAATTGATCATATCTATACCGAGGAAACGTGGCTCGAACCAAGACGAACAAAAAGCAAAAGACCACGACTTTACAGGCAAAATTTACCGGTCCGGGAATTCAATTCAGGAAAGAAAAAAACGGCAGCCAGCCACCAAAAAACAGGACGGTGATAATGGCGGTCATGATTAACATATTACTGTATTCTCCTAAAAAAAACATAGCAAAAATAATGGAAGAATACTCCACGTTATAACCAGCTACTAATTCGGCTTCTGCTTCCGGTAAATCAAAAGGCGCTCGATTCGTTTCGGCTAACATAGAAACAAAAAAAATTAGGGCACAAGGTAATAAGGGAAAGACATACCAAATGGTCCGTTCTTGACTCTGGACAATTTCTGTCAGATTTAAGGAACCGGCCAATAAAATCACCGGCAAAATCGTCAATCCGATGGAAACTTCATAAGAGATCATTTGCGCTGCCGACCGAAGAGACCCTAAAAAAGCATATTTAGAATTACTAGCTCATCCGGCCATGATAATTCCATACACATTTAGTGAAGAAATAGCCAGCAAAAAAAGCACCCCGACATTTACTTCCGCTAAAGGAGAATAAAAATTTCGAGTCACTGGTGTTTGGGATCAAAAGGCGGGGAAACCGGTGACCACTTCGGCCAATTCACCGTGATTACTAGTGAATCAAGGGGAAACCTGATTTCGTCCCAAAATTAATTCGGGTGCTGGAGCGAAAGGAATAACAATTCAACCCACCAAACTCATAACGATAATAAATAAAGGCGCCAGTAAAAAAATGGTACTACTTGCTTTGGTAGGAATAATCATTTCTTTACACAACAATTTTAACCCGTCAGCCAATGGTTGGAGTAATCCAAAAATCCCCACCACGTTTGGTCCTCGTCGTCGTTGAATCGAAGCCATAATTTTTCGTTCTCCTAGAGTAAAATAAGCTACAGCGATTAAGACCAAAACCACACGAATTAAACTTAATCCTAAACTATAACCGATTAAGGAAATGCCATAATCTTTACATACGGTGCAAGATACCCCCAAGGAAGGACCTAAATTGTCACCGTGTCAACTCGTAAATAGGGAAAAAGTTATTCAAAAAGAAGAAACCCGGAAATTCCGTCGAAATAAATCCATATGTGTATCGTTTTTTTTCATTGTTTTTTTTTGGAGACCCTTAATTTGCACAGTTTCTGATTTGAAAAAGACCTAGGCCTAGTAGGATTCGAACCTACGACAGTTTCGTCATGAGCGAAGAGTTCTACCACTAAACTATAGGCCCCCGAGTGACAAACAATTAATGTAAGACAATTACATCATTAATGTAAAGACTAATTAAAGTCACAAAGACGTAAGCTTGGAGCAGCGAAATCATGAATTCTAGCGCCATGACTAAAGTTACGACGACTCAGGGAAGTGCTGCGAAAAAAACTAAAACGGCTTGCGAATTTAACATCACTCAGCTAAAACCAATTAAAATTTTTAGTAAGGTATGTCCGGCCATCATATTGGCGAATAACCGAATAGATAAGCTAAACACGCGGGAAAAGTAAGAAATTAGTTCGACAGCAGCGATTAATGGGGCCAAAACTAAAGGTGAACCAGAAGGTAAACCAAAAGCAAAAATCGCATAACTGTGTTGATAAATACCTAGTAAATTAATTCCAATAAATAAAGCCAGAGAAACGTAAAAAGTTCAAACAAAGGAACTGGTGACTGTATAAGAATACGGAATTAGTCCTACTAGATTACTGATCAAAATTAATCAAAAGACATAATACAAAATTGGGAAATACACTTGTTTGGTTAAACGAATATTCGATTCGGCTAAATTGGCTAACATTTCGTGAATGCTGCGGATTAAACCGGTTAAAACAGATGAAGCGGTGGTGTGACTTTGATTCGGGTAGTTAATGGCATAAAAAATAAATGCCAGCAATAAAAAATTAACAAAAGCGATCAAAGTTAGGTTAGTGGGTGAATAGAAAACAAAGGGAAATAACGGAAAAACATCAAATTGTTCCAAGGGATCTAGTAAAAAATGCGGGGTCAGCATGTTTAGCATGAAAAAAAATGTGGGGAAAAAATCTGCCAGGTAATAGAAAATCCTACTACTGAATGAGGAGGAATTCGAATCCTCGGCCAATAGATTAAAAGCCTACTGCTCTACCAGCTGAGCTACTCATCCGATTAGGGTAATAGGGATCGAACCTATGATGATGGTATCAAAAACCATTGCCTTGCCACTTGGCTATACCCCAGAAAAGAAGCAGTAGGCTTTTACTTGTAAAGTTTACCTTGTAAAAGACTATGTAAAGGTAAGCTTACTGTGAAAATGTAAAAGTAAATAAAAAACCTAGCAGAAACTGGAATCGCACCAATATTTCCGGGGCATGAACCCGACGGGTTACTATTACCCTATTCTGCTATCTGGTCTTTTCAGTTTATTTGCGAGAAGCAAGTTTGTTTTTTTAGGTAAATAAGGAAGTACGCTTAAATTATGGCAAAAAACAAGGAAGGTAGGAATCGAACCTACGCAATTGGTTTTGAAGACCAACATTCTGCCACTAAACTACTTCCCTCCGACAGTAGTACTCGGTTATTTCTACTCAAAAAGAAGTTTACACAGTCTTTTACAAGGTAAACTTACAAAGTAAGTTTACACAGTAAAAGTAAAAGTAAAGAAAAAAGTTTAGTTAGTTTTTAGTATTAATCAACTACCGGCTTACGTCGGAACCATTTTTAACCTATCAAAGGAATTATCTTTTCCCACTAACAAAAAAACTGACAAAAAAGGTTTCTCGCTTAGATGCATTCAGCGATTATCCTGTCGAAACGTAGCTACGGAGCAATGCTATAAATGTAACAACTCCTCCACCAGAGGTCTCTCTTACCCGGTCCTCTCGTACTAAGGATAGATTTTTTAAGTTTTTTTAACTCATCGAAGATAGGAGCCGAACTGTTTCACAACGTTCTGAACCCAGCTCATGTACCGTTTTAATTGGCGAACAGCCAAACCCTTGGAATCGCTTGCAACTCCAGGATACGATAAGCCGACATCGAGGTGCCGAACCCTTCCATCGATAGGAACTCTAAAGAAGGACTAGCCTGTTATCCCTAGCGTACCTTTTATCCGTTGTCGATGATCCTTCCACTCGGAATCACCGGGTCATGATAGCCGACTTTCGTCCCTGCTCGACCTGTCAGTCTTACAGTCAGGCAAACTTTTACTATTACGCTGCAAAAAAAAACACGATCGTTTTTTGGAGTTTACCTTTGCGCACCCCCGTTACTTTTTAGGAGGCGACCGCCCCAGCCAAACTGTCCACCATACACTGTGTCCTGCGTCAGACTGACGCTAGATTAGTTTTCCCAAAATAAAAAGGACGGTATTTCATTAGTATCTCTGAGACAGCTAGCGCTGCTCTTCATAGATTACCGCCTAGGCTACACAATTGGTTGGTGAAAACAATGCATGGTTCCAGTAAAGGTGCATAGGGTCTTTCCGTCTATCGATGAGGAACTGCACATCTTCATGCAGAATTCAATTTCACTGAGTCAACATTGGAGACAGCGAGGAAGTCGTTGCACCATTCATGCAGGTCTGAACTTACCAGACAAGGAATTTCGCTACCTTAGGACCGTCAGAGTTACAGCCGCCGTTTACCAGGGTTTAGATTCAATGCTTGCACATCTCCTCTTCGCTTTCTGGCACCGGGCAGGCTTCAGACCCTATACTTCATTTTTCAATTTAGCAGAGTCCTGTGTTTTTGATAAACAGTCGCTCCCCCCGATTTTATGCTACCGGGCTATTGCCCGACCCTCTTCATCCCGAAGTTACAGAGTCATTTTGCCGAGTTCCTTCAATGTTGTTATCTCATGCGCCTGAGTGTTCTCCACCCGTCTACCTGTGTCGGTTTCCGGTACGGTTCGTTTTTTTTTCATGTTTTTCCAGCCCCACACTTATTGCTAACCAAACGTGGTTTTCCGGTCTGATTAACCAATAAATATGGATGTCCAATGAAAGAAAACCCATCATGTTTCGTTTTGACTGCACATTTAGGGACCGATTGCTGCTATATATTTAGCTAAACCTAAGACTTGCGGCGACACTTTCGTGTTTTTCGTTACTCATACTAGCATTTGCACTTCTGACATCGAATACAGTTTCTTGGCGAAAAGTTATCGGAATTGACAGAACGTTCCACTACCATAAAATTTTTCCATTTTATTCACGGCTTCGGTGGGTGCGTGTTAGTCCCGTTACATTATCGATGGAAAGCAACTCTACCAATGATTTGTAACGCTTTCTTCAAAGAATGGCTGCTTCCAAGCCTATCTTTTGATCGTCTAAATCGCTTTCCGCTCTTTCACACTGACGCACCACTTGGAGACCTTAGCCGATGATCTGGGCTGTTTCCCTCTTGACCTAGGACCTTATCACCCTAAGTCTGACTGTTTGGGTTTAAATAACCATAGCATTCGGAGTTTTTCTGATGTTGGTAAGACTATCGTCCCCCGCTAAAAAAAAGTACTCTACCTCTCGGTCACAAACTTCGCCAAACGCTCTACTTACATAGATTTCGTGGAAAACCAGCTATCACCAAGTTTGAATAGCCTTTCACCCCTAACCACAGCTCATCCCAGTACATTGCGACGTACACGAGTTCGGCCCTCCAATCGTTAAATCTTCGGCCTGGCCATGGTTAGATCACTTGGTTTCGGGTCTACAACTTTCAACTTTTTGTTTGATCTTTTTCCAGATCTGCTAACAATCGGTTTCCCTGCGTCTCCACCTATCGGCTTAAACTTTGCTGAAAATCGTAAGTTGCTAGTCCATTATACAAAAGGTACGCGGAATCCATTTAGGAGTACCGCTGTTTGTTCCATTTCCAGATTTCCATACGTCCTTTTCACTCCCGGCTCGAGTACTGTTTCATCTTTCCCTGACTGGTACTGTTTCACTATCGCACACTTAATTTATCTAGGCTTAGAGGGTGGTTCCCCCGAATTCCAGCAAAGTTCTACATCTTTCGCTGTACTCATTTTCTTTCAACCCCACTATTCACAAAGGGCTTTCACCTTCTAGGGCGACCTTTTCCATAATCTTCGACTAATGGTTGTTGAAAACTCGGCCTGTTCCAATTTCGCTCACCACTACTTTCAGAATCTCTTTTGATTTCTTTTCCTTTAGGTACTGAGATGTTTCACTTCCCTAAGTTTTTGTCTATCCAATTTGTTGCAGGAGATTGAGGGCATCCGCTTTGTAACTTATCCCCCATTTCGTTTTTACACGTCCTTAAACTAAGCAGCTAGATTTCCGTCTGAAAATTTAATTCGCTTTTTTCTTTACTTTTACACAGTCTTTTACAAGGTAAACTTCTTTTTGAATAGATGCTCCGTACAGGATTTGAACCCGCGTAGTTGCCGTGAAAAGGCAAAGTCCTTGACCACTAGACGAACAGAGCCTTCTATTCCCAAAGAATCATTTCTTTTATGTATTCCGCTAAGGTTTTTTGCTTGTTTCCTTTAGAATCTTCCTGTGGAGAAGATTGGATTCAAACCAATGTGGAGGGAAACCTCAATAGATTTACAGTCTATCGCCATCGATCACTCGGCCACTTCTCCAACATTAGGCAGACAGCAACTTTTTCTCAACAGATATAAAATGTTGATTCAACAAATATGTAGTAGATCTTTAATGGAACACAACCCCGTTTAAACACTTATATTTTATTAAGTGCGACTTATTTTTTTATTTGCCCTCATTTTTTGTAATATCGTTCTAGAGGAGTATCCCCTTTACTAACCGATATAACCGGTTTTCACAAATGTTTAATGGTCAAATCTGCGAGTAAAATTGTTTTTTTTCGAATATTTGGGGTGTAAAAAAAATCTCCGTCAAGCATATAAGTTTTGTTTAATTTAGAAGATAAATGTTTTTTTAAACGCATACTGATTTGTTATACTAATTTCTTTACTATGTAAACTTGGTAAGAAACTCGTAGCCTTTTTCCAAAAAACCGGAAAAGGTAGGATTCGAACCCACGGTTAGTTACCCAACGCCTGTTTTCAAGACAGGTGCTTTCGACCACTCAGCCACTTTTCCTTGTACACCACTCCTTGAAATTATTTTCTCAGGGATTTGCTGCGTTTGTTTACCTACTCTCTTACTTCTTTACTCCGGGAAAAACGGGACTTGAACCCGCAACTTCCAGCTTGACAAGCTGGCACTCTAACCAATTGAGTTATTTCCCCTCGGCAAAGTTTTAAATAGTTTTAATATTTATTAGCTAAAGCACTAAAACACGCTTATTTTCCAATTTTATTAATATTTTCTAGAAATTTTTTCAAATCGTTTAGATCTGAAGAATCGTCTAAATTATAATTTCGTAATTTGGCAGCGGTCACTTGAATTTGAGCTAAAGTATCCAGAATTTCAACTGTATTTCAATTTACTCAGTAGCGGCTTACTTCATAGTTTTTTCATTGGTAAGGCAATTTCATCATACTGACTAAATTTAGAAACAGGTATAGATTAAAAAAAATAAATCCTAAACAGATGATCAATAAAGATCAAAAGATAATGGGAAAGTAAGTAACAGTATCAATTTGCGGCATATTTTTGGTGGTTGTTTGTTTTATGTTTAAAAGTCTCTTACTATGTAAGTTTACACAGTAAAAGTAAAAGTAAAAGTGAAATGAAATAGAATAGGAGATCAAGAATTTTCCCGAAAAGTCAGTAGGCCTCTTGATCTCCCCGATAGTTGTCGAGTTCGGAATGGGATCGGCTATCGGATGTAAATAATTGGAATAAGCTAAATAGTATAAATGAAAACCGGGGCGAATCAAAACAACAGGTCAAAACATATTCTCCAACCGCACGTTCCCGTACGATTACCTTGTTACGACTTCGCTCCAATCAGTGACGTTACCTACGTCGGCTCTCCCCTCTGCGCTCGAACGGCATCAAAAGAGAGTATACCAACTTGGGGCAGGCCTCCTCCCGGATCGTGACGGGCGGTTTGTACAGAACTTCAGTACATTTTCACCGCACCTCTGCTGATATGCGATTACTGGCAATTCCTCCTTCATATTTTCGAGTTGCAGAAAATAATCCGAACTAAGAAAAGATTTGCAGATTTCCCCTCAAAAAGAGAGTGGCTGATTGTTCTTTCCATTGTAGCACATGTGTAGCCCAGTCTATACGGGTCATGATGACTTGTCTTGTTCCCCTCCTTCCTTCTCCAACGCGTAGTGGCCGATCAAAACCACCATGGCGCCAAAGTCAGTCATTTTGTCTGGTCGGACCAACAAAAAAAGGGGGTTTCGCCCGTTACGAGAAGTTAAACTTACGTCTCACGACACGGGCTTACGACAGCCATGCAACACCTGTGTTGGATGCATATAGTTCCCTAGTCAGCTACGATGTGCGCTCGAGCGAACCCGAGTTGATGCTAAACTAGAAACGGTCGATCCAACTGCAGACTGGTGAGGTTTTTCGTGGATTATCAAATTAAACCACATGCTCCACTGCTTGTAAAAGTTCCCGTCAATTTTCTTGAGTTTCAACCTTGCGATCGTACTCCCCAGGCGGCATATTTAACGCGTTAGCTGTCCAAACCCAGCGCTGCCAGATTTGTAATATGCATCGTTTACAGCATGGACTACCAGGGTATCAAATCCTGTTTGCTCCCCATGCTTTCGTACCTCAGCGTCGGAAAAAAATGGAAAGGTGCCTTCGCCTAATGATAGTCCTTCCAGTATCTAAGAATTCGACTTCTACTCTGGAAATTCTCCCTACCTCTTTTTTTCTCTAGTCACACCTTGCTCAACCGGTTGTCTAAGGTAATTTCCCTAGCTTTTTTCAGTAGAAGTAAGTGACCACCTACATACCCTTTACGCCCAATAACTCCGAATAACACTCGTACCCCTTGTATTGCCGCGACTGCTGGCACAAGGTTTAGTCAGTACTTCTTGCTGCGGTTTTGGTCATTATCTTATTCCGCCGAAAGAGTTTTACAGTCGATAGGTTGACCTTCATGTACTCACTCACGCAGGATTGCTGGGTCAAGCTTTCGCTCATTGCCCAAGATTCCTCACTGCTGCCTCCCGAAAGAGCTTAGGCCTTGTCTCAGTCCTAATGTGGCTGTCCGTCCTCCCAGACCAGCTAAGGATTATTGGCTTGGTGAGCTTTTCTCCCACCAACTACCTAAACCTCCAAGAGCCTATCTCCAAGCGATCAATCTTTTAGCCCAAGCAATCATGCTGCTGGCATGCTGTTGGACCTTATAAAGAATTTTATTCTTTACTTGGAGGTAAGTTCTCTCGTATTACTCACCCGTTCGCCACTTTTAGTGATTATACCACTAAACGTTCAACTCGCATGTGTTAAGCATCCCGCCAGCGTTCATTCTGGGCCAAAATCACACCCAATTCGTTTGTTTAAGAAAATTTAGATTTTCTTTCTTTGTCATACTATCCTGCTATAGCAGGAACCCTGTTGTTTCTACCCGCTAGGTCCAACTTAAGTTAAACTTGGGTTAGACTTAGCAATCCCTGGATATCCAAAAATACTGGGATTTAATCGGTTTGGAGGTTAAGATCCTCACCAATAGAGGGTGGTAAACAGGAAAATTCAAACAACGTCCACAAAATGTCAGTATCAAGCACCTGCTTCAAAACCAAAATGGTGTTGGCGGGTGAAATGATATTGCGTTTGTCGTCACAAATTGGCCAGTAAAAAAATGGTACCGACCAATACATGAAATCCGTGGAAACCGGTGGTCATATAAAAAATTGAACCGTACACTCCGTCGTTAATACTAAACGGTGCAGTGTAATATTCAAAAGCTTGGCAACCTGTAAAGATCACTCCTAAAAAAACAGTCACGGATAAGGCGATAATGGTACTTCGACGATTTCCGGCTAATAACGCTCGGTGAGCTCAAGTAATACTAACTCCGGAAGACAATAAAATCAAAGTATTTAAAAACGGTAATTCAAAAGGTTGAATTAACTCAATCCCTTTGGGCGGTCAAACGCAACCAATGGACACGGCTGGCGATAAACTTGAATGAAAAAAGGCTCAAAAGAATCCGAAGAAGAACATGATTTCCGAAACAATAAACAGCACCATTCCATAACGTAAACCTTGTTGCACTTTCACGGTGTGATGTCCTTCAAAAGTCGCTTCCGTTACGATATCCGTAAATCAACGATACACAGTAAATAATAAAGAAATAATTCCGGCATGTAGTAAAACCAGGCCCGTGTGATTTACTGAAGACCGGGAGGTGTAGGTATCAATAGGCATTAAAAAAACTAAACCCATAGCCGCCGTAAAAGCGGAGCAAGAGGTGATAAAGGGTCACGGACTCGGGGTTACTAAATGAAACGGATGGACTTGATTAGTTGTGGTGTTAGTTGACATTTTGACTTTGACTTACTTACTATGTAAGATACTTTTACTGCGTAAACTTGTAAACTTACTTATTTTTTAAAGTAACCATTCGATAAGATAAAGCTTGTTCAATCATACTATTTAAAGGTAAAATTAG
>Ga0073774_1000280_pt1 | contig 12964 bp, 10 predicted proteins | sample InSIn5gowninarea_FD_77487 | JGI IMG/M metagenome (GOLD analysis project Ga0073774, IMG submission 77487) | Clean room microbial communities from NASA Spacecraft Assembly Facility at Jet Propulsion Laboratory, Pasadena, California, USA -... ... | reverse complement strand
CGCGACCCATCTTGAAGCGCACCGACGACTTCCGCAAGCGCGAATTCGTCGAGGCAACCTACGACCCCAGCATAGTTCCCATGCGCAGCACACAACCCGCGGACAAGGCTGTTCGTGCAGCAGCAGCCAGAAAGGCCGCCCTGGCTTACCCCACCACCACCAACCGCGCTCGTGTGGAAGGCGGTCTTGGTACATACACCATTGTACCCAAGAGCGATCTGTCCAGAGCTGCACCAGGTGTGCGCCGCCCGGGCGCTGCTGGTGACGATCTCGCTCGCAAGCTTCAAGCACGCTCCAAGAACAACAGGAGATGAGCATAATATACGAGAAAGGGGATTCTAAAATTAAAGGTCATGATATCAAATTGGGCGAGGGCGTTCTTCACTTACTGTTCTCTTTCTCTGACACACGCATTTGGGATTGCATCTCATGTTGCCCTCCGTCTGTTCCCACATAAGGGCGTATCACAATCAAAGCCATGCCATTACTCCATTCTTCTCTACTCTAGCCCGAACTCAGTCATGATGAATATTCAGATTAGAAACCCAAAGACTGAGAAAGGACGAAAGAAGGAGGAAGCATCTGATCACCGAACTCACCGTGACAAACATGTCGAACTACACCCTCAAGCTCACGTCCACAACACCACTCTACAAAACAACAACCGAGGATCAAGAAACAAAGGCAAGTAACGATCAAAGTCCAATAAACGATGGCAACAATCTATCCATCAATAAGAGAAAAGAGAAGAATGGGGGGTATTGTGTAGTCAAGAAGAAAGAAAGAAAGAACCAATCCCATCGATCATCAATCAACCCTCTGCTTTCCAATCCTTTCCGATGCTTCTTTCTATACCTTTCGCAAATGACCGACGCGATCTTGTCAGAAAAAGAAACCGCCCAAAAAAAAACTTGGTATCAATCAATCCACATCCACAGGCCCAAATTCCTGCACCAAAAAACATAGGAAAAAAGAAAGAAATAATTGCATCAACAAAGGAAAAGGAAAAGTAAAGGGGAAAAGGATGTTTCCGCTGTCGTCGTCTTGGTGTCCCGGAAGCTCTGCGGTGTCTTTGCACTGCTCTGACGATGAAGGTGTAGTAGTAATAGGCATCTAGCCCAAAGAAACAAATGCAGGATTATCACCCTGACGGACCAGAATTTCTCCTTGACCTAACTCTTCCCTAGCTCTGTCGTTCATTGTTCCAGAGTTTAAAAAGTCGTTGCCGCCAGAAGATCCATTGGAGCCGGGGTGATTGTTGTTGGTGGGTTGATTATTGTTCATCGCCGCTATCGCCGCAGCTCTCTTCTTTTCATCTTCCGCCCACATGGCAGCCGTACTTGCGAACTTGATCGATGCCAAAATCATCAACACACAAGCCAGTAGTGCGAAGCCGGCGCGCTTGGTTATTATCCAACGCACGCCCTCGACATCTGATCTCGAGTCCGAATTCAAGAGGACGGTGATTCTGTAATTGAGTTCTTGGATCTTCCTCTCGATATCGCGTTGTTCGTTTTGAACGCCCATTTTGCGATCGTCGAACATTCCCTTTAGTTCGTCCTTCATGTTTCCGCTGTCTTGGGTCATGCGTTGGCCTAGGATGTCGACTTCGTGTTCGAGACGTGTGCGTTCCGTCCTTGCTCTTTCGGCCTCTGCGCGGCGTTTTGTCATGATTTCTGTGTGGAGTTCGGAACAAGCGGCGCGGAAAAGGTAGGCTTCATTTTCGACATTGGATTTGCTGACAAGGGCGTTGCGAGCCAAGTCGATGTTCTCGGAGAGGGTTGTTCGTGTGGCTTTCATGATTGTGATTGCTTGGGCTTGACTCCATCCGCCATCTTCTAAGCGCTTGACTAGGCCGTATGTGTCGAAGTGGTGGACGTAGTCGGGGGCGTCAATGTGTGGCGGGCGAGGCCTTTTTGCGGCTTCCTCCTCGATCTGCTTGCGGATCTTTTGGAGATCGGTGAGTGGTTCTTGCTCTTGTTTCGGAGATGATGTTGAGCGTTGTGAGTCGCTGGAGGGCATGTTCAAGACTGTGTCCAGGGCATTGGTATGCGGCATGCGCGGAGCAGGTGAAGGAGGGCCTGGAGGTTGTGATTCCGAAGCATCTAGTACTGGCGACTCAGGTAGACGTGTGGAACGGAGAGGCCTCTCGCCAGGCGCAGGACTGGTATCCTTTGGTGTCGCAGTGTCTATGTCTTTCTTGGTCGGCTGTGGTAGCGCTTTGGCGTCTGAGGGAGCTACATCGCCAGGAAGCACTGCGGCGATGCCTTTGGCTCCTGCCAAATACGGCGGTGGTTCGTTCGCCTTGCCGTAGCGGATTGGTTTCGTAGCAGTCTGACTCCTCTTGGCGGCGGTGCGGAAGATCTGTCGCCCTGTCCGGGACACCTCACGTGAGAAGGGTGTTTTGCCCACGGATGTGAACAAGAATGGGTAAAGGAATGTAAGGCGCGGTGTCGACATGGTGGGCGGCGGCGAGTATCACGATGGGTGGAACTAAGGAGAAAAGGTTCAACATTCAAGAAGGGTACGTTTACGTCTATCGACAGGGCAGCCCAATGTTTTGGCGGGGGTTCGGAGTCGTTGCTGTCCGACCGGCGACCGTGCCGGTTACTGCAGTTTCATCAACCTCGTGCCTGAAGAAGGTCCCCGCGCTAGTCATTAGTCCCTGCAGTTTCACCAACTGCCGTTAAACCTGTCAAGATCCAGACACAGGGGAAACCTGTCAAAACTGCTTCTCTCTTTCCATTAATTATGGCTGGCTACTCTACTATACAGACAAACACACTAGGTATCATCATCCACCTGCCATCCACCGTGCTAGATTCCAGTGAAGCTTGTCAACTTTCTAGCTTGACAAGTGATCGATAGCCTGTGATACTTTGATTAGCAGCTGCATCATCTCAACACAACATCTGTGGTACGTACTCTGTCAATATCATAATCAAACTTTTCCAAAGCGTCAAGAGCCTTTTCTCTTTGGTAGCCCATGCCTGTCAATCTCTTCAGGATAGGGTCATCGTGCTCGGTTCCCGTGCTGATTGCGCGACCCAATGGAGGCATTGCTGTAGTCTGTGCCGCAGAGGCTTTGGGAGTCGCTGCTCCGTCGCCTAGTCTTGAGCCTGCAAAGCTAGGCTCTACTTGAGGTGCCGGTGTGTCAAGACCCGAGAAGATGGCGTCCCAGTCATGCGGTTGCTGTGCTTGAGGTGCGTGTGTCGACGCGAAAGGGCTAGCAATTGTCGATTGTTGCTGCGACCCGCTTGTGTTGGTATCAAAATTAGAGAAGCCGTTGGGTGCGGTTCTCGTCACAGGTGTCTCTTGAGGCGAAGATACAGTGTGGATCGTCGATTGAGCGGGCGAGTCGAAGTTTGCATCAAACTCGTCAGTATTCTGATGGCCGGGGAAGCCAAAGTCGAAGCCTTCACCACTAGCTTCCTTGGCTTCAGCGAGGTCATCAAAGTTGTCGAAGTCGTCATCGAAGGCATCCTTGGTGGTCTCTTGAGGTGCAACGGGAGCAACATGCTGCGTAACATCGCCAACGTTGGCAAAAGAGGTGGCTCCCATGTCGGTGACATTGCTCATAGGACGGGAGTGAGCGTCGTGGAAGTGATCAGAGCCAGCCGTACTGGTCATTGGAGTCTGAGGTTGCTGAGGCTCCTGAGGTACGGAGTGTGGCACAGGAGACTGTATGGGGTCTTCGCGTGAAGGCAGCAGTCCGGTAAATTCGGGAGGGAAGTTGTTCGAGCCACTGCGGTGCTGACCTTCCTGAGCTGTTTCATAGGAAGGTGGGGACGTTTGTGCCGTGATGCTCGGGAGCTCGGACAAATTGGTTGCGGAATGTGTGCCCACAGCACTGGGACGACGTGAGTCGCCAACAACGAGTTCGCGATGCTCGCCAGAGGGAATCTCGGCTGCGGCAGCTGGGACATGAGACTCAGAAGCACCGAAGTCATCGCCGAAACCACGCTCGCTGTCACTGTCGTCATCACTGCTAGAATCCTCATGCTCCAGAGTCTGAATTGGGGGGAACTCGGAGTTGCCGTAGCTTGGAGGTGCAGCACTAACTTCTCTAGAGACGGGTGCAGCGTTGACCTCTCTGGAGACAGGTGCAGCATCGATTTCTCTAGATACCGGTGCGGGTGCGAAAGGATCATGAGTAGCCGAGTGATCACCGTTCTGTTGCTGTTGGCCATCTCCGAATCCGGCAAAGGCAGAATCGAAGTCGTGTGCAGGTGCTTGGGTAGACTGGCCAGTAGTTTGGGTCTCCATGGGAGTCTCGGGGAAAGCACCAGGAATCTCTTCTTCCAGTTGCTGAGGCACATCTCTGGATACGCTATCGTGGTTTCCGTCATGGTTCTGTGATTGAATAGCTGGACCAGACATCTGAGCAGGAGGAGTAGCAACATCCTCACCGCCCCATGGATTAGAGCTGAAAGTGTTGGTAGGTGGGTGATCCCACGGGGAAGTGACACCAGCATCTTGCTCGCCCATTCTGCTAGCAGGAGGTGCTGCACGGTTAGAGGAAGCAACGGACTGATCTCTAGTCAAAGGCTGGCGCATAGGCAAGATGTTGGGAGTAAATTGTCTCGACTCCGGGGGAGGCGGGGGAGGCTCGTCGTGAGCAGTGGCAGACAAAGTAGGAGAACCAGGAGTCAGACGGCCGTCAGAGGATACTGAGGGACCAGAAGGTTCAGATCTGAAGGACGTGACCGGAGGCGTGTGCGTTCCAGCTTGCTGTTGGGATGATGCCGAAGGTCCAAACAACGCATCGAAGGCACTAGGGCTAGGAGCACTTGACAAGAAACCACCAGGCGACAGAGTACCTTCTTCTCTAGGAGCAGTTGCCTTTCTGAAGAACGGGTTGGTGTTTGACGGAGCAGGGCTGACCACAGTGGATGGCGGTTGAGGCGAGACAACAGCTCTCGAACGCTCTTCCTGTGCGGCTGCGGCTTGCTGTCTTTCTTGCAGCTCACGTTCCTCGGCAGCCTTCTTCAAGTCTCCCATCTCAGTTTGGATCTTCTCGTGCTCTCCCTCGTTCGTCGCGAGCTGCTTCTTGTTGATGGCGACCATGCCCTTCTGTTGGCGAGCGTCAGATCTCATCTTGTCGAGCTGCGGCTTGAGCTGAGTAATTTCGGCGTTCATCTGCGAGATGCGTTGTTTGAGGCTGGCATTTTCCTGTTGATCCGCGGTAAGAGCCTGAGAAACCTGCTGGTGCTGATTCTGCAAGTCTTGATAAGTGCCTTCAATCATAGCATACTCCTGTTGCAACTTCTTGGTCTCATTGCGCGAGTTAGCAAGCTGCTCCTCAAGCGACTTGACAGTTTTAACTTCGTTTTCGTACTGAGCACGGAACTGAGCCAGGCGCTGTTCGAGCTCACGTTTCTGAGCACTCGAAGCCGCAAGATCACGCTCATTGGTAGTCTTCTTAGTCTGAACGTCTTGCATCTGGTTTCTCAAATTGCCGAGCTGGTTAGACATGTTTGCAAGCTCGGTTGTATCTTCGGTGATGTTCCTGGTCTCTTCGTCGTTGGCGTCGCCGAGAAGGTCGTCCATGGCAGAAGGAGGTTGGGGACTTCTGGTAGCATTGCTTGGAACGCTGCTTGGAGCGTTGCTTCCTCCAGTGTTTTGCGCTGCAAGAGTGGCACCAAAGGCTGAGGTAGGGATGAACGGCTTGAACAAAGACGAGGGGCCACCAGTTTGTTGAGGAGTGAAGTTTCTGGGAGAAGCATTGGGTGGAGGAGAAGAAGGCTTGCTACCTCCTGCAAATGGATCAGAACCGAATGCGTTTCCAGTGTTTTGTGTCGAAACAGGAACGGGGGCCGGCTGCTGAGCAGGGATTGGAGGCATGGGCTCATCTAATCCGAAGAGGTCCTCAGTTGCCGACTTGGGAAGTTGCGAAGAGTTGTTGGCGTTGTCAAATGCAGGCGCAGTGGTCTGAGGGGCAGGATGCGCTTGGTTACGCATGGTTGGGGGAATCAGAGCCGGAGGTAAGAAGGCTGGGAGAGGAGCACCACTACGCTGCTGGCGAATCAAGTACATGGCAACGGCGAATTCATCGCGGTTGAGTTGACCCTCGGAGTTGATGTCTGCCAGGTCCCAAATGGAAGCCAGAGTCTCCTCAGGCAGACCGGAGTCACTAAAGAACTTGACGGCCTGTTCACCACTCAGAACACCATTGTTTGCCGTATCAATGCTCGAGAAGAATTGATCGTACTTGGCCTTTTCAGGAGGAGCAATCAACCAGGCAGGACCTGTGGTTTGTGGGGCCATGGGTGGTGGTGCACCAAACGCAGCTCTTGCGAGAGGACTCTGGGCGCGAGCCTGAGGACCGGTGAATTGACGAGGCATAGCTGATGGGCCAGCGGGAGGCACCGACGAACGGCCTGTAGGGTTGGGACGACGAGCGGCGGCCTCGAAAAGTGCTGGAGGAAGGACATTCGGGAAGCCTGCCAATGCGCGACTCTTGTAACATGTTATGAGGTGCATGGCGATGCAGAACTCGGTCTTGTCGAGGGAGCCCTTTCCTTCACGGTCGGCCAATTGCCAGATGCGTCCGAGGGTCTCGTTGGGCAAGCCCGCTCTTTCGAAGATGGCCTTTGCTTGTTCGCCTAGAGATGTTCGGTAAGCGCATGCTTGAAGTGCGTATTACAACGCGTAACTCACCCGACAGGTAACCGCCTCCAGCCGATTGTTCATATAGATTTGCATATTGTGTCAACTTCTCAGGGTTGAGCGGGGGTATCCTGATACCGGTGCCTTGTGCTTGGATAGGAGCGGGTACAGGAGCGGCTGCGACGGGAGCAGGCGCAGGAGGAGGTGGAGGCATGCCATCGAACTTGGGTAGCGGGCCGGCTATAACGAGATTTAGTGGTGGAATTGGACGATCGGGCGTCTGAGAACGTACGGCGGAAGGCCAGCTCAGCAGTAGGTTCGCGACCAGCTTGGTAGTGGCCGATGAGACGAAGAGCTACGCTGAAGCCGGGCTTTGTGAGGAGACCGCGGTTCTCATGGTCGGCAATCTGCCAGATCTACCAGAGAGGGTCAGAAAAGAGGCTTCGCGTGGGACTCGAGTATAGACGTACTTCGCCTAGGACATTAGGAGCAACTTTTGTCTTTTCGAAGAAGCGCACAGCAATCTCGCCCGTGACGACACCCAATCGATCGGTATCAGCTTGCTGGAACAGCTGGCCATAGTATCGTTTCTCGTCAGCCGAGAGGTTGAGGTTGTTTTGGTCTGCTTGCGCGTCAGTTTGGGCTCTCCGCAACTCTAGACACGACGTACTGAAGTGGTCAGCCATTATGCCGTGGTTGGTGTCGGATCCCTCATGCGGTGATGCAAGTTGGTATCAGGGGTATGACGTGGGTCCAGACAGAGGTGGACTGTATGCAAAGAGAGCAGTAGTGGACGATCCTGATGTACACGCGACTGGCAATGCAAGATGGAAAGATAGTACAGGACAAGGGTACAAGAGGTTGGCTGCTAGACAGAAGATGAGGACGGATACGGCGGAGTAGATGGCATGGCCATGTTCCAGCTGCACGGCGCGAGCTGGGGCCACAAGCCATGCGAGACGATGCCATCAGCGGGGACTCAAGTCGCTCGTTAAACTTTCCCAGAAGCAGTCCATCCTCATTTCGAGAACTTCGATTCAATCTATCCAAATCAGTCTAGAATTGCACAATATCAGAGTGAATAGGAGTAGTGTTTTTACATAAGCAACAGAAGTAGGTGTATATTTACATCGAGTCGAGTTGAGAAGTGTCCCCTGCGAAAGCAATGCAATCAAATGTGCCAGCCCAGCCACCAAACGCCGTTGGCTGTTCGCCTAGATACCCGTACCCAAAATGCTTCAATCCCAACTTAGTCTCTCTTGCGACGAACTTGGAACGCTCTTCTGATCTGACTGTTCTTGCACCACGCCAGGCTAGGGACGTGTTCTTCTCGATGTCCATTAACCTTTCCGAGCAGCCAATCCGTCACGCTGACCACTCGATTGGTGCGCTCCGAGCCAGATCCTTGTTCGGCGTGTTCGATTGTGTGTTTGACAATACGACCTTCCTCGTCGAACTCGAAGATGAACAAGCCGCAGAATTCCTCATCGTCTCTTGCTTTACCTCCGAGGACGTCTGTTATTCTCTCCACCTGCTCATTGGCTCCAATACCGCGATATGTGCCAGCCGAGTTCTTCTTCCTAGCTTTTCCGCATGTCTTCCACTTGACTATGAGCTTCTCGTCCCGGAAGGTTGAGCTCATATTGTTTCCGCCATGCTTGATCATGCGCTCAGATATGACGGTGAGTCTGACGTTACCCACCACAGGCACTCGTCCCCAAGCTACAGGTGCGGTCCATAGAGCAGCAAGGTAGGCGATGCGTCCAGACACTGTCGGAAGATGCGGGTGTGTAGAGGGAAAGAGGTGTAGTGAGATTTGAGGTGAGAGTATTTCTTGTGGTAGGGGCGACGCTAGTAGGGTGGGTAGACGTTCGTGCAAGATGCGGACGGCTGTTACGTTGGAGTCAGTGATTGTTCATGAGGACTAAGTCGAGGAGTGTGTGCATACTCTTGCCTAGTTTTGGAGTGCGTTCGTCTGGTGGTTTGTGATCACCTTCGGGTCCACTGTCGGGAAGAGCGTATGGTGCCGAGCTGCTGAACCAGACATCGCCCAGGAAAGTCTTTGACGGTGTTGGGTTGACGGGGACCGGGCAAGTGTCGAGCTGACGGAGTGCGGCCGCTGCTGGGGTCACTGTCGCGGCGGCGGCATTGCGAATGGGAGTGCGCACAAGACGAGTTGCTAGCGACGGGCGCATTGGCCAGACTGTCATGTATCTTCGAGAGCCTGCAACATGGGTTTGTTATAGGTTGTTGTGTAAAGTAGAGGAGGAATAATGCTATTTCCAAAAAGCAAGACGGCTTTCTGCGGGCTGATGATCTTCTGCCTCTCCCCACCTTCGACATGTGCCACCTCCAGAAAAGAAGCTTCGATCCCGAGCACGGTCTTCTCTCCCGCCTGTGACGTATTGTCCTCCGCGATCTTCACCTTTGCATTGTTCCACACCAGATGCCATTCAGCCTATTGCAGGTATTGTGAAGAGTATATAATAGAGCTATCAGGCAGCCCAGGTAGGCCAATCTCCTTCCATTCACTCTCCTCATCACCTCGATATCAAGCAAAACCATCATGACTTCAGGCAAGCGCATTGTATTTACTGGCGGTTCTGGAAAAGCTGGCAGACATGCTATCCCAGAGCTTATCAAAAAGGGCCACCAAGTGAGAGCTTCCACCACATCTTCAGACACAGTATCCTAAATTCGGTGTAGGTCTTGAACCTTGACTTGATCGACTTCCCTGGAACCGATCACAATATCTTCACCCTCAAGACCGATCTCACCGACAGCGGGCAGGTCTTCAATGCCCTCACCACCCATTTCGACTTTGCCGGCTACGACGACACCCAGGTCCCTCAACCTCCCGATGTTGTTATCCACTTTGCCGCCTACGCTCGCAACATGCTCGTCCCAGATAACGAGTGCTTCAGAGGCAACGTGACTGCAACTTACAATGTGATTGAAGCCGCCTGCAAGCTCGGTGTCAAGAAGATCATCATCGCCAGCTCCGAGACCACTTACGGAGTCTGCTTTGCCCAGGGTGATGTCGACTACCACTCTTTCCCTTTGGAAGAAGACTACGATGTCGACCCTATGGATACCTACGCCCTGTCAAAAATCTGTGGCGAGCGTACCGCAAGAACCTTTTCTCGCAGATTCAACCGCGATATCTACGTGTTGCGCATTGGCAATGTGATTGAACCTCACGAGTATGAGAGAGACTTCCCCACAATCGTCGGCAAGCCGGAGACCAGAAAGCGAAATGCATGGTCCTACATCGATGCCCGCGATCTTGGTCAGATTTGCGATTTATGTATCAAGAAGGATGGTTTGGGCTTTGAAATCTTCAATGCGACCAACGATACCATCACCACCACTACACCGACAGAGGAGTATCTGAAGAAGGTGTGTCCTAACACGCCAGTCACTCGCAAGATGGGCGAGTTCGAGGCACCTTTGAGCAACCGCAAGATCAAGGAGGTCTTGGGCTTCAAGGAGGAGCACAATTGGCGTCAGTACTACAAGCCCGAGTGATAGGGGATGTTTGTATTTACGAGACATGAAACCTTTCTTAACCTGTTTATGCGCTTTGATCTGTCTTTCGCAGCTGTGTGAATGCACAATGACTTTCGGAACCTGAGCTAGATCCAAGGAGAGAACGTCAGATATCCCCTCTATGAACGAATGGTCCTGTTCAAATCGTCGTTAATCTCAAGGTATCGCTGTCGCTGCGGCGACAGAGTTGATGTGACAGAATATAGCACACAAGCAGGGATGAAATATTATTCTATTTGAATGATCATGCACTCATTGTGCGGTAAAAATTGTCTCCAACAGTCCATCGACAGCGAGTATGTAGGATAGTCATCGAAACCACCAGTTCTCGCTTACCGAGATCACAACGACAACGCAGGGTTGCTCAACAAAGCATCCCAAGACTCCCATGCATCAAGACCTCCTGCTCTGACAGAATTCCTCATAAGCTCATCGTCCCATTGGTCTTGCTCGAGTATCTCGCCAGTTCTCACGTCCTCGAAGAATCGGGTTTCCTCTTCGCGCAGAACGGAATGGTCGTGCTCATATGCATGCAGATTCTTTTTCTCTTCCTCGGTGTCAAAGGTCTCAGCATCTGCAAGTAGAACTATTTCTTCCAGCAAATCGGTGGCAACCTCCTCCCAGCCATGTAGTCGGTCGAGTTCAGCGTACGGGTCAGGACCCTCGTCGTCTGGGGTTGGACCGGCGGTGTTTTCATCCTGCCCGGGCATGTGAGCCATCCATGTAGTGTCTAGAGGATCGTGGTCTTCCTCACCTATCATCGCATCTTCATCTTCCCAATCATCGTCATCATCATCCAAAGAGGGTGCATAAGGGGCTCGGGGAGCAGCGTTCTCGCCCTCTTCGTCAGATCTCAACATCTCCATATCTTCTTCGTCGTCATTCAATCCCATCATATCGGCCAACTCTTGTCTTTCACGCATCTCTTCCTCTTGCTCAAAAGCGGCGTATTCTTCCCACTCTCGTCTTTCGTCTTCTTCGATTTCCATCTCCAATCGTTCGCGTGTGTCTTCGTCAATTTCTTCTTCTTCTTCTTCTTCATCCTCTTCCTCGTCCTCGTCTCCTTCATTGCCGGTGAGGAGAGCCATTAGTTGGAGTATTCCTGCCTGTTGCGCTAGTCCCCGCGTTGTAGGTATGCTACGGGGTGCTTGGTTTGTCACACTGCTGCGCGGCGAGCTGTCATGAACCTCCATACCTTCGAGATATGAGAGTTCTTTTCCTGGACGAGCAAGATTAGGTGCAAGAGACAGGATCCGGATGGCCTTTGTAGGGAAAGCACGAGAGCGTTCGTTGGGTGCATGATCACCGTTAGATCCACGTCTGGGGCGTAGACTGCGGAAGCCGAGAGTGGTGTAGGTGTGCATAATACAATCATCGTAAATTCCCATGAAACTGACTGGCACGGCCAGTTGAGGTGCCGAGCTGATCGGTGTAGCCCAGATAGGTCTCTGTGCTTCTCCAGTCTCTGGGATCTTGCCAAAGTCGGGCATAGTGAAAATGTAGATGCTGTCGATGATCTCAAAGATGGCCCGGCCATTCTTGATACTGAGCCATCCGCCAAGTTCGAAAGTTGAGCCATCGCCTTCGGTGTGTAAGATCGCTGTCGTTTCTCTGAAGCGTGCGGGATCGGCCAGGGCACCCAAGAAATCCGTACAGATGAATATACGACCTGCGCGTGATACACCAGCCATGTAGTTACCGGAGATGATACCTGAGCCCCACTCGTCGTTCTCGATTGCCAGCGGACTTCTAGGTACCGGATGGGCGCCGTTATAAAGTTTGAGAGGCCTCAGACGGTCCTTGCGTGGATGTGCGGGGGGACAGACTCGTGCTGTGGGACCGTGATTTGCTGCGCCCATAGTGGTATGAGATTGAGGAGGTGGATGGGCGATGTGGAAGATGTTCGGACAGTCCTTGGGTTCGAGCTTGCCCATGATTTCGCCGGTCGTCTTGGAGCAGACATGATAGCCGCGCGGACCCATGCTATACATGACTGTATCCTCGCCCTGATCGAGGTGACCGACAGCTTCATTCTCAATATCCAAAACTTTACGTTGTTGGGGTGGATGCACGGAAAGGTCCCAGACAAATCCTTTGCCTTCGGAAGAGACGATGCATAGTGTTTCCTTATCATTGAAGCGCGAGAGCTGGAATCCTCTGGTCTCACAATCGTGATTGAGGATAGCTACGCGATGGAACGTACCACGCTCCACCTCATCGGCCTTCCACACCTCAACGGCATTGCCGAAACGATCCCAGCACGCAGTGCCACTGTCTTGGTCATACTCCAGATGCGCACACATACGCACATCTTCTCTCCTCAATCTCCATAACATGCGTCCATTGTCCATGTCCGTGACGCAGACACCTCCGGCTTGAGATGTTGAGACGATGAATCGGCGCTTGAAGTCGGGCTTGAAGCGCCATACTGGATCATAGCCAACTTGGACTATGCTTTCCCTGACCACTGGACGGTTGCTGTTCCAGTTCCTCTGCAGTAGTGCCAATCGTTTGCAAAAGTCCTTCCAGCTCTCCACACCGCGGAAATATTGGACGAAACTCCTGTCTTGCTTGGCTTCCCCGAAAACCTTGTAATCGCGACTCAACTGTGTGACTTCGCGATCACTTCTGGGATGCTTGTTGTACAATTGATGGGCTTGTTGTGAGTAGATAGCATCTTGATGTGTCGTTTCCAAGAAACTATGCCATGCTTTGGTGGTTGAATTAAGCGCCGCAACGCCGGATAGAGGTGCAAATTCAATACAACGAAGTATAATCTCCGCTGGAAGGGTTTGCAATGGATCTG
>Ga0073774_1000279_pt1 | contig 12988 bp, 11 predicted proteins | sample InSIn5gowninarea_FD_77487 | JGI IMG/M metagenome (GOLD analysis project Ga0073774, IMG submission 77487) | Clean room microbial communities from NASA Spacecraft Assembly Facility at Jet Propulsion Laboratory, Pasadena, California, USA -... ... | reverse complement strand
AACAATGGTGGGGGTCCAAGTGGAATTGGCAGGTGGCCATCAATATCCACCTGGATCATTCCTCCCCCTTTAGGAAGCAATGGTCCCCATTGCGTTGAGTTCCTCCATGAGATGAGGAAACTTATGTTGAACCTAGTCCCTGGTGAGCCACTTGCCCTGGTGAAGGAATTGGCCTGCCTTGAAAACTTGATACAGTTGGATCTTCTGCTGGCGAGTGTGCTTGATCTTTGTGTCCATGATCTGATCAGTTGCATCTTGCTCCATGCAATCTGGATTTAACTCTGTTCGTTCGTGTTGTTCTGCAATGTCGAATGTGTCTAGTAATGGTGGAAAGTATGGCCGAAGGCAGTCCACATTGAACATTAGGTGTAGACCAAGGAATGGAGGAATGTTGAGCTCGAATTCATTGTCTCCCACAACCTTGGTAATGGTGTAAGGACCATATTGGAGTGGTTTGAGTTTCCGATAGGCTCCATTAAGGTGTTCCTTTTGCAAATGCAACCAGACTTTGTCGCCCCCCTGAAACTTGCGTGGCACCTGGTGTTGATCATGTCACTGCTTGTACTTGGAATTTGATTTCTCTAGGATTCATGGACATGCTGGTGGATATGTTGGATGTGCTCAATTAAGTTGTTTTCATTATCTGTTTCAGACTGGACATGAGCCGAATCTACATGAGTAGCTGAAAATGGCTTGGCCACATCAATGGGACATAGTGGCTGGAATCCCAAGCCCACTTGAAAAGGTTTGTGGCTAGTCAAGCTGTGGAGAGACTGATTATAGTTGTGCTAAACATAGGGGAGGCTCTCATCCGATGTGCGTGGATGCTTTGAGTTGTACATGTGCAAAATGTGTACGATCATCATGTTGACAACCTCTATCTAGCCATAAGTTCGGGGATGGAAGGTTGTGGACCTAGTGAGTTTGGTGTCCAACATTGACCAGAGAGTGGACAAAAATGTACTGAGTATCCTGTTGTCTCGATCTGAGATGATAGACTGTGGGATCCCAAAGTGTACCCACACTCGTTCAAAAAAGAGTTTAGCAGTGGCTTCTACTATGATATTCTTTTTGCAGGCCACCATAATGTTCATCTTCGAGAACCTATCAACGACCACAAAAACACAGTCATTTCCATGCTTAGTAGAAGGAAGACCCGACATGTAATCCAAGGAGATGGATTCCCAAGGTCAACTAGGAGTAGTCAACAGAGTATATAGGCATTTCTTCTTGACGGTTGGCTTGGCAATGGCATAGGTAGTGCAGGATCTGATGTACTTCCCAACATCCTGTCGAAGAATCAACCAATAGAAATACTTTTGCAGTATTGCCACCGTTTTCTCAACCCCAAAATGCCCAACAGTCTGACTGTAGTGTGCTTCACAAATCATCTTGGCACGCTCGCTTGAAGGAATAGAAAGGTGACCCAAGTGGCATAACAGGGCATGCTGGAGGTGAAAATTTGGAACATGATGACCCTCCAAGAGTGTCTGATATGTGTGGCCGAATTCTGGGTCACTTTTGTAGAGAAGTGACCAATCAAAAGTCTCATGCTCACAAGAGTTGAGCACGGTGGTTAACACCATGATCGGTGGTCAACTGAGGAAATCTGTAACATTATTGGTGCTTCCCTTCTTATACTTGATATTTAAATGGAACTGTTGTAGGTATGTGGACCACTTTTGATGGCGATCATTCTACAACTTCCCTTCCGTCTGTATGAACTGCAGGGGTCAGTGGTCTGTGTGGATGATCGTTTCCTTCCCCAAAATGTAATGCTTCCATTGTCAGTGGGCTTGCACAATGGAATACATCTCTTTGTCATAAGTGGGATACTTCTAGACTGTGTCTGAAAGTTTGTCACTGTGATATGCCACTGGATGTCCGTGTTGAGTCAGGACTGCCCCAATAGCATAGTCAGAGGCATCTGTCTCGATCTCAAATGGTTGTTGAAAGTCTGGTAATGTGAGCACTGGTGCCGAGCAGAGGCAATGTTTCAACTCTGTGAATTCCTTCTATTGAGATTCATACCAAAAGAATTTTTCTTTCGCTCCTCCCTTGGTGACTTGACTCAAGAGTCAAGTGATATGATAAAATCCCAACACAAACATGTGGTAGAAATTGGCAAGACCTAGAAAGTTGCAGAGCTCTGTCAGAGTGGTTGGAGATGACAAATCCCAAATGACTTGGATCTTGGCTAGATCCACATGCACCCCCCATTCATAAATAATGTATCCCAGATACTGAACTTGGGTCATGCCAAAAGTGCATTTCTCTAAATTATCACATAGCTTGTGTTGCCGCAGTGTTTGGAGAACCTGTCGGATTTGGTGGAGGTGCTCTTCCAAACTTTGGATGAAGATCAGGATGTCCTCCAAGTATACCACTACAAATGAGTTGGTTAATGGCTACAAGATGTCATCCATCAGCCTCATTAAGGTTGCAGCAGTATTTGTTAACCCGAAAGGCATAACCAACCATTCGAAAAGGCCCTCCTTGCCTTTGAAGGCAATATTCCACACATCGAAGGGTTTGATTGATACTTGGTGATATCCTGACTTCAAGTCAATCTTGCTGAAATATTTTCCCCCCTTTAGTTGGTCCAGAAGTTCATCAATCCATGGGATCAGGTACCTATTCTGGACAGTGATCTTGTTCAGCGCCCGATAGTCAATACAGAGTCTCCAAGTCCCATCCTTCTTCTGTACCAACATGATTGAGCTCCCACAGGGTGATGAACTCGATCGGATGTGACCTTTCTGCAGCAGCTCCTGAATCTGCCTCTTGATTTCATCATTCTCCAGAACGGAGCATCGATAGATTGGTCCATTAGAAAGTGATGCACATGGGGTCAGATCGATGAGTGCTTTACCTGGCAGTGCGGAGGAACCCCTACGAGGGAGGTGAATATGTCCTCGTACTCCTCCACAAACTTGTCCCTCAGTAGTTGTTGTGCGAAGGGGCCCTGTCTCGAGGTTGTGGCCACCGTCTTCTTCTTTCCTTGAGGGTGTATCATCAGGAAAACAAATTTCCAGTTTCATTAACCAAATAGATGGAGGTAGGTGGTGATACCTCCAATATCCTATACAACTTATTTCGCAAAGTAACAATAACAGCACGAGGCCTTGATTCATACACAACATGTCGATTCCACAAGTATGGTTGGCCTAATAATACATTACAAACATCAAGGGGAACAACGTCCCATAATACCTCATCTGTGAAGTGCTTGATGTTGTATGGAAGGTGACACTATTGGCTCACGTGAAGATCCCATCCTTGGTGAGGCCACCTGATGGTGTACAGTTGGGGATGTTCTGTGGTCGGTAAGCCTAGCCACTTCACGACCTCTACTGAAATGAGGTTCTTTTGGCTCCCACTGTCGACAATGAACTATAGTGGGTAACCCTTTACCCACATATGGAAGCTGAAGAGGCGCTCCTCCTCCTCTAGATCTTTGGGTTCCTCCTTCTGGATCTTCGTGGTGGCAACAATAATGTTGGGCTCCACATCAATAATCTTCTTCCCTTTGTCATTCCCCTTGTTGGGTTATGACTCGGATTTAGAACATGCATCTGATTCCGAAGCCTTTAGCTTAGCCACCAATGACTACTTGGCCTGACACTCACTTGTATTGTGAGTGGAGCTCTTATGGAACTCACACCACTTTCCCATGTCCTTCTTCAGCTTCGTGGTTTTTGGGCCTAAGAATTATCCTTAAAATACATCCACCTTCACTCCATTCACACATTTTCTCACCTCTATTCCACCACCATGTCATCACATCTGCTTCACTTTCATCATTATATGGGTTACCTTTGTGTTTTCCAAAACATTATTAATTCTTAGTATTTTTTGTGAATTTGTGGATAAAATTTAGAAAATAATATGCTTATACTTATACCTAACAATTGGAATGAGTTTGTTGACATGTGTAGGTTAAAAGGAAGCTTCCAAAAGCCTCTTATGTGGCCTCGCAATGCTAAATTCGAATTTGAGAAGATATACCTCATGGAGAAGATCATGGAGGATAGGGTTATGTGTCACCATTGGTTGAGAGATATGTGGATTTGAAGAGGGAATAGTGAATCCACATTTATGAGTTTTTTATCATAACTTTTGTATAAAGAGGAGTGTTATCTCCTTCATTTGTAATCTTAATTTTTAGAATTTAGAAACTTAGTCCTTTATTTGTAATTTTAGATTTTAGAATCATTGTAATGTAGAGTTTAGGACCTATTGGAATGTAGAACTTGGAGCTTTTAATTGCAATTCACAATTGATGATAAATAAAGTGGATTGGATTTTCTTCTACATTTGACTTCTCTCTAGGTGTGCTTATGGAGCTATGGAGGGCCCCCATTGCCTCACTTGCATGCTCGTTTTGTTTTGGTAAACTTTCATTTTATGTTTGTTTGTGAATTTAATTAGATTAAATTATTGGTTCATATGTTTGAAATATTAACTAATGACCTTTCGTAAGAAAGTATTAATGTATCTTTCAATGAATCTAAATTTAATGTTTGATTTCATTAGTTTAAGTTTCTGATTCATATGCTTGAGATATAAATGAATAGTCTCTTGTAAGAGAGCTTTAATATTTCATGCAGTCAATCAGAATTAGGTTTAAGTGCTTTAATTTCATTAGTTTAAATAGTTTGTTGATTAAGATGATTAGAAATATTAATGAACAATCTCCTGTAAGGGAGCTTTAATATTTCTTACAGTTGTCACAATGTCTTTAGATTTCATTTTGATTAAATAACTAAAGAGGTGTTGGAGATCCCAATGAAAGACCTCCTGTAAGGGAGCTTTGGCATTTCTTCATCTATCTTAGTTTAGTTTGTCTCTAAGTTCATATATATTGGATGATCCTCGAAGTTTACTTACCTAGATTGATAGTAAATGAAACTCTAATTTGCATCCGCATTTTAGAAGCAATAGTGATGTTGTTCTTTGCTTGCAGCTTTGGTGGGTTTTCCTAGGCCACCCCACCTTGGCTTTGTCCTTTGTTTTGCAGTTTGGGGGCACCTTTCCCTCACTTTGGATTCGTAAACCCAAAGTCTCACTTCTTCTGTTTAAACTTCTGCTTGATCTTAACAACGTACGGTATGTCGTTCTGAGCAAGGAGATGTCCCAGAACTCCATCTCATCTTGGATGTACCTGTGTAGGCAGTTGTGGTATTTGAGTACCAAATGCTACTCAGTATCCTTGAAACCCAACTTTGTGTGAAGGCTACGAAAAATATTGGTAAACTCTAGCACGTCTTGGTCGCTTCCCTGTAGTAGCATGGTCCACTTTATGTATTTATCCTCATAGCTTCTCATAGGGTAGTACTACTCCTTGATGATATCTCAGAATGAATTCCAAGTGGGTGCGGCTGAAAACAGTGAGGCCATACTTTCATCCTTCTACTCGCAGTAGGTTTCCCACCAGTCCTTGACGTGGGGGGTACCTTTGGGAAGATAGAAAGTAATATTTTCCCGTCCAGAAAAATCATGAACAAAAAAATACCCTTATAACAGATTTAACCATTTATCTACAACGTCTGCATCTATCTGACCCTCAAATGTGGGAATGTCAAAGTTAACTTGTACCTTAAAGGGTGTGGCGCTTCTAGAGTAGCTGCTGGAAGTAGATGTGTCACCCCTAGGTAGCCGCCAAAGGATCTGGGTAAAGTTGTCCATCATTGTGTTCCTTTATCACTCGAGGGCCTCTTCAAGAAAGATTTTGATAGGATTTCCTACCCCCTCATCTTTCTTTTCATCCATCATGGGAGGTCGTCGGGATTCACGAGGCTAGTCTTGCAAAGGTTTGACCGATTCATGCCCTAACTCCTTATATCCCGACCTTGTTGGGGACATGCAAAGAAAAACAGAGAAAGAGCAAACTTCTCTGATACCATCGATCTGGATTTAAACAGGAATGCAACAAATTACAACTATAGCCATAAATACAGAGATGCAACATAAATAATACTTCATTTCATTAATGTAAAATACTGAAATATGCCTAGCAACAGAAATGGAAATAAACTAGCATGGGCGATGGTAGCTTATCCCTGGGAAGAGATGTGGTGGCTACATGCCTCTGAACTGCCTTAGAATGAGGCTCATGGACCTTTTTATTGTTGAACAATAAGAGAAAATCCTAAACAACCAAAACCCTAACCCGATGAGATGTAACACCAAGAGTTTATGGGCCCCGTTGGGGTTAGTTGGACAACCAACTTCCCAAGGTCGTGACTTGGTCATATTATCTTTTTTTGATGCACATGATACCCCATTGGAAAGATCTATCCAGGGAATATGACCGAAAAGATCATTTTATCAGAAAATCACTGGCACTAGATTGCCAAAAAAAACGTCATGACATTACATGAATAATGTTATTCATATACGTATCCACTGCTGCTGACCACACATGACATGAATAATGTTATTCATATAATTCTGGAGACTAGCAAAGTATTGAAGTATGGTAATAACATGCATGCATAAATATTAGTCCATGTTGTCCTCCCAAAGGTGTTCAATTTCCCAAAAATGGTGACTAGTGTGCTAAGAACATACTAGATAGGAGGGTAATTGTCTCATCTCATTATGGTTGAGAAATAATTAAAACAACTTCAGAGGACATTGCAACCATGTTGTTGTTTCCAGGCTAGGTGGAGTTGCACAAGTTGGACAAGGATGAGGTCAAGAGGAAATGGGCTAGGCTGGCACTCGATGTTCAACAACAAACAGTAAATTTGTGCCTCAATAAAGGAATTACTTCACCTCCTAATAAAATCCCTTACAATATTTCAATTTCTGAATCGCTATCAGTGTTGTTGTTTTCTACAATGGCCCAGATCTTAGGTCTAGACTCCGATATCTTTGTAACCTCAGCTTCTTTGGGCCTTTTAGTGTCTTTGCATCACCCATCCATTTAAGCCTCCATCCATTTTTACTTTCCTAGTTTTTTATCTGAGGAAATTCATTCCCAGATGCTAGAATTTGAAGAGGCAAAGGATTTGTGATACCAAACCTATCTAGTACTCTTGTTCATTCATAAAAAATACTTGTACTTGGAACACCTTAAACCTAGGATAGTCGATGAACATGGGATATTTCTACAACCTATGACTGGTACTTAAGTATGAATTTTAATCCTGAGAACAATAAGGGCCTCTTCGACTATATTTACTATATCATGTCAGTGATGTACACCCTTTTACATGGTTAGTCATTTCCAAGAGTGTTCCCTTTCCTCAGAGAAGCATTACAGTTCACTCCCGACACTCATGTAAGTGACTAGTATTTATTCAAGGAATACATCATCCTCATAATTTATGGTTTTGAAGTTCAATCATATCAAATACTAACTTTCCTTGCTCACTGCTTCTTCATGCCAGAGTATATCCAACAGAGGATGATCGGTGATCGAGTACACTTCATTTGAAATAAGGAAGCAAGTACATTTTATCTCACACATAATGTAGGGCCTTACAGTGTGATGTCAAGAAATGTCTTAGAAATGGTGGAGTAGATCCTTGAAATTTTCATTTTCCCAAAGGTTGAGGCCTGGAGATACTATCCAAATGACACCATTTATAATTTGAGGAACCGTAAGTCTCAGGAGAATCACAAACATGCCCAAATCAATGAATCAAGGAATGTTCTAGCAAGGATAGGTGGGATAAGGTTAAAGAAAACCTTCATCCCACCACAACATATGTCTCTCAAATCTTAGGGAGGAAAGAAAGAATTGTTGAGCCCATGGATGTTGATAAGGAAGACAAGAAAAGTTCAAAGAGAACCAAGTGGGATGGAGACTCTTGAATGGAAAGAGGAAGATAATGAAGAGACATATTCTTAAGCTCTAGTGTTATATAATAGCCAATTGGCAATTGTGTTGAAATAAGCAGTCACTAAGAAAAAATTTCCTTCTACCATGATAGAGCATGCAACCAAAAAATTAGGAGTAGTGGCCTAGCCAGGGCAGGTGTCAATTATTGACCATATCTTATAGATCTACAAGTAGACGTCTAAGGACAAGAAGAGAGATTTTAGGATAGCAGATAATCAACCTTTGTCTCCCACACAACTCAAAAGTGCCTTAGATTATGAAAGGGGAGTCTTAAATTTGGCAGTTTTGGAATCTAAGGTGGAAAACACAATGTCTATGGGAGATTACCAAGTGTATCAGATGTCCTTTTAGGTGGATAATGTTCCATATACTAACCTTCTGGACCTGCATATACAAGCCACACACTTGATACATCAGTGCATGCATAAAATAGATGCCATGACTCAAAATTTATAATATATGTATAATAAATCTAACGCTCAACTGAAATACTAGAAGACCATTTTTAGGGGTAATATGACAAAGGTGAAGTACCTAGAAAATAAAATCATACATTTAGCCACTCATCCCCAAGATTTTTAAAAATATCAAGAATTATTGGAAGAGAAGAACAAGGAGATTTATTCACTAAAGGGGAAGCTTAAGATGTCAGACACACATCCTTTCCAAATAGTTTAATTGGCCACAGTGGGGAACGAGAGCAATGAGTTAAATTTGAAACTACATGACACTCTTATGAAGAACATGGAACTATAGGATTGGGTTACACTATAAGAACCATAGTGGCAGAATGTGGAGGAGAGGAATGACGAAAGAATGTAGAAAACCCTTGATATTTTGATAGGATAAATAGAATCATTAACAATGTTAGAGGAGACAAGGAAGCTACGGGTTTTGTTAACATCCCAAGGCATAGAAACAAAAAATAAGGAGCAAGAGTTGGATAGATTTAATATGGAACTATATCAGGCCCAAGAGCATGGTGATAAGATTGAAGCTTAACTAAAAGTTTAATTAGAAAAAACCCCACCAAGTTGGATTTTAAGGTAGCTAGGAGGACTATTTAGGACAAAATTATCAAATTAATGTAGAAGTGGTGGGGGCGCCTAGAGCTCATTTAGGAGAAGATAGAAATGGTCAGATTATCCCATCAGGAAATTAAAGTGCTCAAGGAACCCCTTGGGTAAAATCCAAATAAAGTAAACAAAATTGTGAGTTATTTAAATCAACGGACCAAGATAGAAGTTGAGAAAGTAAGACTGAACCAAAATGCATTGATAAGAAAGGCTAACTAAATGAAGAAAAAACAAGGATTGATAGAGCTAGTCAAAGAAAAGGTAGCGCTATCACCTAGATTGACCTCAGGCTGAAGGGAGGCAATTTTCAGGGTAACCACAAACGAAGCTTAGCCTAGTAGCTAACCCTACTAGGCTGGGAGAGGGATCTCTTCGTAAGGATCTCAGTAAAGATGGCTGGATCAGGTAAAGGATTTTAGGCTAGGTATAGTAGGTCTAAAGGTTTTGATTGAATTTGTTGGTGTTTTGCTGGATCAGATGGAGTTGGGCAATTTAGGTCTGGGAAATTAGGTCAGAAATGCAAATTTTTCTATGGGGCAAGGTAGGCATAGGCTTTAGGACTTTAGGATTGATGGTGTGAGGTGTTTAAGATTGATGAGGAGCTAAGGAGGGAATGTGACAATCATGGATCCTTCCCAAACAGTAGAAAACATGAAATATTGAATGATTTCCCAAGGCAGAGCACTGTTACAATGGATTCTACCTATCAAACTTGATAGCATTCAATAAGAAGCAATGAAATGGATGATGGCATACATAAAACATGTAAACAAATGATTACAAAATAAGAAACTGTGCTAAAACTCCATACCACAGGGATCCCATAAAAATAGCTGCAAATCCTATTAATCTCCTTGCCAAACTGCTTACAATGATGTAAAATCAAGCTCTAAGCCTCCAAGTGAGTGCAACCCACACAATGACTGAGAAAGTACATAATATAGGGTTCAAAACAACAAATCCTAGCCTTAGGGGTCAAATCCATGAGAGGAGGAATCAGTTGCACAAAAATTTGAGCTGACAGCTAAAGACTAGGATGCTGAAACTAAAACATTCCTAGTAAGAAGCAAACTGATTCATTCATCTCATTTAAGCTTTTCATCTAATGTATCTACCCTAGGTAACCAAACTATACATTAATTACATCATGATTTTACATTTCATCAGTGAAAAGATCAAAATCCCATAGGTGAAAAGTAAATTCTAGAAGAAACAGTGAAAAAATAGGCAATCTGTCAAGTGCACAGTGCTAGTGTCAAAAACACAGGGCCTAAAGGCAGTGCACAGCGCCAACTTCCAACTGATTTTTGACTTCCTTCCTGACCTCCAAATGTGGCTCATTATAGCTCATTGGAAATCTTATTCTGTCTAGTTTCCAAAATTGCCTTTCGTTTCCAATTTGAGCTTCATTTGACCCTCCAAAATTGCAATCTCCCAAGACTTCTCATACGTGCAGTGCCAAGCTCAAAAAACAGGAAGAAACATGAAATTTTGGTGGTTTTTTGGCCTTTTCACCTAGCAAATCTGACTTTTACACCTAGAAACATGGTTCTCCTGCATATACATGGCCTTCTGAATCCAATGGTGGTGGCCATTTCTCCAAAAAGTGCCTCAAAAAGGGCATTGTATGTTTGACCAGTGGACTAATAAATTAAATACCTGAAAATCACATAACAGCTAGGAAATCAAAAACTGAGCCAAGGCTCCTCAAAAATGGTTGTGATGGTTGATGTTGAAGGTGATTAGGCCTATAGTGAAGCCTCCACTAGTAGGTTAAGCTTTTCATTCTCTTCTTTATGAGCTAAGGCTTCAATTCTTGCTTGAGCCCTTTTGAGCTTGGCTCTAGCAATCTTGTCCTTGACGGCATAATGTTTGGCCATTCTCCTTTGCACTTCCACATCTCTAGTGGCTTTGGCTAGCAAGTCCTCAAGGTGAGCGTTAATCCTCTCAAGCCAATATTCCCTATTCTCATTCACCATTTGGCCCATTTGTTCATTCAAGGTAAGCTAATTTGCAGGTTGGGCTTCTTTTTCCTTCTCAAGCTCCAAAGCTCTCTTTAGGCCTCTAGTCCTAGGCCATCTCTTGGGCATATCTTCCTCTGTGGGCTCATCATATTCACCATAAGCTTCCTCAAGCTGTACCTTAGCCTTTTCTGCTTCCCTTTTGGCCTTGATGAGCTGAACTGCCATAAGCTCATGCTTACTCTCCAATTGCCTGTTTTCCTATTTGTAATAAGAGATGTTGTATTTGGATCTTTGCAGGTTCACCTGTAACTCACCTATCAGTTCCTTTTGCTCTTTGATGAGCATTATAGTGTTTTTTTGTTCACCCTCCTCATCTAAGTCCACTAGGTTAAAATCTTGCTCAGTTTCATGGAGGTGTTCTTCCTGTTGTTGCATCTCTGTTTCAGCCACCTTTTCCTTTCCTTTGTGTACCTGTTTTGCTGATGATGAAAGAAAGGCCCCTCCCAAAATATGTGGAGCAAACACTTGCCTACATCCTTTCTGATAAGTATGCACCATGGTACCTAAACCAGTCCTTCCAGACTTACTGCTTTGACCCCGATTACCTTGATTTTCTTTGCCATTGTCCTGTTTCCTGTTAGGTGAAGGAATAGGTGCATGTGAAGTTGTTAATGGAGGTGGGGGTGGATGTAATGATGATGGCATGTTTTGAACATTCTGAGTGGAAGCATGAGTGAAAATGGGGTTGGCAATGAATGTACTCCATGCAATGTTAAGTTCTTTAAGGTGATAAGGAACTATGATCTTTATGAGAGCATGATGAAATAGGCTTTTCATTTGATCTTTGGGTTCTCTCTTTTGGACAATGTAAGCCATTTTCTCCACACTCCTGAAAGGATAGTAGGGTATATTGAGCATTTTAACCCTAGTGAAATGCATGAGTAACCTGATATGGTAGGAGTAGACCCTAGAAAATCTTCCCTCACATGAAAAATACTTCATTATAATCTTCATCATAGGTGCATATTTGTCAAGGAGGTATGAGAAAGGAAAATAGCCCTTTCTTTCATGTCTATATCTAGGTTTGATGTATGGTTCATATAATTGTGCTTCTATTTCACCCTGCTTGAACCATTTTTCCCTAGCTTATGGAATCCCGGTGGCAGCTGATATGGTGGCAGCAGACAATGTGAAGGTTATGCCTGCAAGAGTGACTTGATTATCTTAAATCCCAGTTGTGAAAAGCCTAGTCAACTCACGGTGGTACTGAACTGCTTGGACCTATTCAAAAAACTCAAAGCACCCTAACCATTTAAAGGATGTCACTATCATGGGAGAGGCTAGAAGCTCTTTGAGATCTGTGGACTCAAATATGTGAATATTCCCTCATTTATGTGGTCTTCTATGTTCTAGGTTTCCCTCTCTGTCTGATCCCTCTTCTTCACTGTGTGGTATGTATTCCTCATCAGCGATCGTGTTTTTGAAATGAAACCCTAGGTAGATGGTATGGAAATGCAAGGGTGTAGGGAGGAAAAAGGAAGGGAAGAGTAGATGAGAGTAAATGAGGGTCTGATGGGGCAAGGATAGAAACTTCTGAGGGAGAATATAGGGTGTAGATTAGGTGTTTTTGGAAATGGGAGATTTGCTTGTAAAACTAGGGTTTAGGAGAAAGACTTAGGGTTTGGAGTGAAAGACTAACACCATGTGATTTTCATTCTTCAAGCATGAAGGAAATAACCTTAATGAGAGGGAAATGGCAATATTTACTTGATTTAGGGCTTAGGAGAGATTTTGCAAGCTTGAAAACTGAAGGAGTGTAAAATTGGTCAAGTGCGTAGTGCATGAAGGGGGTGCACAACGCCTTAAGGTAACGCGTAGCAGCTATCAAATGCATAGCAACTAAAGAGAACACACAGTGCCAAGAGGAAATTCGCAGCACCTGCTCTGTTTTCACAATTTTGCCTTAAAATCGCCCAAAACGTAGCTTTGGTTTGCTCAATTAGTGGTAAGAGGTAAATAAAGGGCAAGAAGATATTTATAGGCCTTTGACTTTAATCTTTAGCTCCTCAAACCCCTTTTTCTAATGTATTTTTTTT
>Ga0073774_1000275_pt1 | contig 13019 bp, 6 predicted proteins | sample InSIn5gowninarea_FD_77487 | JGI IMG/M metagenome (GOLD analysis project Ga0073774, IMG submission 77487) | Clean room microbial communities from NASA Spacecraft Assembly Facility at Jet Propulsion Laboratory, Pasadena, California, USA -... ... | reverse complement strand
TTGTTGTGTCAGTCATTTTAGTTGGAATGTGTGGGGTGGTCGAGAGAAAGGTTGTGTGTGCAAGGTGGTTGCTGGTCTCTGCGTGAGTACGTAGGGACGTACCTCCCAGTGGGTCGACCGTGTCACATGAGGTTTGTGTACCTAGGTACATGTACCGATCCACGAGCTCGAAACCGTGGCAATAAATGCTCTTTTCATGGTTTACGTAAAATGGATCTACCTACGCGATCTTCTATCGGTCTTCGTCTTGATGAAATAACCTGGTCTGATGCGAACAAACAGCATGGTAGAGTAGTGGCTGCTTGAATACCTACTTACACTATCCCTACCCTCCCAGTGCTGTCCCATTCATACTCTTCCCAATACTCACCTCGCTCACCTCACCTTCCAATCTGTCCCCCACACTCTCACCTTCGTTCTCCACGATCTCATCCACCTTCTCCGCCTCCTCCATCTCTTCCTCCTCCTCATCCACAACAAGCCCATACCTCCGCGCAACACGTCTCGCAACACCCTCTCCACTCCACCACGCGCCCGTCGTAGTTCCCAACGCAACAAAAGGAGCCGTATGTTCGCCCGCCAGCCACAGTCCCTGGCCATTGTCCCCTAACCCGGCGGTACTCCGCATAATTTCGATGTCTTTGTCGCCTTCCGCGAGGCCGGTTTGGAAGCAGCAATATGAGCCGTGGCCGGCGAAGGGGTCGGTCTGCCAGGATGTTAAGTAAAAAGAGGTTGGGATGCATATTTTAGAGGTTGGGCTGTAGTTTGGGAGACGGGAGTAGAAGGGTTCGGCGAAGGATTGGAGGAGGTGGTTGTACGGTTTGGAATGAGGGGAGTGAGGAGCGAGGAGGCGTGTAAGGTAAGTGCCGCAGTCGCCGTGCATGTAGAATAGAAGGGTTGGCTGGGCTGTTGGGGGTGGAAGGTGGGCTAGGGATACGACTGATTGGTTCCATGTCGTGGACAGTTTTGAGGCTGGATCGGGATGGTATTGTGGATTGTAGAAACGGATGAAGCATGGTGTGTCCGTTGAGGGCTGGGAGTTGTCTGCTGATGGTGATGAAGTGCCAAGCCAGAAGGGCTGTGGGAATGTGATGTAGAGTTTTTCCAGTGCGCCATAGCCTATGTTGTCGATGGCGCTTGAGAGACGAGGAGGTAGAGGTGGTGTGAAAGCGGAGGACTTGTTCCTTTTGAGCCAGCCAAGAGGGCAGGTGACAATGACCTCGTCGAACTCGTGTTCAGCACCGTCTGCCAGTCTTACCTTGACAGCGCTTCCTTCAGCTGACTGGCGGTATTGTATGTGCTTGACTTCATGGCCAAGGCGGACGTTAGCCTTCATCAGAGCAGGCCTCGCCACCTTATGCAATATCTTTTGGTAGGTACTTGCCACGAACACATTTTCACCTTCGAGGCATTCCTCAAGAAAGAAGAATTTAAGAGATTGTCGCTCAATGGGACTTCCAACAAATTGTCCCCACATTCTGGAATCGTCCTTCAGATCTTGTGTTCTGCCGCTGTCACCACCAAACTTCCCTGACCACACTTCTGATAGATAGTCGAATAAGCTTGTCTCTACGTCGATAGTTGCAGAATTCTCGTCGCTGTATTTGAAAGCTTCCACGATTGTATCCCAGAACTCAGCATCCAGCTCGCCAGATTCCTTCTCTGTCCTTTTCTTCCCTGTCACATCGATGACCACCGATCCTTCTTCAGGTTCCATAATTACTGTTCGTGTCTTCTCAGCCAGCCTCGACATCGGATTGCCTCTAGTGCCGTGAATCCAGTTTGAGCCAGCGTCAACTAGATGACCCCCGTTTTCAACTTGGTGAACCCTTCCCCCAATACGATCCCGGGCTTCGAAGATTGTAACTTGTGCCCCAGCTCGAGTCAAGATATCTGCACTACGTAGGCCTGAAACTCCAGCACCCACAATTGCCACCTTGGGCAGTCTGCCATCATAGACTCGCTCCATGCTGGATCCCGAGTCGCTATTCTGGAGCTCAGTCGTTGGAGGATGGTGTCGGCTTGACGCCAGATCAGAAGCTATTCGAGACATTGCTATCGATCAAGTGAGGCAATGAATGGTGCAGAGCAACCATGCAATTCGTCATACGCAGGGCCGATGAGGGACGATAAACAAGACTAATAATGCCCCCTGAATCCCTTGGTATCGGAATGGCCGCTGTGCAAGGTGTGACTCGCTTCGAGTGAGGAATCAATTACTACTGATCAACATTGTTCTTCCTGTTCGTCCATTGACATGGTAAACGACACTGGCTGTGCAGCCTGCTCAAAGAAATCAGATAAGTCATTGACGTGCTAAGAGGGGCAAATTGTACAAGTGTAACGTAGTGATTGATGCTGGAGTTGTTCGGCCGTTATCTAGGTACAGAGTTACTAATTCATTACACGTCCAACTGAAGGTTTTATATCCACATCTTGGCAAAGCCCCGGCCGGGTTATCCTCGGCTTCCTGCTCCAAGTTGCCAATGGGCTTTTCGTTTGTCTCTCAGAAGGCTTGACTCGCATGCTGTATATGCTGGTGCCCCTAAGTAGATCTTGCTTCAAGTCCGCCGGAATTCTCGTCTGTATTACGCTCAAATTCATGGTGCCATCATCTTTGTCATCGCCACGCGCCCTGGCTGAGTGATAGTAGCCCTTGTACGCAGTCCATATCCGTCCCTTTACCTTCTCCACCTACCGGTATCGGCCGGGGTTCTTGTCCTTTCGTCTTTGGGGTGCTCACAGGCCGACTTGACTCGGTCCTGGAACTATCAAGCTCGTGCAGAACAGTGCTACGTGGAGCAGATGGACGCGTGCGCCGTAAATCGTGCACTGCATCACGCGTGCCAGGAAGCCAATTCTCCTTCTCTGAGTCACTACCTGAGTGCTGTCGGCGATGACCAGTTTTCTTAGCTATCGGACTTGATTCGTCGTATGCCCCATCGGATCTTTGTAGGCGTGCCACGGAAGATTGTATTCGTGCAAGTCCGGGTTTAGTCCTAGGCACCGAGTATGTCCTGCGGAGGTTGTGTTTAGAAATATTGGGACTAAGTGCTTGTGACCTCTTCTGGCTAGCTGATCTCATCAAGCCGAGAGCGCCAACAGCGGAACCGGTTGCTGCCTCCTCAGCGCGTGCTGCAAGGGAGCTGCGAGAGCCTCGATCGCAGTAAAACTCCCAAGTCCTTGCATCCCGCGACCGACCAGGGGCACCTTTAACAGCAGCACTTGTATCCTTGAATTGAAAGGCGCTCGCTACATCACTCTGCGCTCGTGTCAAGCCCGGGCTCCTCTTGTTGAGCGCATCTGGTGGAGGTGCCCGCTCTTTTGGTGGTGACGGTGTGGCCTCATTGTTCACGCGTACTTTTACAGATCCATCCGCATTAACAGCCAGGCGCACGAAGGATGAGGTACGTCGTAAAGACTTAGGATCTTTCGGGGAGCCATCTTTGTCGCTTACATCGGCACTTCTACCGCTCATCTGTTCGTGGCTTCGTTTTTTCGTGATTTGCGTAGCGGATTGAGTTTCGGCCGAAAGCGGGCTCGTATCAGTCAGTGCAATTTGACTTGTTTGTGCGGGACTTTCAAAGCTCGAAGGCGGAGTCGAGATGGGCGGACTTGTTTTCGGTGCTGCATTGGCCAGTACAGGGTCAGTTGGAGTAGACACAGAATCAGAATCGTTGAGAATGGCTTTCAAATCGGATGTCCGTGGAGATGGGTTATCCTGCTTTTTCTGTGTTTGTCCATCCGGATTAAGTAGCATCTGTTCACGAAGTACCTCTTGGCTGTTTTGCGGACTTGGTAGCTGAGAGGTAGCCTCAGTGGGTATACCATTCCTAAAGTGTGGAATGAGCTCGTGTGGGAGAAGTGGCTTCGATTTTCTGCGATCGTTTTGCCGGCGGTTCTGGAACCATATCTATGGCCACCTTAGCTTGACATTCGCGACGTGTCTCCAGGAAGCCTACCTGAACCTCTTTCTCACCCAAGTCTACCTGCTTCACAAGGTTAAGACGCCCCTCTTTATCTGGCTTCGAATTTTTCTGATAGGCCGATTCGAGTATTGCATGGTCGCGTGGACTACATAATCTGTTATTCAACCAACGCTCACCAACCAGACTGTCAAGCACAAACCTAGTCCTTCTTCTCTTTTGCTTCGATCCACCAACAAAGTCAAGCTGGGACGACTCGTTCTCGGAACTTGGATGTGCATGGGAAGGGGCATAGATTTCGTCGTGACTATTGGCGTTCGAGGCAGACATAGAGGGATCTGACATGGTTCAGGAAAACAGCACGGACGACATGTAAGCGTGCACGATGTGAGAGCTCATGAACGAGATAGAGGGCAAGGATGAGGAGCACAGTTCCAAGGTCAGCACTTTGCCGATGCGCGCCAGAAACGCGTGACTGAGCGTGACGTTGATCGACTTAGCGTGCCAAGACTTGAGTTAGTGGTCAACATTGGCACTACACTAAACTACATGCCAATTTCTCATATCCCTATCTCGACTATGACCGCCAGTCTCCCATTCGATTGCTAAAGCAACTTAAGAAATCCGGATGAAGAAGGCCGTGTTATTCTGTGCTTTTCTACCTGTGCGTCTGGCCTGAGTCATGCTTTGCTACCCATTTCTCTGCTCGGTCATCATAAAGAATACTCAAATTACGCTTATCAACCATGACATGGCCGTCCAAATGATTTGCGATCGAAACATTCATTTCAGTCACAAGACAGAGAGTATGAGTGGTTGGTCTTCAATACCAATTACACCGGACACCGTGTGGCGAGAACCGATTAGAGCCCCATCCCCAGCTTTATTTTGGTCATGGGTGGCCTTACACGATTCGCAATTCGTCGTCAGATGTTGCCCGTTGCCCGTTGCCCTCTGCCCTCTTACTACTTCCAATTACCTACTGTATAGCACATTTATAGCCTTTTGAACGCTATGATGATAGCATACCAAAGTACGTTTCATGTTGGCACAACGCTCATCGATGTCCAATCACCCTGGAGCACCAGCTTGGCAACAGGACATACTTCCTTATTTGCCACAACCCCAATCACTACTAGTCCAGGCCTTTTCACAAGGTAAGAATAGCTATAGCCGCCACCGGATACTCCTTTGCCGATATCTTATCCATTCAAGTCTATGTTACCACCGTTGCACGGCGCTCTACTTTCCGCTCCCGACCTCGGTATTTCTCACACGAACTCGGAACCACTACGAACGCTTTGATATTCCCTCATGATCTAACCAGCCAAAGTCTACTCAATCGTCATCAATAACGTCTTGAGCTGATCTGAAGAGTCGTTGCAGAATGTGCCTTTTCCCACTGCATAGTCGCAAATCTGACCGATGATCATTCGTGCCACCGAATGTCAGATGCCGGTAGTCTGCTTGACTCAAGACAAAAGTCAGGCCTTTACGAAGCCTAGATCTCATACGTGGTGAGTTTAACAGAAGCGCAAAAGCACTACACCCAATGAGATTAGCTGCACGGAGAATATGGGTAACGATGACATTTCCTCTTTCAGGTTCGTTGGCTCAGACACCTTACTCTCGAAGCCAGGCTACCATCCTGAACGTGGCTTCTATCATTTTCCATTTTCCTTTTGGACCCAGTGCTATGCCTGGTTCTACATCTGCAGCGCTGTAGGAGGAATTCGTCAAAGGTGTGGTGGATTGCCTCGACGTACATTCTGTTCTTGAACCGTCCAATGCCTTTCCACCAACGAAGACATACACACAAAATCTTTTTTTAACATTCTTTCCACCCCCTTTGAACATTCGCCTCCATGGGAGGGAACGATGGCTTGGCGGCGCAAGATTCTATGTGCACATTAACTACATAACAATCAAGTCCGGGCAAACCTTATTGCGTATTCAATTCTCGATAAAAATCAACCACGATGATGAAAATTGCTATTGCAGGAACCAACGGTCTTGCGCAGTTTGTTGCCTACTATCTAAGTCAAATTACGTCTCACAGTTTTGTCTTTCTCTCTAGGACGGTTCGATAGCATCACTTCTAAAAGTCTACGATTGATATATACTGACTCTATCTAGACGAACTCCGGTCTCAAAGAACGTGACTGGCAAGTACTTGTTGTTTCCTATGAGAATCAACCAGCTCTTTCCTACACTCTCAAAGGCATCGACGTGGTCATTTCGACGATCAGTGGGGAGGCTCAACTTGCGCTTGCTGATGCTGCCGCTATAGCACAAGTTCGCCATTTTGTTCCTTCCGGTTTTTCTGGGCCTCAACAGTGTGCACCACAAACCGTAGCAGCATCCACAAATGAATGGCAAACTCTCATCTCACGCCTCGATCATCACGAGTCGCATTCAGCCATGCGCTACACCATATTTACATGCGGAATCTTTTATGAGCAATTTGGTCCAGGCGGCTTAAACGGCATGCAGATCAGCACTGTCCTCAGCCAGAATGCTGGTATCGGCGACGAAGGAGCCTTCCTGGTTGACCTACGAGCAGGAAAGACGACCATACCAATTGTTCCTGGTGGCCGCCAAGAAGCTGTCATATGCATGACAAGTGCTCGGGACGTCGCACGATACATCGTCGCTGCCATGCAGACCTACGAAGAAACGGCGATGTGGCCCAACGAATTCAAGTTCTGCACTGAGCGCATGACAATGTCAGAACTACTCAACATATGCTCTAGAGTTCGAGGTCCGTACTACGTCCACTCCTCTTGTCCTTGTATTCGTTGGAGGAACGTATCTGATAGCGTCGTCTCTAACCTCAGTGTTGACGGTGCAACTATTGAACACGCAGATTCTAACCATGACAATCGTGTAGGAACGCTTTTTCCACCTGCTTTCGTTTCTCCCCAAGCACTACAGAAAACGATCACTCAAGCCGAATCATCGAGAAATGCCCGCCTCTATTCGAGCACGTCTCAGCTGCTTGCCTGCGCAGAAGGCGCATTTGATATTTCCCCTGCCAGCATCAACCTTCCGGCTACAATACTGGCATTGGCACGTACGGAAGAGCCTGCAGAGCGCTTTGAAGAGTGGCTCAGTAGTGTCTGGACAACCCCATCGAGCGCATCGACAAGCACCGCAGCGAGTGCAAGTCTCGGCGTCACTTCCCACGACACAAGCCGAAGCTCAAGCGCGAAATCTGGAACGAAGTCACGGTAGTCACGACGATCTGTGTGGCAAAACCAAACGGGGGTCAGCAGTTCAGGCAACGATCGCAGGATGGCTGGCCTTGTAGGGCTACAAAAGACCTACAGCCGGCTGGTCCGAAGAAGCAGGACTAAGCGCGATATTTAATCAGCCAATCAGAGTTGCAGAGTCGACGACCCCACACGATGCATGTCAGGCACAGCCTCGTACGTTCCTCGGTTGTGATTGGTTACTCGTGACTGACCTCATCTGGCATTAGATGATCTACAGATCTTCGTACTACCAAGTACCACGCGACTTGTTGATCGAGGTCATGCTAACTCGAGGCGGCAAGTCGATGCTGATTAGGGCGTTTTTATGAATTGGGGATTTCGGTTTGTAGCGTTGATGGTTGGGTGGAAAGGGTCATGGGCCATGCAAGGGTATTTGGCATAGGCGGCGTCACTTGGGCCGGGTCAATAGATCCATTGGCGTTCAATCTTATGGCTCTTTTCTGATCACAATCAGGTATGGGTTGACAGAGAATGAACTCGCGAACCCTGCCTAGACGAGTAACGATTGGCAGTACTTATGATCGCTTATACCTTCTACTGCTTTTCTTATTGCCGCACGGAGGGAGACAAGCGAAAGTGGCTCCTGATCATGTCGGCGAGAGTCCTCAGAACGACAACTCTTCTCACCCTCTGATTTGACAGTCCTAAGTCCTGATGCCTGCCTATCCACACAGGACGAATGACGATAGCAGGAGAAATCACAGTGGCAATCTGTAGGGCTTAGCATGTTCAACCAACCACCGGTTCAATCTCCCTCTCTGATGGCAATAGCACGCATCCAGGCTTTTACACTACTTGTGGCCACCCCCACAAACAGTAGATCTACAACCAGCCGGAAATGCAGGATATCAAATCCGATGAAGACCAACAGCTGGACGGCTAGAACACATCAAATCACCAACAACGTTATTCATAGCCGAAAGGTTACTGTCAGTCCCTCCAATCAATCCACACCTCTTCAATCCTTCACTGCGCACAAGCATTCGTTTCGAAGCAGGTACGCGCAGTATATTGCCTTGTGGATACTGGTAGGTTTGAGAGCCAGGCCTCCTATTATTCCTCTAAATTCACAATTCTGGTCTCTTACTCGAGTCTACGATGATATTGTAATCTTACTCCTAGCACTGATCATGATCACCTCCATGATCGACATTGTCGTTTATTCCTCCCTTTCGATTCAGGCAGGAAATGAGCACCAGTGTCGCCCTGACACAGCCTCACAGTTGCATTTCCAAGTCAACATCGAACAAAAAGTGCATATCGCACACCGCAATTTCTATCCCGTAGAAGTCAGCCTTCTGTACGCCACTGAACCTCTCTGCAGTCCTCTCACAAGCTCCTTGCCTGTACCGGCTGCCCGGGCCTTCGACGGTAGAGTCACAAATTATGGATGACTCGTGACCAAAGACACATCAGATCCCGCATTTTGCCAAAAACGGTATGAAATTCGCCCTTCGTAAAATGAGAAGCCTTCACTACCCTTCCGCCATGTCTACCAGTAATATTCCTGCACCGTAAGGAGACAGCACCTCCTTCATTTATCCAGTGCTACCACATCTATGATACCGTCCTCATCGGTCTGATACACTCTCATACCAACACTTCAAAATCACCAGTCCACAGATGCCTGCTACGTTGGACGTCCCGTCCTTGCTACACTCGAATTTGACATACAAGGCTGAGTGCTCATTCCACGGCCTATACATTACACCCACACCTATTCCGCCACAACTCTACATTTACACTTGCGTACCACACCCTTGTCATCCCAAACCACAGCTAAAGTCTCCACGAGCAAATCATCCTCTATTCCCAAGAGCACAGTCTACCGCCACCGAGGCGACCTCGTTCTTATCCTGGAATTTGCAACCAGAAAATAGCGTACAAACACAGCCCTGCCTTCAACTTCGATTTCCCTGCTCTACCTCTTAAGTCTAACCAAGTTTCGTCTCGTTCATCCAAGATGCTGACTCCCCTTCCTACGTCCAGTATCTCTACCTAGACTCAACTCTATGCCCTCACCCTCTCCAAGTAGTTCAATACATCACAATACCGGCACAAACTCTTTTCCGCAAGAATCGTCCTTCAATCACCCAGCCCATTAATTTCCAAGTTCAAACCACACAGCAAAACCGGCACATCCAACATCAACATTTGACTCAGATATCGACAAGCTCAGAACTCGCACTCGCGCCAATGCACTGACCCGCCAGTGCCAAATCCATCGATATCACCATCGTCATCACAATACCGATCTACCTACCTACCCACGCACCTACGAAGTTATCCAAGGCCCTCTGAGCGCACAACATCTAACAACTCAACTACCTCTCCAATCCGCTAGCTATGCAGTCACACAGCCAAAGATCCTCCGTCCCTTTCAAGTCATGCACTCAGACATCTCAGCCAGCCAGCACCGCCCACCACCACCGCCACCGCCACGAACGATCGAACTGCTGGAGACGCACAATGCAAATCATGCGAAACGCCACCGTTCCTCTGCGGCCCAGTACTTCCATTTCCTCTGAGTGGAATGCGTGAAAAACAAGCAAGATGTAAGAGGGGCACTAGGTATTCGCTTACCTGGAGGCATAGATCTTAAGAGAAGACGACGGAGGATGACCTATGGAGAGAGGATTGAGAAGGAGCTGTGGATTTCCTTGGACGAGCACTGTCTCTGCAGGTAGATTATGCTGCTTTTACGGCATACGATAGGCTTGAGGCGAGGCGTGATCAAGATAGAGTGCAGGCATAGAATGAGAAGAAGAATTGTTTTTCAGAAATGTAATTTCACATCAGTCACAACACTTAGACTTCTGCGATAAGCTATACTGTACAGTTATGAAATGCTCTTCAGTTTAAGACATGCTCATCTGTAATGTGATGCTCTCCGGAAACTTCCAGTGAACCGAACCAAACCAATCCAGCCCAAGCCAAAAAACAAACCAAGAACCGTGCCCATGCCAATGTCAATAATCATAACAATAGTCATATCAATCACCAATACTAATAATCATACCAATACAGTCAACGCTCTCCAACAATGAAACAAACCAATCACAAGCAATTGTGCAATGATCCTCCTAGGTATTTCGGTGTGAATGTTCAATCGTAGGAAATGGCTCGATCTGGCCTTGACTCTAGAGAGGTCGATGGCCAGCAAGATAGTACTCCAGAAGGTTCCTCTGACCTTCATCTTCAAAGTATGAAAAGAAGAGTTTGTCGTCATTCATGATACCATATAGTGCCTGGCAGTATGACACTATGGCTCTTTTGATGACGTGGTCGTAGTTGAACATGCAATGCACTGCCCATTTGCATAGCATGTCCGCTTTGTATTTGTTGAGGGTATGGCCTTCCAAGGCGGCTCTGTTGAGGATAACAGTAATAGCACTTGTGCCAGACTCGATGAGGAAGGGCAATTTCTTTGTTGGTGGTGTGGGAAGGTCGGCGATGTTATGTTCGTTGATTGCTTTTTTCATGTAAATGGCCATGGTTTCCTCCATGTTTGCACCGTGCATGATGGCTTGACTCTCACTAATGTGTTTCCATCTGCTGCGAATAGAATACGGGTTGTAGGTGCTGTCGATGCCGAATGAGTTTGGCTCAGGTGCGGCGTCTGGCTGTATTTGAAGCTCGAAGATTGATGCTGCTGCAATGTCGACGTCTTCTTCGGTGATAGTTTCCAGTGACTTCTCGGGTGTGGTGAGTGTTTCTTCACCTTTCGTCATAGCCTCTACAGCACTATCGATGAGGCGGAGAGGGTCATCTGCGATATTGATGATGTGGTTGATGTTTTGGTCACAATATATGAGTCTTCGATCAACTCCGTCATTTGGAAGAGCTGTGCGATACAAAATCAACGCGTAAAGAACCATGTACAGCCAGTTCTGTGCCCATGGCTTGAAGTTGTTGATGAGTGGAGTGATGATTTGGAGGAGAACCTGTCGATTGTAGACAGGATTGATGACATTTTCTGTAGGGTTTTCCTTCTTGTCTTTGGGCTCGTTGACACTAGCAAGTTGAAAGACGACAATGTTCATGAAGTCATCATACTCTTTTTGACCTTCGATGAGTCGAGTACTGTGTTGTTCCATGATCACCTTGAGTTTGCGATATCCAAGTGGATGCAAGGTCTCTTGTTTCAGATGCTTGCTGGCTGACAGGAAGAACTCGTAGGCCGTATCGAAATCGTACACCTGACTTCGCTTTGGCGGTGACTTGTTTCCTGATAAGCCCATATCCGGATATGCTTGACCATCTTTATCGATCATGTTGAGTGGTTTGCTGATCATTGCAGAATGTAAAACACCTTTCATCTCATCGTTGGTGATCTCTTTAGCGATATACGACAGCGCTGGTGGTCCATCATGCTTGAGAGGAGAAGTCTCTTGCCTTGGCTTGAATGAGGAGATCTGTCCTGGGTGGTGTCCGAGAGGAGACTGCTTCTTGGGAGAGATAGGGATAGGTGCAGTGCGTGTGTTCCAAAGGTTTTCCTTGGTCTTTTGGATGGCTGCAAAGTCGATATTGTTGTTCTCCTTGTCCTCCGCAATGAACCTCACAGGTTTGGTATGGTTATTGGTGTTGATGTTCTTGCTGGACGTACCCTTAGCTTCAGAAATGACTGCAGCGGAGAGATGGGACTCGACGTCGGCGCGGTCGTCAGCAGTGTTCTCGTTGAAACTTAATACTGCTTTGATCTTCGGCGTTGCCGGTCGAGTGATTTTCTCAGGTCGTATGGCTGGAGGTGCGGCCTTCGAGCTTGAGGATGATGTTGGTCTTGAGTCTTGGTATGGTTCTTTGTGTTCATCTTTGTTGTGATCTTTTGGTTGTGCCGCCTGGCCAATTCTAGAGGCTGGTCGACTGGTATGTGAACCATTCATAGGAGTAGCGACGATTCTAGGTCGTCTGATAGGAGCCGCGAGCAAGCGTGAGCTGGTGGTTGGCTTCGTAGCTTCGCTGTCAGCTGATTGAGTCGTCTTATGACTCGTTGTAGCAGGTTGTTCCGTCTCGAAGCCAGTGGCTGTCTTAGATGCATGCTTTTGACTGCCCTCAGCGTTGGTAGTGACAGTATGGTGTGGTCGTTCATCTCTCTTGGTTTTGTCCGATTTGGTATTCCGAGAGTCGCGTACCTCAGTACTGTCTTGGGTCACTGCTGGAGTTTCATTTGCTGCACTTTGCTGTTGCTGTTGTGCTTTCTCTTGGGCAAGCTTCTTCTTCCGTTCTTCCCGAACCTTTGCCAATGATGATTGCGGTCGGGCAGGATCTTTGGTCCTGTCGGCCGACTTCTTGTCAGGATTGTGAGGGTCGTTCTGCAGAGCGGTTTTGGCTTGTTTGTTGAGCTTTTCCATGATTGCTTGAGCTCCTTCAGGATCAAGCTTGTAATAGGTCCAATAGGTGGTCCGACTGTTGGTGCGGACTGTGGCATCGGCATCTTCAAGTGCCAGAAGCACAGACTTGGAGATCATTTCATAATCTCTGTCAGTGTGGAAGTATTTGTGGTATTCTTTCATGATGGTTTGCAACCAGGCCGTGCCGTTGATCTTCGGCCCTGCTGGCTTGTCCTCAAAAACCTGACAGACATGCCAAAGCATACGCGGACTATATGTGGAGAGTTCAATTATACTAGAAACAGCTGCAGCTGCAAACTTGGCAGTGACAGCTTTGGTAGAGGCGCATAACTTCAGGAGAACAGGGAAAATACGGTCGATATGGGTATGGAGGTCTCGCCCAAGAACTCGCGGCAACAGTGCCATCAACTTGCATCCTGCGTTAGAGAGTTGGGTTCGTTCAGAGGCTGCGCAGTCGAGGATTGAAT
>Ga0073774_1000274_pt1 | contig 13020 bp, 9 predicted proteins | sample InSIn5gowninarea_FD_77487 | JGI IMG/M metagenome (GOLD analysis project Ga0073774, IMG submission 77487) | Clean room microbial communities from NASA Spacecraft Assembly Facility at Jet Propulsion Laboratory, Pasadena, California, USA -... ... | reverse complement strand
GAGGAAGCACGGCAGGGATAGTGAGCTATTAAGTATTAAAATTAATGTTTGCATGCCTGAGGGGTAGGAGTCGATGTATTGATGCGTAGGAATGGTCAGGGTGACATGAAGAAGGATTGGGAACGCCAAAGATACCGTAGGTGTAGAACAAAAATGGGAGGAAGAATAGTATTGATGCGAGTGGATCAGAGCGTGTGAGCTGTTTCGAAGAGCGGCTGGATATACACACGCAACACGGGAGGGGAAGAAACTGCGAGGAGAGGCTACTCATGCTATGCCTCCGCACTATACATGGCCACTAATTGCGGCGATATCTGCATAGTCTGGGTGCATAGCAAGTGTTTACCTGTGTACATGCATGTACGGACTGGAAGCGAATGCGTTTGTACTTACACCGCGAGCTGTATACCAGCCAGACATTCCGAGAAACTCAGATAAGTTCTTTAGATCGTTCGGTTTGGTGTAGTCCATAACGCCGACCCCATGTCCATTTGGATCCTTGTTACCATTGGACTTGTCGATGGAGTGCGGCGTGGGGTCGCACGAGGCTGAGGAAGAGTTGTTGGAAGAGCCAGCCTGCTGCTGTTGTTGCTTCTCCTTCTGAGCACGTTGCTTTGCTGGACCAGCCATTGCAAACTCTGAGAGGTGTTAGCCGCGAACTGGGTCGAAAGTGGTGTGAAATCGGAAGCAGATTGGCAGTATCCGTGCCGCAGGTAGCCACAACGGCGGCGATGCACGCGTATGCTAACCGCTTGGGATTACAACAGGTCAAGTACCTTGATATCAGATCTGACAGTTGGTGGAAAGGAAGGCTTCGTGTATGTTTGCGAGTGGACCGTGAACTGTCTTGGTGTAATCAGCAGGAATGTCCTCAGAAGAAAGCCGTATACTGATGTGCTTAGGCACAAAATGAGTGATCGAAATTGCAAAGAGGGTGAGGTATGTAAGCGAGGTACATAAAAAAAAACGTGAGAATCAAAGTAGTGAGATTGCAGAAAAAAGGAGTCGAGGTTGAAGCAGGCTACAAGACTGAGGTTGGCGGGGTATGTGGCGTCATAACAGGAAGGCGAAGAGTGCGTAAGAATTCTGTGGTGATGCAGAAGTCTATCTGCAAGAAGCTGTGAAGGGCAGCCACGCACAAGTGCTTGGGGTGGACTCAAGGAGTGGGCGTAAAAGTTATGGGTAGAGTGAACATACCGTGAAGTTCTAAGCAGAGGTTAGTCTGCAGCGATGAAGATATTTGACCTGTCTGTATTGGTGTGTAGACAGAAAGACGTTGTCGCTGATCAGCTGAGTGGCACGGTACCGAATTGATTTTTGTTGTAAGGTGAAGTAGAACGGCTGAGAGTCTTGTATGGGATAGTTTTATCCCTTTTTATCTTGAACAAATCACGCTAGGTGAAAAGAGAAGTGTCATTGAAGTGTTGAACCGGTGAGAGAGGCCGTCTTATAAGTGAAATTGACAACGTCGAAAGAGAGGAACGTGGTGTTGAAGGTAAGACAGCAACAATGTGAGTATGACATGAACCACCTGAGAGCCAGTCTTTTATCAAGGGCCTAGGAACGACTCGGCACTTGAGAAAACATGAATGGATGGACGGAAATGGCCTGCTGTAGTTGTTGAGAGAGCCCAGAACAGCAGTGTATTACCTCTATCCAGCAAAATCTTGACGACCACCATGTTACACAACTAGAAACAACAAACGCCAGAGCCACTAGTCCTCATCTAGCCATAAACCATAAGTATCACACGTTGAACCTCAGGTCAATTTCCCAGGTGTCTCACCAGAAATCCCAGGATGTGGAGATCCGGTATCCAGAAAGATTATCAAAAGTGGCAGAACAGAACCTCCTGTAGCTCGGGCCGTCGTCTCGAACCAAACAATACCAATAGTCCTGTCTCTTGTATGGCCTCGAAATACATGGGTAAATGACACGGTCAGTAGGCTTTTCTCAATCATTGTCTCCCCCAAACTTATGCGTGCGTATTCGCTCCAAGAACTTAGGTATATCCCACCCAAAATAATATGGGCCATCACCTTGCTCCTAGTTCATCCAGGGTGTCGTCAGACTTTACCTCCCAGCAGTGCGTGCTCGCCATATTTCCACATCATCTTTTGGTGCCAGCGCCACCGAAAACACCACCCAGAGTGCCGTTAGCTACCATTCAACTATAAGATGCGCAAAGTCATGTTCAGGTTCAGATGCATACCGAGGTCATGAATGCGCGAGGTTGAATCAAACCTCGCTTGCAGCGCGTCGTCGACCAATGAACGTTCAATGAAAGCGATGCACCAATCTCTTGGCATCGTGATTGATTGATTTCATCTTAACGTCAACTGAGTCCATGACTAAATAAGACGAGGTGAGCGAGGCCTCAGCTGGTAGAGTGGGGGCAGTTTCTAGGGTGTGCCGATGGCCGAACGTGTGACGTAAGGTATCTATTGTAAGCAGAATTGGCGAGAAACAAATCAAACAAGTCGAATTCGCCTAATGGGGTAAGAGTTAGACTTATAACAGTAACCTTAAGACCAAACTAGGCGAACTTGAATAGTTTGGGTTGTTTGTCACCGGCTCTGATCATAGGGATATAAATGTAAGTGTTGGAACAGCGGTAGATAGCACGGAGGTTGGATCTGGTTGCTGAGGTCAGCAGGAGGCTGACTCAGCATAGAGGTACCTACTTCCTTCAGTTGCGCTGGAGGAGGTAGAAGAGAATCATCAACAAACAATTACAATCCATGTGAATACTTGGTGATCACTCCCCGGTACGATCGTACAAGTGCCTACCCACAGTAAGTGTGAAGAAAAGGCTTGCAACTTCAGCAACCTATGTCACAACGTCAAAGGACAATAAAGTTCAGGAAAAAGCTGGATCATTTGAAGATGCCTATTTCCAGTTTCAGTAGTGACCCAACGCCTTGCTCAGACTTGCAAAAGCAAAGTCAACCTTCTTACTCAATCCGATACCCAGGTGTCGGCGTCGTCCACGTAATTCCTTGTGGGCGAGATGCCGGCAGAGTACAATCTCTTTATAATGAGTAAAATGTACAAACGCCAAACCATGCAACCCCGTGATCCCATACTGAACTTTAGTCATTGCTTTTCCGGATGCCAAAGCGCGTAATTTGTACTTCCAATTATTGCATGAAGATTATGTTGCGACCAGTCGGTTCGAGACCTGTCATAACTGGCAACATACCTGAACCCAGGGAGCGCAGTCAGTGCAGCCCTATCTAGCTGTGCTAATTGAGCCAGTATATCGTTCAGACCAGACAGAGCTAGGCCTTTCCCGCCACTCTACTGCGACCAAGCATGCCCACTGTGAGGTACCTGCGCACCCGGGTTGCCGTATTTCTCCTGAATACTCTGCAACTGTTGTGCTGTCGTTGCAGTAGTACCCCATCGTTGCGGAGCGGGAGGCTGTGCATGAGCAGGGAGAGTCGGTATGGGAATAGCAGCAATATTGCGCAGCATGTTAACCATTCCTTCTGGCTTGAAGCGCGTCTCACGGTATGTGTGCGCGGGAGGGATAATACCAAGCAGAAAGTTAATCTCACGTGGCAAAGGTGCTGGTCCCTGCGGTAGACCGACAGGTGTACTACCACTGGCGGCCATGTTGCGGCGTGCTGCGTCAAGACGGCGACCTGCAGCGCCCTTCAGGGGTGACTCGCCACGTGCAAGCTTGCGAGGTTGCACGTTATCGTCGCCATCTTCAAGAGGGCGTTTGGGAGAGTTGGTAACAACTGGGAGGTTCGCGAGACGAGGGGAGTTGAGTATGTTCGGTGGTGGTGAGGGGATACGCTGCTCCTGTGCTTGAATCTGAGGCGGTGCATTGGGCATGGCCTCCTCGACAGAAGGCATGACACTTGGCATTGCCGGCATCACCGGCTTCATCTGTGTCCTGGGTGAGATAATTGGGCGCACAGTTGTGGGATCGAACGTTGGACTTGCGAATCGTCGAGAGAAGCGTTGCAGCTGAGGGTCCTCAGGGAATAGTGTGGCCATACGCTGCTCCATTTTTGTAATTTGGGCTAGCTCGCCAAAGTGCGCCTCGTACTCATGAAAAAATAAGAATAAAGGCTTCGTCCTGGGAATGTTCTCGGGTTTTGCTGTCAGCTTACCCACAATAGTCTCAAACACGGCTCGTGCATCTGATGGAATTAGCATAATCATAGTAAGAAGGTGCACAAAAACCTACTGGTAGAGTCGTTAAGCTTGATGAGGTGCTTGATGTACTCCAATGCAAACTGCTCATCCTCGGGAAACAGTTTCATGCCGCGCTCGAAGATCTTTCCAGCAGCTGGGTCCTGATAACAGTGGTGCTCAATTTGCGCGCTGGCAACATAGGCTTCACTGAGTAATTTGCCCTTTCTCCGCGCTTCTGTAAATATCCCACGAAAGCCAGGTACCTCGGCGTTGTTCCCTCCCTTGCCCTGAACCCGCCTGATCGCTTGCATTAGAGCTATCCAAGCAAATGTTAACGTTTTCTTTAGGGTAAGAGTTTGTGCATTGTATCCTGCTGAGATGGCGTGCACCTGGGCATTGAAAGCAGCCTCCTTTTCTTGGGCACGCCTCGTGGCTTCAGTCTCATCATCCTCATCAGCATCTTCGGCATTGTTTTGCGCGATGACGCGAGCGGCATCATCGGCAGCTTTTTGAGCGTCGAAAGCTTCCTTTGCGCGAGCAATTGAATGCTCTTCGCGTTTCTTCGTTTTTGCAGTAAGATCATAGAGAGTATCCAGCAGTGTGCTGTAGGGCTTCTTCACGGCATTACCTTTGGCGATAAGGCCTGCCTGGCCGTCTTCAAAGTCGGTACTGAGTTCGATCTGGTTTGCTTTTCTGAAAGCAAGAAGACAGCTCTCGGGGTTGGCTTCAATACCATCATCAAGGAATCTGTCGCCATCGGTCTGCAATCCGTTCTCGTAGCACCATTCCGCTGCTTCGTACCAAAGCTCTGGCCAGAAGCGAAGTGGTCTCAGCGCGCTCTTGTAAAGATGTAAGACACGCTTGTTATACAAAGCACGATCATCAGCTGCACACTCAAGAGGGTCGCTTTTTTCCCACTGTATCCACTGCTTCCATAGCTTGACTTGGTTCATGTACTCGTCGTAGCCATCGAATCCGGGCGCTGGTGGCAACTTCGGCAGCGTTGTCTTATTGATTCCGCGCGTGATGTTGTTATCCAGGACATTGATAGCACTTCGTGCAGTCATGTAAGATGGTGATTTCTCTTGGAGGTTTTTGCGGCCCTGTGATCATGTAAGTCTTCTGAACCGTAGAACAGGTTTGTTATCATACCGTCACCTTGTTCAAGCCCATTTCAAATCGATCGTAATCACGCCAGATCTCGAGAGTTGCAGCAGTTGGGATCGATACTGCACGTTGATACAGCTTGCGTAGGGTGTCCATCTTCTGCATGTCTTGCCAGTTGGTGCCTCCAAGTACACCAGGAGCTGTCTTTTGCAATTCAATGTAATCGATCCAGAGCTTGCCAGAGTCAATGTCAATGCCCACCTGATCTAGCACGAACTCGTATGCCATGATGATCGTCTCTCGACTTTTGCCAGCCGTATCATTTGTGAGGTTGAACCGACGACGAACAAAGTCGATGTAGCTTGAGAGCACGGGAACATACGGATTCTTCGATACTGCTCTACCAAATAGTTGCTCCACCCTTGTAAGTTCGTCAAGCTCCGTTTCGAAGTTGATATATTCGACCCATATCTCGCCCTAAGTTTGTTAGCGGAGCGGACGCACTTCAAATGCGTTGATACTCACCGCCGTTGGGAATTGATCTAGGAAACGATTGAAGACTTCGCGCGCCTCATCGTGCTTATGTCGCTTACGTTGCTCCTCAATTAGACCCAACCATGCTTCGATATCACCACGTGGATCTTCTTGGATACGGTCGTTGAGAATACCGATACGATCCTGAGGCAAACGAGCCTTAGGCAGAGAAGCAGAAGGAGGAACAGGAGTTACGGAAGCAGTCGCCTGTCGAGCAGGATCGATGGTCAGAAGATCTGCTGGCTTAGTAGCGTCTGGAACAGGTGTTGTGCCATTGACTGGAACAGAAGCAATAGAGGGAGTAGGCTCATTGACAGCGACAGAAGCAGAGACGGATGAAGCACCCTGATCTTGTGCACTATGTAACTGTACATCTGGTGTGGGAAGTGTATTGTTTGGAGTGTTTGTAACTGAACGCTGCGGAGTTTCTGCAGCCTCAGAGGCGCGCAGTAATGCAGGGGCTGCCATCTTAGGCGCCGCAACAGGCTCCTCTTCCTCGTCCTCACTCTCGTCGACAAACCCACCGATGGTGCGCGGCTGCTTTGCCGGCGTAGGCGCAGCAGATGTTTCCGCAGAAACAGGCTTCAAGCCGTTCGTACTCTGATTGTCAGTTGAGGGAGGTGAATTTGCCGCAGATTCTGGCATGAATGACAATTGCTCAGACTGAGTGGGCTCTTGTGCCGTGTCCATGTTGCTAGCAGGATCGTATTCTTCTTCTTCTCCTTGTCCTTCTCCACCCTCTTCTTCTTCCCCTTCTCCTTCTGATGCTACCTCATTGGTGGGTGCTTGGTCATCAGCTGTGGGCCAGACCGCAGAAGGGTCATACTCCTGCTCTTGCGATCGAAGAAAGGCAAGCTCTGCGTCGTCGGCCATGATCGTGGATGGAAATAGGAAATGCGAAGAACTGTGGTGTAATATTAGAGTCAGGCGTCGATGCCGACGATCAATGCTAAGATACGGGTTGGGCGAAAGAAGCTGTGTCGCAGACAATATGCTCTTTGTCGCGTGGGTATCTTTAGGAAGGAGCGGCCGGGTCGTACAATTGCAAGGAAGGCGCAGACAAAGTCGCAGTCACGGACCGATATCTGCGAGGTCTTAAGAGTTGAATTTGCAACGCGCGCAGGTGGAGTTGGGATCGCGCAGTGCTCCGGGGGTCGTCGTGTGGAGGAAATGGGGAGCAAAGGTTGTTGCACGTTCGACGCTCGGCCTGGACCTTGTATGTCTTGGCACATGTGCTGCGCCGATGTCATCGTCAGGCACCGAGTGAGCATTGCGCTTTCACTCAAAACATTCAATCGGAACTTTGGCATACAGTAGCTAAGGCATATTCGTCTGATAGACTTGATAAATCTAAAATCGCCGCGACACGTGCTCGAAGGCATCTGAGCTCCATTACCTAGAGACCTTGCTTTAACAGCTACCCGGAGCATACTCGATCGAAGGAGTGCATTCACAATGAATCCACAGATACAACTTCCACGGCCTAACAGCGGACCTTCAAACTTCGGCTCTACACCGTCTACACGGCGAAATGAACTTCGAATGCCGCGCTTCTTCAAGCGCATGTTCAAATTCCCCCAAATGGATTTTGAGATGGCCATATGGGAAATCATGAGCCTCATAATAGCACCGAAGAAGGTGTTTAGGCAGATATACTACCATGTATGACACTTTGCCATAATCTCTACTAGAATTGCATATTGACATGCCCAGAAACAAACAACGAAAACCTACCATCGCCCCGACCCGTCCTTTACATACCTCTTGTCTTTCTTTCTCACATTAACGTCCCTAGCTTGGGGCTTTGCATACGCCGACGGTTTCACGCAAACACTGCACATCGCACTCGTTTTTATATTCGTTCATTTCCTCTTGCTCTCCCTGGTTACGGCAACGCTATTCTACTTCCTAGTTGGCCGTTTACTAGGGCCAGGGAACTCACTGTTGCCTGGACGGAGACGAGGACTGTACAACTTAGGCGATACTGGGAGTAAGGAAGAGTTAGAGTTTGGATATTGCTGGGACGTTTCGATACGTGCATTTGTACCAGTATGGGCGTTTCTTTACGTGGTGCAGTTTGTATGCATGCCGCTCGTGGGAACAAATCATTGGTATGTGCTGCAACTTCTGGATAGAGATGGCTACTGATCGGCTTTGCCTAGGGTCTCACTGCTCCTCTCGAATACCCTTTACCTCCTCGCCCTCACCTATTACTTTATAATCACCTTCTTAGGCTACAATGCGTTGCCCTTCCTGCACCATACAGAGCTGTTGCTAGTACCTTGCGCGGTCGCAACGATACTATGGTTCATATCGCTCTTCGGTTTCAACATGTCAAAGCATTTTGCGCCAGTTCTGTGGGCAGGCGCTAGATTACGCAAACACGTGGGTTGAAATTCAGGGAAGGGGGCATTATTATCATGATATTACATCTGTTATACTAAAGCATAAACTGTGTACAAGATATTACAAGACAATCTTGTTGTGGCATTTATTAGCGAATCGTAGCATTTATAGCGGTGTCCTTGAGCAAGCGCATGACAATCGACACATCCTACCATACATAGTATTCCTCCAAAAAGAAATATAGCCTACAGTACATCAGTTGAAGAATGCAGAAATCGACGAAGAGACGTATCACGCAGGATTCGAAGTGCAAGTCCGCCAGCATGGACAGCAACCCATGAGTTAAGAACTACCATCATAACCTCCATTGTCACAACAGCCCTGCTCTCGCGCAACCAAATGCCTAAACAAAAACGTGTCACCATCAGTGATGACCGAACGGAGATGAAAAAAATAGTGTGATTAAATCTCACTTGGCACTCGGATATACCATGCCAAAAAAAAAAAAGTCCAGCCCCCATGGCCATCATCACCACCACGATGCCTTCGCTAAGAACTCCAGCCTTCACTATTGAGTGAATTGAATTGGCAAAAAGAACGTATCTCTCCGACGGGGAATCGAACCCCGGCCTCCTGCGAGTTGTTCCGAAGAATGACAAGCAGAAATACTGACCACTATACTATCGAAGATATCCAACTTTAAGCTGGGAAGAGATGTGATCTATGGATATTGAAAATTTAACAATAATTATATAGCTTTTAAAATGGTAACCGTTAAACTAGAGCAAGCTGGAGTCAGCTACGAATATGACCGTAGATCATCTATATGGCCCGGAGGTTGAGTGAGAAAATTCTTTCACGTTGTGGAGATGGTGGCAGCGCTAGGATGACATTGACTATCTCCAGCCTCGACAAGCAAGCGACCGACTTTTGTTGGGCTTAGTGGTTCTTCGTGATGATTACTTGTCTTCGATACAGTGTATCTATTCTAATATCTATACATTAGAGATCTGCCATGAAATGCAGTCTCAGCCATTACTCCTGATCTGCTGGCCGATACGTCCCATACTATCTATACAAATACGGTAGCTTACAAAGTCCTCCTCTGTTGTGTCTCCTCGTAACATTGAATCTTATCACCAATCTTGAAGTCTTCCCAGTCAGCGAACGAGATACCGCATTCGGTATCCTTGCGCATTGAGTCAACATCCTTCTTCTGATTTTTGATGTTGTCAATGATACCTGGACCTCATCAGCACACATATTTATCAAGCAAGGGGTGTAATAGCAAACTCACCATCATGGACGACGACATCTCCTCTCGAAACACGGGCTCTGCTACCACGCTCCACCACTCCATTGCGCACCTTCGAGCCCGCAACCTTCATCTTCTTCCTACCACCGAGTCCAATTTCGAAGACAGCAGCGATCTCAATCTCACCCGTTACCTTTTGAACGATGCTCGGCGCTAGTTTCTCAGAGAGAAGGTCTTTGACCATCTCGACGGTGCGGTAGATGATGTTGCTATCGAAAATCTTGACACTTTTTTCTTCTGCGAGTTTCGACACGTGCGCAGGGATCGTGGTGTTGAAGTTTACGATATGGCCCTGTGCATCGGCGGCATGCTGAATATCGAATTCCGATGGTGGACCTACACCATGGCGCAGGATGCGGGTTGATACTTCAGCATTCCCAAGGGCAGAGACGGAGTCAATGACAGCTTCTACTGAACCGGATACATCGCCTTTGATGATGAAGCTAACCACTTCTGGGCCCTTCTCTTTGACTTCAGTGTCTGCAACAACGACCTCGCCGCTTTCAGCAGCCTGCTTTGCGGCTTCTTCAGCTTCACGGCATTCCGCTTCTTCGCGACGAGCGACATTGATCGCTTCCATATCTCGCGCCATCTGTTCTCGTTCCAGCTTCTCCGTCCGTAGCTCGGAGACGGATGTCGCTTGCTGCTCATCGCTGGCTTGCAAAACCTCATCACCGGCGATAGGCTGGTCACGCCAGCCATCAACTTCCACAGCAATACCAGGCCCGGCCTCCTTGACCACTACTCCGGCTTCATTGCGTAGACTACGGACACGTGTCCATGTTGTGCCTGCAACAAGAGCCGTACCCTGACGAAGGGTGCCACTACGGACAAGCACTGTGGCTACTCGCCCAGACTTCTTGGTTGTTCCTTCAAGAACTGTGCCTTCCACATTTGCTTGAGGATCTGCGCGGTGGTCGAGCAGTTCAGAGAGGGTCGAAATAGCTTCTTCAAGATCAGGGATTCCTTGCCCAGTTTTACCGCTAACAGGAATGGCCTGCACATCTCCGCCAAAGTCTTCGACTTCAATACCATGGCGACCAAGATCCAGCTTTACAGCGTCGGGGTCAGCCTGCTGCTTATCCATCTTGTTGATCGCAACGATAATCGGTACCTTCGCCGCCTGAGCATGCTTGATAGCCTCGACTGTTTGTGGCATGACAGAGTCATCGGCTGCAACCACCAGAACAACAATATCTGTGACGTTTGCACCGCGAGCCCGCATTGTCTCAAAAGCAGAGTGCCCTGGTGTGTCCAAAAATGTAATCTTTTTGCCGTTAGCTAGGGGCACACTGAACGCACCAATATGCTGAGTGATTCCGCCAAATTCGCCGGCTGCAACACTCGTCGAGCGCATGTAATCGAGAATGGTAGTCTTTCCGTGATCAACGTGTCCCATAATTGTGACAACTGGAGGCCTGGCTGGCAGCTCAGCATATTCCTCAGGCGTAAGTTCAGGGGCAGCATAAAGATCACCATCCTCTTGCTCGCCCTGGAAGGTAGGCTCGAAGTTGTACTCTTGCGCAATCAACCCAGCATGCTCCGCATTAAGGATCTGAGTACTCTGTACATCTTCGAACCCAAGGTCTTCCAGCTTCGTAACAAAGTCTTCAACCCTCAACCTCAGCATGCCAGCCAAATTAGCCACACTGATGTACTCAGGCAAAGTGATCGGTGTTGGCTCAGCCTTCTCTAGCTGTGCCGCCTTCTTTGCCTCTTTACGCAGACGCTTCTGCTCTTTCTTGTTGACGTAACGGTCTTCGATGTCATCCTCTTCATCACGCATTACACGTCGATTGGTTCGGCCGCCAGCTTTGCGACGCTGGGGCTCTTCGTATCGATTGCGCACCTCTGTAGGCTCTTCGTCCAGCTCAAATCGGTTTCGGCGTCTCTCCTTCTCAATATTGCGTCCCTTGCCGTCCCACTCTTCTTCAGCCTGATAGCTCTGGGGTTCAACCTCAAGCTTGGACCCCCTCTTGCTAACCCACTCGTTTGCAGCATCAGCCAGAGACTCTGGTGCGCTCTGCTGTGGCTGGAATATCGTTCTTCGATCGGATTGGGGCGGTTGATACATGGTCTTCCCTGAGGTTGTACCTCGCTGGCTATTTGGTCGTTCGCGAAATGTGGGTTTGCTTGGGCAAGCCGCGCTCAGGTGGTCTGGCGAACCGCAGTTGAAGCATTTTCGCTGCGCATTGGGGTTTCTTGCAAGGGGTTGATATGGCCTGGAGGGACGACTTTGGCTAGTATTGTTCCCCAGCAGCTTGTCCAGCTCATCCTGGTCCAACTTGCCCCTGCTCGGTGCCGCACGCAGAGCAGGACGTTTTTGTTCGTCTTGGAACAGTTGTGTGTGTCCGGCCTGATACTCGTTCCTCTTTCTCAAGTGTCCTGAACCAAACGCTGGCGTGTCGAACTGTGGCTTCGAGTCCATGTTCACCCTGAAGCGGTCCCTTTGAAGGGGTCTCGAAGCAAAGCGGCCATCGTTGCCTACTCTACGAGCTACAGACGCAGATTTATCTCTGTTCTGATCTCGCCCTGGTCCGTCGAACTGCCCAGTCCGGCTAGATGTACGTCTATCCAGAGGAGACTGTCGTTGTGCTTGGCTCTGCGCCCTGAAAGGTTCTTGTGAACCCAAAGATGCCCTCATTCTCTGAGCAGGGGTCATGTAGCCGCCTTGGAGAGCCTGTGAGGATGCAGATGGGGATGCCGCCGTGGCGAGTGCTTGTCGCATTCTTTCCGCCTGTGTAAGCGGCCGCGATGGTGCATCATCATTTTTGAACAATTGCGCTTCGGCCTGCGGCGCTCGACTTGATGAGTTCAGGTATCTCCGTTGTGTCGACTTTGTGGGAAGGGGCGCATTTGCAGTTGCCAAATGTCGAGTGGCGCACAAGATGCAGATGTCGCGGGTTGAAGACACCTATAAAGTCAGTTGAATCTCCATGGTGAATTGATTGTGACTGCACATACTCGAAGTCCTTGTGCACGTCGCATGATGCCGGTTGTGTTGTGCAGTGAATGCTGTTTTCGTGAGCTATCGTCTAGAAGTTTTGACTTCGATCATCACTCCATTACTAGAACGCAGTATCCCTGCTCTCCGTTTCCGCCCGCAACTAGCGTGGTGAGTACGAACACGAGCACTTGCACGCCAGATAATACTAACAGCAGTGCATCGAACAGGTGAACTTTCCAACTATTTGTCCAAGTTTTGATCTGCACATTACCTCAGGTTGATTATGCTGAAATATATTGGCTTCTTCGAAATCATTTGGAGCGAGGAAAAAGAACCTCCATCGATGCGCTGACAATGATGTTGAACTGTGTCGAGCACAGTCTGCTGTATGAGTATGTGCTGCAATACCCTTGTGATAGAACAACATATTCGTTTTACAACCTCAGAAATCGTCGGCCAGTTTTGTGTCTGCTATTTATTTACGGGTGAGCTTTCACCAGTCCAGCCTATGACCACAGGTAAATGGAGATCTTAGTGCCTAGGGTCTCGTGCAATGAATTGTGATAGGTATGGACACGAGCCTGGATTCTTTACACACGGCTAGTGTTGAGACTTTTTGGTT
>Ga0073774_1000273_pt1 | contig 13026 bp, 8 predicted proteins | sample InSIn5gowninarea_FD_77487 | JGI IMG/M metagenome (GOLD analysis project Ga0073774, IMG submission 77487) | Clean room microbial communities from NASA Spacecraft Assembly Facility at Jet Propulsion Laboratory, Pasadena, California, USA -... ... | reverse complement strand
CGTTTCTTTGTGTATGATTTTTGAGACCGGGGGTTCCTCGTGGTAGTGAGTGGGACTTAAAGGTTCTGGACAAAGTGCTGGATTTTTTGGTGGTGCGGGCTCGGTACTTTTAACCAACTATCTACTATAGACTATTCACCCAGTACAATATACAGAGTACTGTCAGTCTTAGAGTTGCTGTGCGTTCTGCCGTCGCTTTGTCAACATTCGTCCTTTGGAAGTTTCCCATTATACAGAAGCTGGAATTAAAAAATCGATTTTGTCACATTCGTCAACATCTCCCACGCAAATGGATGAACACAGGTGGCTTAAAGTAGAGTGATGGGAAAGGAATTGCGCTTAGTGGTGGAACGGTTGAATAAGCAAAGGATTTGGACGTTAGAGTATTGAAAGACTGAAGAACTCGCAATTCGGAACAGAGGAATGTAGAAGTGTGAGAAAAGAGAACCATGAGTGTTAGAGACGGTACTTCACAACAGGGCGAGATCAACCGTTATAGTATCGTTGCGGGATCAACAAAAAATTGCTCGCTCTCAACACTTCTTCTATCCCTCTCTTCTAGGGCATAGCCGTAATTTGAAATTGGAAATAGTCATATATAATTTCTTCCAGGCTCTTTCCAGGAAAGAAGATCGAGGACAGGTTTGGCCCGGAAGGAATTGATTAGTGATGGGGTCGGTGACTCTGAGCCATGAAGATTTGCTGGATGGTAGATCAGGGGCAGTGTGGCGGCTTTGTTTTGTAGTGTGTATCTATATTACATGTTTTCTAAGGATTACTGTCGTCTTTGTAGACAATACTCTATAATTTAGGATGAGTTTGAAAGTTCCATTCGTACCTCTGAGAGCTGCTGCGAAAACAAAATTGTTTGTTCGATTTCTAGAGTGTACCAAAGCCAGAGGCTTTTTGTTTAGAATCATAGGAAAAAAACTTTGTTCAGTCATATCTCCTTGGTAGTGTATAGGCAAAAATGCGTGGATCCATCAGCTTCGTCCGGCAGGTTGCGAAGGTTGGAGTGGCAGTGTTATCAGATCCTTACTGCCACTCAACTTTAGCAACACTAGGTAGAATAATGTGGCAGAATAACTAGTGTACAGTATTAACGTCGAGAATTACATTAAATTTCTAGGTAGAAATTAAATATCCGAAGGCTGTGTATTGTTCATACTGTAAGCTGCATTTTGATACTGAGGTGGATTCATTCGCACTGGTAGGAAGATCAATGATTTTCACAGTATATTAAGGACGAGAGACAATTTCTCGGTATGAGAAGCGTGAATATATTGCCCGTGACATCATAGTGTACTCGTACGATTGAAATGACGGCGGCCCCATCGAAAAATGCAATCATTTGTCATCTTCAGTTCTTCTCAAAACAATGTAAGGAACTCTGGTCAATGGATCTAACGTTCCACTGACATAGTTCTCCTTTATGTCCACCACTACATTCACTTCCCCAACGCTTGCATCGCTGCAGTTGACTACCACCCCGCTCAGCATGAAGCTCAATTCCTGACAGGTACCCACCCACACCTGTCCCTTGGATGTCCGTGGTACAAGAGTGATGTTCATGACATCTTGATCGGATGTAATTCTAATCAGTGGGTAGAAACGAAGGTTACTAAGCATCTGACCACCAGGACCTGTGTATGGAGCGCATGTCAGAGGCCCAGGGTTTTGCTTGGGATTGGTGATCGGTTTTCCCATAGGGAATGAGATAGAAATGCTCCGCAGCTGATAGTCATAGCTATTAGCGTCAAGTGTGATACTGAATATAATATCTTGGGCAAGGCCGGAGGTGTAAGCAGGAATGTAGCCAGGGTTCTCGGGCACGCCAGGCAAGTCCGCGGACCAAAAGTTGTAAGAAAACTTTGGCTGGCGGGCCGGGCTACCATGCCGAATTGGAGGAAGGGGAATCGAGGGGATAACAGGGAGGCGACCTCCAACACCGACACTACTATGATTGGGTGGAGGATGAGCCAGGCGAAGGGGAATCTCTCGGAAGGCTCGCGAAGCAGGAGACGGGTGCTTCTTTCCTGGCTTTCTCAATTGCTTTCCCAGAACGCTTACTTTTTCCGGAGCGGGGCCATGTATGCCCTTTCCACGAACAGGGAGAGCGCGAGGAGGGGGCGATGATCCGGTGGGATTGAGTACCGAGAGTACGTGTTTTGCTGCGATATCCATTTCGAGCATGTAGCAGGGGTTATTCAATTCAAAGGCCATCACGGCAGCGGTTGGTATGGGATCATTAAACCATTGAGGGATATTCGCAGTAAGCTCTTTGACGTAGTCGGTCGCAAAGTTGTCAAGAAGTAGAGTCCTTATGTTGAACGTGGTGTTGGTCGTTGTATCGACTTGGTCCCAAACATAAACGACTGGGTGTCCGTTATCACCACCCTTGGACCAGACGAGGCTATTCTCGATATTTTTGTGTCGATCCGGGTCGTCTTGGTTTTTCACAGTGTATGCTCGTTTATAGTCCGTCTCGAAGGTAGTAGTGGTAATCTTAGTCGCAGCTCTGAAAGTCTGCTGGTGCGGTGGTTGAGTGAATATAAGTTTCTGGAAACCTGCCACATCCGTTGCAGACCCAGTCGCAACAGCAGGCGGTTCGGAGAAGAGGCACAGCATAGTGTCCGTTGCAACGATCTCATGTCGTAGAAGCACCATTGACTCGGAAGGCTGGGGTAGCGTATTTACGATGAGGTCTGGAAACTTCGTCACCAGTGTGGATCTGATATAACATCCATAAGCCGGTACGGGATGTGGAGTACCAAGTTGCTCCGCAGTAGGAGAGATGAACCGATTGATTGCTTTCTTGATAGCATCACGAACAATGTCGAAATCTTGATCAATATGATTGGCTAAAGATAATGCACCATCAAGAAAGGCGTCAGTCCAGTTGTGGTCGATTTTGAAGAACTTAAGACTTTCCAAAGGCACGAACGCTGCGTCGCTGATCAAGTAATGCGACGGTACACTACCAAAGAAGAGCTTGTCAATGATCCACTTGAGAACACTGACCCAGTCGGCTGAAAAGGGTGTGTTGTCTTCGTTGTAGGGAAAGTCGGATGGCTTTGTTGGGTCCGTAGGATCTATTTTGGTGTCAGTGTCACACATGCTGGTTCACGGGACAAACCTACCTGGAGTACTTGCAATGTCCATGGCAGCCGGATACAGTTGTTTATCAACTTCATCTCCCAGATCATCACCGTGATATGAGAGATCAAAATAGCTTCCCTTTCCGCCATTCCAACGCGAACGAAGGGATCCTTGATCTTGTAATACTCCGGACTGGTGCAAGCCCTCAAGATTCTTTACGAGAGACTTCAGGGATTGAATGAGTTCAGGACGTGTCTTGTACCCATTGTGTTTCTTTAGAAGCGCTTGTTGGGCAAGGTTCACCGCTCGGTCATATATCTCCTTTCGGACACGAGCTAGAGCTGCAGTAAACGCTTGATCAGCAATAGCCATGGTACGACCAAGCTGCCACGCAGATGAGTAGGTAATGTCCATGATACCCAGATTAGAATCCATGATTTGGAGATCGGTACCGCTATTCGTCCAGGACGGTTGAAAAGGTCGGAAGTTTCCAAGAGGATAGTTTACATCACATGGAATAAAAGGACCTCGTGTAAAACAAGAAGTCGTTTCGCCAGTTTGTGTTCGGTATCTTGCCAGGGTAAATCCGGCCATGGTGCGTTGGAGTATCTTGTCGCCTAGAGGCTTTCCAGTTATGATGGCTATGTCTTCGGCCGAAAGCGATGGTCGTAGCACACTGAGAGTCGCACCGAGATTCTTCATAGTATCATGCACGTTAGGCAAGCCTGATGGAAGGCAAGTATAGCTCCAGCTATACAAGGAAGACATGGCCACATATTCGAATGAATTTGGGATGGGCCAGGGATCGGTTCCAGCAACGCCTTCGACGTTTTCAATGGAAACTAGATGTGCAAAGACTGCGGTTGGTTGTTGAAGTTCCAAAGGACCTGTTCGATGGGAAAAAACGATACCGAAGGATCCGGAGTCGTCTTGATCTGTCCCGGCCGAAAGCGCCATGCCTTTGGTTTTGATATCACGCCTGTGCGCAAGAAAGCGGTGATGAAAAACATTGGCAGCGGCTTGCGAAGGATCAACGGCCCCTCTTGCGTCGTATGTGGCAAACAAACTATTGTATAGTGCACGTTGAACGAGGATAATATCTGTCTTGTCGGCGCTTTCCAGCTTGGGATCGTATTTGATAGGAGTCCAGGTCTGTCGAACTTTGCAAGGGCTCAGGTCTGTGACAGACATATTGATAGCGTATGTTGGACTTTGCTTGGCACCGTCCTTGAAGTCTGAGATGTCCTGAAAAATACTGTTCGGCCCACTCAGTGCACTTTGTGGCAGTAATAATTCGTCCTGAGTGAAAACCAGCACGGCCAGCCAGGGAACACGGTTTCTGACATAGTAATCTTCAGAATTTGGCATTTTCTCGGCCTTGTTAGAGCCAACTCTTTCCCACGGGAAGGTATTATCGTTGAAAACGACGTGCGGTAAGATCTCTGGGTCATCGCTATGGCCCTGCGGAGGATACACCGAGTGTATGGCGTTATCAGGCAACGAGAACCGTGGCCCCGTCACTGTGAATGCCTGATTGCTTTGAAGCTGTTTTGATTCTTTGCCCGCACTGATGTCCTGTTTGACATTGATGGTGTAAGGACGTGCTTGGAGGCCGGGAACAAAGTACGAGTATAGTTGCTCCTGTCCGGGCTGGAGATCCTCGCCATCTGCCTCTGAGTTCGCAGTAGCCCGAGCAAGACGATCTTTGTGCAAGAAAACTAGACGCCTTGGTGAGGTATACTTGTCATGACGTCGTGGAAGCATGTTGGGTAGATGCCAGCGTAGTCTGGAGATTCTTGAACCGTTGAGACTGTTTCTACGAAGAGGTATGTAAAGTGAATGGGTGTCTAGAAACTCCCCGTCTGGTTGCGGTACACTCCTTCCTCTTGTTCGTCCCTGTATCTAGGGGATGGCTGAGGTGGCCGATCATTTGGTCGTGGGATCCATAAGCTCACCCAGGGGAGATTGAGCGTTATCGAAGGGGTGGCGTGGATTGATACCAGCCAGCCACGGAATATACAATATGCATCTGAATCGTGCCAGCTGCATTGAATGGCCACAATATCACGAATTCGTAGATCCATGGATGAATGTATTGCAGACGATATGATAGGTTCGTGTTGTGCCGGCGTAGAGCTGGAACAAGGAAGCGTTCTGGAACCTTGACTTCTCGGAGGTAAACTGAGATAGGCAATGCTGTGAATGATGTGTATGTGTATGCGTATACCTTACATATGTGTAGGTGTGTGGATACAGTATGTAGATGGTGCATGGGTGATCAGATGTGGTGTGGTGGGTGAGTGGGTGTGGACTCCGCTCAGGCCTGGGGCCCGGGGTAGCAAGGTGCACGTGCTTCTTTAACCAAACTCTAATGGGACCTCAATATTGATTTTACTCTGTCTCTTTTTTTGGATTTTCAGATTTGAATATTACGAAATCAATAGTCATGGATCTCATTCGAGCGCCACGCAGAAAAAGGTTCGGGAAGGAGCGAGCGTTGGTTGCAGTGGGTGCAACGGGTGCAGCGGAGCGGCAGTTGGCTGCAGCTGAAAACGCCATGAACCGGGACTGGCCCTTTTTCACACCGCATTTGTCTCTCCCGTATTCTGTGGAAAAACTCAAACACCATCTCCATCTATGTCACATCCGGTACACTACTGCTAGATACTGCATCACCACATACCTTCCCAATTCCTTTATCCGCCTATATTTCTTATTTCTTATGCAGTACATTTCAGCAACGCCACGGACTGTTCACCAAGGTTCCCCTCTTTTGAACTTTCATCAGCCAGCCATCAATTGATAGACAAACAACATCTCCTTCAATTGCTGGGGTGTCGTATCAGCCAAAATGAAGCCACTGGATTCTTTGTCGAGAGACTTCGAACCTATCATCGCCGTGATCAGTTTATTGGCATTCTGTAGACATCTGGAGCAGCTGAAACGAAATGGCATCCACCCGTGAGCAGTACGCCTAGACTCTCATGCAGCCTTCTCATTCTGCCTGTATCGAGAGAAAATCGTAGCTGATGAGGAATGTCATGAGGATTTGATACAACTTTTCGGAATGGCCTTTTTGTGCGGACCTCACGCCTTCGCAGCCCTTGAACTATTTAACAACATTGAGTGCTTCCGATATTGACGTTAACAAGTTTCAAAATCTGATCGTTCCACATTGACTATCTATCTCCACACCTTCCAAACATTATCTGGGTTTCAACCATGTCCCTCACGTCAATCCGCAATCCTCTGAACGAAGCTGAGGCGCTCGTGGCCTATTGCAGCGCCAACACGAACCTCGCCCTCGAGCACTGGCCCATTGGTGCAGGAACGTCAGGCGCCTATGTTGACAACAATGTCAACGGAGATATCGTCTCTCCTGCTGATTTCGCATCAGCACGCTTTAACAACACTGTAGGCCTACTATGCGAGCTTTCCTCGATTCCGTCCTGACTTTCTCATTTAGGTCGCTGTATTCGGTATCATCGGCTGGAAGGATGACAAAGGAGCGACCAGGAAGGCAATTTCGACTCTCAGTCCAACGCTGAATCCGGTGGCGGCTCGCAGCGACTCTATCGATCCCGGTGACTACCAGTCTTTGGCTGCGTCTGGCAATGAAAAGTCAAAAGTCTACGTATTCTATCTCAAGTATGCCCAAATACTGGCGATTGCTCCGGATCACTCTGCTAACAGTTACACAGAGAGGGAGACGGAACCAAGCAGAAGCCTCAAATTCATTCGGCTTCACTCTCACCGTCACAAATCACGGTCAAGAGCATTTTGAATCAGTGCTATCCTTCTGCGCGCTCACGCCTGGCATCATGCTATGATTTCAAGAAGGACACCCCACTCATCTTCTTCCAGTTTGGAACCGACGGCCAAACTAATCTCCAGTGGGTCTCACTGGCGTCCAAGAACCGTAAGTTATGGTGTGCGCCATTTCAGGTTGCCAATGGCTGACATTGAATGTCTCACAGCAAATGATATCGACAATAGCGTGGGCATGGCCGATGGAACTCCATTGGCGGCCACTAACGTCGTTCACGACGCTGACAACAATGTCTTCATTTATCTGTACTGTAGAAACTCGCAGGATACTCTGACATCGTTCGTCTACGACACCAATAAGCAAAACTGGTCTGGGCCGAATGTTCTCAAGTATGCCCCTCAGCTAGACAAGTCTTCAGGTCTCAGCGTTGTTGCCGATCCCGCAAATGGTCGCAATATCTTGTACTACCTACCCGCTGGTGATTCGAGCTTCTTGCCCTGGATTCACACTTATTAGTGGAGATGGTGCCATGATCGCTGCACAGTAAGAGGGGCAGTCTATGATGGAATGGAATGGCGTAGGATGTCAGTCTTTGAACACGTAGCACACTCATTCATCGCAATATGCCGAAATTTATCCACCCAGCTGGGTTGCTTTCCCTTGGGCACAGATCTATGTTAATACGTGGCTTGTGATTTGAATTTTCGATTCTCACATGCACAATGTGATATTTGATTGGTTGCAAAAACATGGTATTCAAACTATACATGAATCCTTTTGTTTCTCAATACGCCGATCCGGATCTTTCTCCATTCAAACAGAATGATATATGGTTGCTCTCCCAAAAGAGTATAAACATATACGTACTGCATGCAAGCGTGATGAATGCACCCGATGCACCCGTCATCATGCATGTTAGATGTAGCTGCATATGGATGCATCTAATCACCATGCATCCCGCGGATAGATGCAGGTTTGAACATGCATCAAAGTGTGTACAGTACATATGGTACATGCATCTTCAGCTGGGCGGACTGTGTGTACAGTGTCTGTGAAGTGGCGTAGCTGACAGTAAGACGCCACCAGAAAGATCGATGAACGTTTCTTTCCAAGGAGTACGATCCCCGCGGATCACCTCTTTGAGGTTGTTCGCAGACCCCACAACCTGTCCTGCACAGTCTGGATCTAGCAGCTATCGAAAATAATACACATGGGTTACAAAGAGTACGTGCATGTGCCTCGATGGATACTTAGTCGCGATGAACAGTAGAAATATCTTGATCCTGCTTCCCTACAAACTTCCAACATCTTGATCTTCCCAGAAATCACACGTGCAAGACGCTCGTCACCATGGCAGACTCGAATCTCTCCATACCCATCAAATTGGATGCATTTGTCCTCAACCCATCCGTGTGCGACGGTAATGGCGACCAAGGCAAGATCGCACCCATCACGCAGCCAAACTATGCACTTATGCGAATCGAGAACATCGAAATCCAAGATGACTTGATGAGCCATGTCGATTTGCACAATGCCTCTCCCAATCGCAAAAACTCACGAATGACGGATATTGGGACAGGGAAAACGCGCACCAACCGTCAAGGTGTCTATCTTCACTGGATGGTGCCAAGGCTGTATCGATATGGAGTCGCCACGAGCACGAGCACAGGGGGAAAGCCTGGGGAACCAACTACTGCCCCAGACGCGGGCACGGGCACGGACACAGACAAGGACCCTTCCACTCCAAACTTCTTACAAGCCCCAAACCGATGGCTCGTCATCCGCAAACTCGACCCCAATGCCGACACCACTCTGCCCAAGACGGCCAGAAAATACATCAAGCCCATCTCAGCCTGCATCATTGAGAGCGATCGCGCCTGGGAGATTGACGAGATCAATGACTCTTCTCAGGGCCCGCGGCCGACGGACCAGCAAGATGTCGTTGATTTGCAAGTCGACGTCTCCCCTTTCCTCACCTCATCCACAAAACTCATCAATGGTGACCCTGGGAGCATCAGCTTCCAGAAACAAGCCGAAATCTTCATCGGGATGCGACAGGATGCCCAAGAATGGGTCAAGACGGGCGAGACGGAAGCACGTCGAGTTGACCTGAATCTTCTGAACAGTTCCAACCACCTCTTCCCCGACTATCAGCCCCACAACAGTAACGTCTTCTCTACTCTGGACCGCTTCCAATACGAGTATATTGGCGAGGACGGCCTCAAGCACGTCGGAACGTTGACCGATGCGGTTGCAGATTATTTCGTGATTGGCTGGCACTCAGATCCTAAGAATGATCCGCTCACGATGAGTGAAACTGCCAATGACAAGAGAATTGGCCGATTGCAAAGCTTATCCATGGCTCTCAACGATGAAGATTTGGACAAAGTGCCACAGGAAGTCAAAGACTGGTTGGAGAGTCCAAATTCTACGAGGGTCTTGAATCACGGAGCCATGTATGGTGTGGAATGGCATGATGAATGGGCCCAAGAAAAGACACGACCCAAAATTGTTCTCTCCGATCAAGTCACTGACAATTTGGTCAACAACATGCCTATTTCTGTCGGAACAACTCCCTTGGACGCAGTACTCGCCTATGCCGAACTTCATCGCGGGCAGGAACTTGAAAAAGATCTATTCGCCCTCAGTTCCCTTCTCCGGGCTCAAGCAGACTCTGTCGAGGCTAGAAGGGCTGGTGCCGATGAAATTCAGAATTACAACTTCAGTCGGTACAGTGGTGGCTCACGATACGTTCCCTTGATCGACCCCAAACTTCCTGCCGAGCCACCGTCCCCTGATGACCAAGACGCGTTGATCAAGCTCAACGCATCGCAGTGTTTGCTAGATTCCACGATAAGGGAACTTCAACAGGCTCAGTGGGAGTTCTTTTCCATATGGTGGCAGTACGTCACAGATCTAGAGAACGCACCACCATCCGTCCCCGATCCCAAGTATGGAAAAATGGTGCAAGCCTTGGGTCAAGAGGTTTCAGCACTGTTGCAAGTTAAGCAATCGCAGCAAGATGCCGTAGACAATGCCAAGAAGAAGCTATCTCAAGCAGCAAAGCAAAGCGTCTTGTCCGAATTCGCCCAGTTACGTGATCCAACCTTATTTGTAGGCGGTGTTCAATCTGGTTGGCCTATCGACTATCTCGAAGATCTGAAAGTGCGCCTCGATTTTCAGATTACCGGTGATCCAAACATTCCACTTCCTAATTTCTCCGATTATGGACTGGATTGTTTGCCGGAAAAGGAAATGCAAAATACCGCGGCGAGTTTGGTTAGAGAGTTCCTTACGAATGACCCCGTCCATGTATCAGCAAGGGGCGAAGCGAAACCGGAACCACCCGCTAGCGATATACCGACATATATCCCTGTATACCATGATCAGAAAACAGGCGATGGGTCTAACAATGGCCCATGGCGGGATCGTTGGGAAAGCACTCAGCCATTCTTTCCGTTGTTTCTCGAGTGGGAGGCCGACTACTTTCATATTCCATATGAAGACTGGGTTTTAAAGGAGGTTCAGGTCCGCCATGGCGTCGATACTAAATTTCGTTATGGTCTCAAGGATGACACGACCTTCTATCCTTCAGCGTCGACGGATGACCTCAAATCATCCAAAAAGGGCGAAGATTCATATGCGGACCGTCGGACAATCTCGGGACGAATACTCATATTACCGCAACCTGCGCTATCATTGAAGACGTTGATCGATCAAGTTCTGACCAACACACCCCAAGAAGAGCTCGATAAGCTCCTTACCCCAGATGAGCAGGAGAAAATAAGCTCACACGCCAGCTCTCTGCCTTTTCTATCCTCGCCACTAGATGGATTCACGAACCACCTCTTGACTACGCTCAACGGAAATCATGTCAAACCAAATGTCGTGATACCTGGTGCAACTCGTGATAAACCTGTATCCGTTCCCCAACCAATTCGCGACGCCTGGTCTAGTATCGATCCATCCGTCGGGCTCACGGAGAATATAATCCGCTTCATCGGCAAAGAGTCTGAATTAACTCCTTATGGATCTCATGTCCAACTTGCGGATAACGGCATTCCGGGGTTCAAGCCAGCTACCCACGGGCAGTTTAGGTTCACAAAACTCAACATCATCGACAAGTTCGGCCAGGCGGCATGCGTCATTGACCCAACAAAACGTACGACAGGGCCGCCAGCCATATATCCGTGCATCAGCGACTACTATGAGCCTCAGGTTCGTATTGATGACTCTTGGAAGGGATGGCCCAATATCATGGAACAGCCCAAAGACGAAGATTCGTGCGAATTCGTTCAAATTCCCCCACAAATCAATCAGCCCAGCCGAATCAACTCCTGTTTTGTAACTCACGACGAGACACAAGGCGCCACTGCCTATTGGCGTCCAGTGAATGAATGGGAGAATCCAATCTGGGGTTTTCTTGTCGTCAACTATGTAGACCAAGGCATCCAGTTCTTTGATAGCAACGGCGCATTCTACAGGGAGGCAAGACTTAGCGCTCCAAATGCTAAACCCGGACTCAACCTGCCCCCCAAATGGTCACCATTTCCCGCAGGCTCAACTTCAGCATCAACTCAGCAGCTCGATCAACTCATATCACAGTTCGCCAATGAAGATTACCTTCGGTCCTTCATACACATGGCAACCTCTGCGATTGGCGACTCTACCTCTGCGCCAAGCGCGTATGCCCAGTTCATGCACGCGGTAGTCGGTCGACCTCTAGCACTAGTCAACACAGGATGGTCAATTGAGCTTTCTTATGATGAAAAGCGCAGCCAGTCTGCCGTCAACAGTCAACAGAGCCTGGACTTACCATATTACCTTCTTTCGGGCCAGGACAGAAATCAGTATCACTTCCAGCTCAAGCTAGGCGACGAAGCCAGGCCGCATGATGGCCTAGTGGGCTACTTTGCGGCAGCCCAAAATCCAACAAGCGGCAGCGAACTTGCAGTCGATCATCTGTTCACCAACTTCTGTGATCCCTTGAATGTTGATCTTGGAAGTAACCAACAACCCGGCACATCAACTCCACCCCGAATATCGCCCATCAACGATAAGACGTTTCCTTCTATTAAACCCCATTGGTTCCATCCTAAACTATTCGCATCGGGTGCAGATGCAGCTCAAAGATATGCATGGGCACAAAACAGCAATCTCCAAGTCTTCGGCGCTATCGTAGACCCCTTCATGCCAATTAACGGTTTCACTGGCGTTCTACCCATTGAACGTCTACAACTCCCAAGCTGGACCTGGGAAGCTGCCATGAAGAAAATGACTGCATTCTTCCATTTTGGGCCGCTTCTTGTCACCGATGATGTGCCCAAGTTCAACAAGGATGATCGAATCACGGACCAGAACTACGATAAGCTCGCTGGGAAGACTCTGGATAATCAAGTCGCATTGCCGGCGCTGAGCGCGGCCGACTGGAGCTGGTTGCAGCCGTACGTGGATGAGAATAGTCAACCGGATGCATTCATGGCGCTGAGTATTGGAAAACTGGATTCTAGGGTAAAGTACACGAAGGGCCCGTATACGGTGGTAGAGGGATATTTGCAGATGCGGGCGCCGATTGTGGCAGCTGAGAAACCACCGTCACCACCATCAACACCTCCACAAAGCCACTGAATCAGGGTTTTATATGGGTGATACCCAGGGTTGAGGTTGCATTAGAACTGCCGATCTATCTCTTTACAGTGCAAAACCGCAAATCAAAAGCCTACTGTGACTTCGATCTTGCACTAGTCCAATCTTACCTGGAAAAACGGTTCCATAAAGATAACTTTGCCGATGCAAATGATATGCAGCTAGACTCTTGCACTTCCCTGCCACAGCGCAGCGCCATGTCTCTACAATTATGCGGAGAAGCGGAAACAGTATCGTTCGCCCGTCATCTTTGACGAATAGGATATTTCGTGAAGCAAATAGTGTTGTCATCTCAGCTCGTCCAAGAGTAGCCATGCACCATCACATTTTGTGGCTTGCTGTGGTCTCGAACATCTCACCGCCAACTCAGGATCTTTCCAACTCCTTGCTATGCTAAGGGTTCCCACCTCTGTGGAAGTGTGGGCGGCAAGAACATACATGCATATGTACCGTTGCCACCTCATTGGTTACGAACTTGAGTAGTCTAGCAAAAGAAACACCATTCCTTCTCT
>Ga0073774_1000272_pt1 | contig 13054 bp, 9 predicted proteins | sample InSIn5gowninarea_FD_77487 | JGI IMG/M metagenome (GOLD analysis project Ga0073774, IMG submission 77487) | Clean room microbial communities from NASA Spacecraft Assembly Facility at Jet Propulsion Laboratory, Pasadena, California, USA -... ... | reverse complement strand
GAATTCTCTAATTGATGTCTAACAACAACACGAATCGTTCTGCTGGTCGAAACCCAACTTCAACGTACGGGCACACAAATCTTCGATAACTCAAACCTAACAACTTACAGCACTGTGCGGTCGGTCTCCTTATGTCAGATATGTACATGTATGTGCCTGCATAACTCCTTTTTCGGGGGCTGGTATCCTTGTACATAGGTACGGAGTATTATGTTGGGTGGATGACAGTGGATACATGTATAGTTCACGGTATGTTTGAGGACGTCTGCTTTGAGGATGAAGTGTATTGTACATTGAAGATTTATATGGAGGCAAAGGAACACTACACATATATGCACGTAGTACATACGACCTTTTTGACGCGCAGGATATATAGGTAGGTAGCCTCCTTGAAATCGCATTACACTAACAAGTTGTTGCTATCCGGCAACAGATACAAGCACGTCTGGCATTTCGTCTTTAACTTTCAGGTCTTAAGATATGGAACCCCCCTTGGACCCATCATTTCGTGCGTGACGCCCTTCAACTTCGTTCAAAGCCAGCCGGACGAGTCGATAAAGCTCGGGTACACTCCAGTCTGCCCAGCGACGTTTTCCCGGAGGTTCTGATTCATCACCAGCAGGTGGAGCATTATCGTCCATCTTGATGCCTGAGTCGGATGGTGATGTATCATGTCCCTGATCATGGGGGTTGAGAGCATGTCCTGTCCAAGGCAACGGCTTGTTAAGGTCTGAAGAGGGCACCTTCTTAGGTGAGAGCTGCTCTTCATTGCAATCTGAAAGGCGCTTCTCACGCTCCTGAACAGAAAACACTGAGGTTGCCGAGGTTGCAGTCGTGGAAACAGGCGTGGAAATGTCGCTGCGAGAGCTATGTCTGGACAACGATGATCGTCTTGGACGCCTGTGTGGGAAGCTCGGTCGTGGGAGCCTCGTGCTGCTGGGCGATCTTGAAGCACTTACTGATCCAGGACTAGCAGACGATGGGTGATTTGGAGAGTCGTGTTCTGAGCCGCAACATAGGAGATTTGTGCCGCCTCGACCTTGCGGACGGCCTCGGTGGCTTTCGTGTGTGTGAATATGACTTGTGTTGAGTGTTGGTCTTAAACGTCCCCCTCCTGCGCTGGAATGAATAACCGTGCCTTGTGTGGGTACCTCGAATGGTAGATAGATCTGCTGAATGAACGTGTTTGCGTGTATGGTGTTGCAGTTATCGACGACGATATCAGTGTTCCCCTGATGAACTGCTGCACTTCCTGAAATTTGAGCAAAGCCGTACGATGAAGTTGGGTTTCGACCAGCAGAACGATTCGTGTTGTTGTTAGACATCAATTAGAGAATTCGCGTGATGATATATGTGGGTATTAGACATTAAGATACACAAGTCATGTGGTGCCAGCACCATGGGGTATTTTGCTAGCCAGCAAAAAATTGTAGGGGAAGGGTGCGTATGTTAGCATTGGGGAACTTTATGTACTGTAGAGATAGCCATTGTGAAGATTGACCGCGTCATGAGTCAGAACCCCTGGGTTTGGCAAGATGCAAGTTGTTAAGCGAAAGGTGGACGTCCAAGAGCAGAACTGTGCCTGAATGGTGGTCTGGTCTCTGAATGCTCGCTGCGCCAGCTGCCAGTGCATGATCGTCGTTGTCGTGATCAAGCCGCAGTGCAGTTTTGCAGCATTTCGCCCGATCAGTCCGAGGCTGAAACGCGAGAGTAAGGGAGGGTTATGAGGTCTGTCCGGAATCATCCAATAAGACTTGACGGCGGATTGAGAACTCTCTCGACGCGCGCTTGCTAAGACGTAAAGAACCTTGCAATGTGACATGAAACGGTCGTTCCTCCTCACGTACACTCTCGGACCTCTGAAGCCCCCCATATTACTGCGCGAGATGCGGTTGAAGTTTACTTCGTCTCATTGGTATTCGTATGCTAAGCTAAGCCTCACTAGGTAAGCACAACTCTTCAGTGAATGATCGTCAATCTACGTGAACTCATCACTTGGTGTCCACCACAATCTTCGGGTGAGGTAAAGATGGTAAGTAGACCGGGACGCCTTCTTTTCTAGTAAGGATACTGTTGGCGACGAGAACAAGGTCTCTGGCTGGTCCTGCCGGCTGTTGAGGCTGTGCATTCAAGGTTGCTCACTGTGCTTTATAGTCTGTCGACTTAGGTCATGGCTTGACATGTTTGTTGCCGAGGTCTCACTCTAAATCGAAACGTAGTGAGTGATTTGTATGTGTGGTGTTACGTTTGAAATGAGGGCTAAGGGGAGGTGGGTTCAAATATCCACGACTCAGTACGTTCGTGCCTTGCTTGTTGCCTATATCATCACAACAGATCAAACTGCTGTACCGCCTATGCTCTTCATGTACAAAACATTGTTACAAATCGCTAACTAACCACTTGAATGGTGCTTTTCTTGCACGGCTCCATTTCCCCAGCATATCTATTACCAGAGGTGTGTGGCCCAACAATCTAGTCAATGAACAATCAAAAGTATCCGCCACAACGCTGCAATCACATCAGTTACTACCTCCTTCAGTCTATCCAAACATTCTGAAGCTCTCTACAGCAAGTTGTGGTATCTCGACCTTGCTATCACTTGGACACCCTTCCTGTCTGCGCCTGATATAAAAGTTCCGACACTCCAACACCACCTGTGCCCACTCCGATAATGCCCTACCGCTGTAGCGCGCTGTATTGGCCTCCTCCGGCCTTGGTTTCAGCGGACTGATTTCCTTGGCTGGCTGTTTTTCCGCTGTGGTGGATTGTTTTGATACATTCAAATCGTTTAACACTTTCTGAGACGTATGTGGTAACGTCGGCATGGGTAGCTTTCTGACCTGCTGTAGAAGCGCGGGCCTGTGACTCGAATACTCAAGTGAGAAGCGAAATGTTAGTGCTTGGTGAGGTGGGGTTGAAGGTCTCGACAGGCCTTCATTCTGATTCTTCCCCTGAGGGTTTCTGGTGCCATCACTGTCAGGTTCTGGGCTTCCAGGTGGCGTCACCTCGCCAGGCCTACTGTTTGTTGGTCCACTGAACAAACCAATACTTTTAAGTATACTCCAACGCTTCTTTATTGAGTTCTGTTGTGGATCGACGTCAGGCACTTTATTTAGGAGTGACGAGTGGTTGTTGTATGGAGATGATTGATTGGTATTAGACGATAACAGCTTATCGAATGTGGTCAATGCGCCCGGCCCACGGTGAGTATCAGTGCGGATGATCAGGAGCATCCTTCCAGGTGCAGGAGTGCATGGATTTGTTGAAGGTGGTGCAAAATCCCTCATTTCAGCATCGGCTGTCAGGTACTGATGATGCGCCCAAGCTGTGTTTAAGAGCTTAGCAAATCGCTGATAGATCTCCAAATCTACCTCTGTTGCGCTGCCGTCGGATCGTCCAACCCGCCAACACAATAGCCGGAAGAAGTAATGCCGCACCATCGGCGACCAGTGATTGAAGTATTGACTGAAAAACTGGGGCTCTAAAAGCCAATTCAGCACCACCTGTTTCTTCCTCTCTTCATTAGCGATTAGTATAGGCCATGTACTGTACAAAAATGCAATTACTCGGATTTGTGTCATCGTCGTTTGAGATTGCATAAGCAGCTTGAACACTCTCAACCAGAAGCCCCAATCTTCCTCCTCAACGTGTACTTGTTGATACTTGGAGACAAGTGGCAACATCTCCTCCAAAAGATCGCACAGAACGAAACAAGCATCACTGTTGTACATGGAGACTCTCCGTACAGCCGCTTTGAGTATGTACTGGAAAGAACCGACCAAAACCTCGGCGAGGGCAGCATTCACTGGTCGCCGGTCGCCTATGACATCTCGGAGTAGTATTACAAGACGATTCTCACCAATTGACCGCGTCGCGTTCGGGATGACCATAGGCATAGGTGCAATAGCATCAGGATTGTCTCCAGCTGGTTGTGCATAATGATCAGCAGCGATATGACCCGCTTGGCGATACAATGTGGATTCAAGGACCATGAGAAGATGAGCGTGTACCACAATAAGTCCAGGAATGCCTAGACGTTCCTCTGGCAGAAGGTGTCGTGGCAGGTACTCAGCCACGAGGATGTGATAGTGTTTGACAAAGACAAAGAAGAGGTCACTATCTCTTCCGACCCAACGATTCACCCAGGGACCGAACCATCGTATGTGAGCAGTGTTGGCAGGTGTCTGCGCTTTGTTCTGCAATTGGCGAGATAGCGCTGCATGAGACGTAAAGGCCATGGATCGCAAAGGTGGTGGGAAATGCGATGCTAACTCTTTTGACAGTTTACCAGTCTTACGACCACAATCCGGTCCGTATTCTGTGAAGATCCGTCGCAGCGTACCTGGCGGAATATGCCAAAGTCTAGCCAACAAGTCGGCCACGCCAGGGCAGAAGAAGAAAGCATAGGCACATGTTTTGCCTCCAAATACTACTAGACTTGCTGGAGCTGCCCTCATTGAAAGTTTCTCCACAACATAGGTCAATTGTTGGATAATATTTTGAAGAAAGATATTACGGATATTCCGATGGATTGTGCGAAGAAGGAAGTCAGATTCGTCACTGTCCACAGATTTGGAGCTATTCGAATCAGTCTTGATAATGCTCGTACGAATATCATCTGCTTCGTTTGTGGATTGCAGAGAGGGTACTCTCCACTCTGCTCGAAACATGATCTCGGAAATGGCTTCCAAGAAAGCTGGCCTGTCTGTTCCCGAGATAGATTGCTGACCAGATCCGTTCAGCAGTTCCAGCAGACCAATCCACCACTTATTCAGGATGACAATTCTGTGATCTAGGTCCTCCGCTCGCAAGTCCAAGGTGTCAGCACGGTCTGCGGTCTTGCTGAGAAAGGGTAGCAGCGTTGTCCGCACAATTTTAACCTTTTGCAGGCTTGTCTTGAACTGAAACGAAGCATACTCGCCATCGATTGACCGAAATTCCACCCAATAGGGGTCTCTCCTACGCCCCGTCTCGTTGCTCTGATTTGACAGTCTATCAGAAGAAACGTTTTGCGGCATGGGAGGAACCTTGGACGTAGGGACGCTGAGGTACATTTTGTCAGTTGAAGCTCTGCTACGCAGAGAGCTGAAAGATGAGCGTGTTGATATCCACTTGATGCTCGTCTCACTTTCCACGTCTGCACTATGCTCGGCTGCCATCTGTGATGGTTGTGTTGGTGAAGAGCTTTTTTTCCTGGTTCCATTCGCATCGGTCGTTAGTGATGAATTGTTAAACTGCTGGGAAGACCGACGAGATATGCATGCAGCCGCTGGTTCACGAATGACAGTACTAGTCATACTATGTTGGCTGTTTGTGTTATCGGGGGACGAGCTGCGCTTCTTTTCCAGTGCGACTTCTTCCTTACGTGATGGCGAGCTTGACCTTGATCCAGAGAGCCATGTCTTTCGTGAGAACATTCTTAGAGCTCCTGCGCCCCGGCCTTGTGATTTTACAGACGCAGCCTCGCCTTTGTCGATGTGCGTGTCGCCTCTTTCGGAATCCTCTATCTCCGCTGCAGACACAAATCTTCCGGCTGACATCCGCTTCTTCGTCTTCTGAGAGGCACGGCGGAACAGCTCGACATTGGCGTTTTGCACTGAATCGCTGACTCTTGTTGGCTTCTGAGCCAGAGAGCTGAGTACATTTTCTGAGAACGTCCGCTTGATGCCCTGAGAACTGTCTAGAACTCCCGGAATGTTTGTATAGCTTGCCGAACGACTTATCTCATCACCTTCGTTGACTGAGTCCGCAGACGACACTGGCAAATTCGAGTGTATGGATTTCAGGGCGTGTATTGGGATAGAAGGAAGGCTATCAATGGATCCTGTCGACATAGCTATCGGGGAGTGAAGGGTCGGTATGCGGACATAAGTTGCTTCATTGCTGCCGTCAAGTTGAACTGAACGTGTTCGAAGACATTGGAGTCACGAATCGAGAGATCGAGGACGTAAGTCGTGTTTAGGCTGCGCTGCACCGTCCGACTGCGGTCATGCAATTCGCGTGCAACGAGTGACCTGACCGAGGGGCAGTTCCAGTGTAAACGAGCAATTCGACCAAGATGTCGTTGTGGTGGAACTCGTGACAAAGGTAAATGTTGAATTCTATACGGCGTCGCGAGGACGGGACGCTACGCGAATGAGTGTATCTGTATAATCCTGTTTCGAGTTGTATCTGTAGCGAGTGTGAATAGTTACTAAGTACAATTCTAGCACCAAAACAAAGCCTCTCGAAATAATGGAGTTGGGTAAAGTGCTTCTAGCGAGTATCTAGTTCATTTTTGGATAGTCTTCAAGTTTAGCACCATTGTTGGCCGAGAACAAACTAGTTGGTCCGGCAGCAGGGGGTTTCCGGTTCCCGTTGACACCAAGTTGTATCCTATTGGCTTGGACGGGGATACTGCCTCAGTAAATGTGTAGAACACAATACGATGTTCAGCTCCTACTTGCCTAAATCACTATCTCCGAGCTTTACCTAGGTATGATGATATAAATAGTCAGGGTTCTGTTAATCGTGTATAAAATGGTATCACACCATAATTGATCATTTTCTACACACACGAGAGTCGATAACTACTACTCCGCTCGGTCATGAATTTTATCCGCTCCATGTTCTTCACCAAGCACCGAACACAAATCCGGCCTGCTACAGACCTCAAGGTGGCTATGGAAATCGACCGACGCCGCAGATCAGGTTTGACACCAGCTTGTGCAGTTCAGGCTCGAACACGCCCGCTTCAACGAGAAGGAAGGGGCACAGCGTATGAACCGTAAGGTCAGCGACTGGTACCAATCAAATATTGGGTCCAGAATCTTGCTGCCTGTGGCCAGATCGCGCCTGAATTTGGAGAGTATTGTTCCGGATGAGGCTCTCAAAACACTGCAAATATCGCTGTTGTAGCACGAACCAGTCGCGCTAAACATGTGAAAAGAACATAAGCGTAGAAACGCCACAGGGAGCCTACTATTCGTCCCACCTCAGATCTCGGAAGTGAGACCATAAAGGACAACATGTCAGAATAAGCGAGGATTGGTGAAGTCGTGTACGACAGGAGGTTATGTTTGTAGAACAATTGTAGTGGAACATATTCCGTGAAACCGATCCATCATCTTACCGAGAACTGGTGACCTGATGAACCACCCCAAGGGTTCAAGAACAATTTCGAAGCTCTGCGGTGATCACATCGAAACACTTCATTGACTGCATTAGTGTCATCGAGAATTAGTGAAGGACCAAAAGGAGAAGCAATCTCGGATCGTGAAGGGGGAAAGATATTCAATTCTGTCAGTAGTGCTGCTCTGCTGGTAAAGCTATGTGGCATTCGGTTATTCACGATTCAATCGAGATGCGCGACGCCACCCGCACACGTAGAGTCTGGAATGAGAAATTATCATGTGTAAAGAGTTAGGAACTGCCCGTAGAGGTCCGTGAACCCCAAGAGCTCAGAGCTGATAAGTGTTGATTCGATGCTGCTCCACTCAAAACCTCGTGAACAATGCAACGGTGTGCAAACATGCCATCCTTCAGCCGTAATATACATCTTGTTTATCCGGGTCAGTGATGATTCTCTCCTGTCGTCAATTTTCCATCAATGTGCTTCAACTCCTCAAAGTAGTCGTCTTCCGGTTCATGAGTCTCTCCTGTCGAAGCCTGACCCTCAATTTCAACGGCCTGGCTCTCGTAGGTTTGAATGTCGTTCGCAAGATTGGTTTCTTCAGGAGACTTTGGAGCAGCTGGAGGAGTAAACTTTTGTACTGATCCTTCAGCATCGGAAGCCTTTTGTGGAGGAGCCTTGTATTCTCGTAGACCTTTCAAGTACATGTCTTGTATCAAATCGGCTGTAAGTTGTTAGGTTTGAGTTATCGAAGATTTGTGTGCCCGTACGTTTTCTTACTGCTGCATAAACAGCAAAGCTTCTTTGCGAAACATAAACGCTCCTTGAGCTCAACCGAGCGGCAAGAAAGCTCTGCAAGCATGTTAGCAGCCGAGCACAAGTCATTCGACTGGTTGCCTTACCGTGACTCTCAGTGTTCGCGACATCTTCGTGGTAATGTGGATGACCGTTGAGAAATGTGACAATGTCATAGCTCGAGGTGACATTGATACGAAGCTTCAAGGGAAATCGCAGGCTAGAGTCACGTGGCTGAGCAAGGCTGAAGAACAGGCTGAGCAAGTTACACGAGGCTGTGCTAACGCCCTCCATTGTTTGCAAGGCATTGCTACCTGGATTTCTCAATTCTTCTACCCTTCATCCTCAACCTCTTGAAACTCTCTCCTTCCTGTAATACTTGGCAAGGATCTCCGCGCCAGACGACAGTTCTCTATCCTCCAAAGAGACCACTCCATCGTGTTTCTCTCTGATTGTTTTTGACGACGACCTTCGTGTTCGAGCGACACCTTTACTGGTTGAAAAGTCCAACTCAACAAAACAAAAGAGAGATCCTTCACTCGACTGTCACTTGGTTCCTGCGCCTAGCCTCGCTACGCTCCTTCGTTACGATTCACCAACCTCTCGCATTTAGATAGCAAATCAGAAAATAATACTTTCTCCCACAGTACTTTACGACATCGCAACTCGATTGTCAAGGTACTCATCAAATCTTCCATACATGCCTTACCAAAATTCGCTTTGTTCCAACTAATTCTCGCTGGTTACAGAGACTCTTTTACGCGCCGTGGTCCAAAACCAGAGACGAAGCAGCGCATCACTGACGAACGGATTGAAACACTTTCCTTGCCTCTTCTTTTGAAGATTCACCCTTTGTTTGACAGAAAACCGCCAAACTGGGTTACTCACCCCTCTTCGTCAAGACTTTTGCAAAAAAACATAACCTTTCGAAAACGTATCGAGGAATTAAAAAGCGTGAAACCAAGCGCATTGAAGGAAAACTCAGCGGTAAAATCACAAAATCCCGCGTCCTTCAGGACACCAAAGCACAAATGGCTGCTCCAGTTGCTCCAGCTGCAACCAACGGGGCTGAGAATCAGCCGCCCAATACTCCAACTTGGCGCGAGAACCTCAACATACACATGATCTGTCCTGACTGTAAACAATCCCCACCTGATCTCATTGAGGAAAATGCCGACACTATCTGCGCAAATTGTGGACGTGTGCTGGCTGAGCGACTTATCAGCTACGAGTCGGAATGGCGAACATTCAACTCTGATGAGGGCAAAGGCGATGACCCGAACCGAGTTGGCGAGGCCGAAAGTGAATTTCTCTATGGTAATCAAGGCACTACCATTGGTGGTGGTGGTCGAAATGTTTCTAGGGATACGCTCAAACTCATCAAAGCACAAAAACTGCAGAACGATGATAAGAACAACCGTGCTCTGCAATCGGCTTACTCGACCATAGACGGCTGGGCCGAAGGAGAGCACTTCAACCACTCGGTCAGAAATTACGCCAGAATGTACTACAAGAAGTGCTACGAGAACAACATCTTCCGCGGCAAAAACACGCAGGCTGTATTGGCTAGCTGTTTGTTCCTAGCATGTCGTGCCGCTAAAGTCCCGCGCTCCTTTGCTGAAATCATGAATTTAACTAGAATCCCAAAGAAAGAGCTCGGAAGGACTTTCAAGCAACTCGAAAAGTTCCTTGCTTCCACTTCTCAGGAAGCTGTCGACGCAATCGAAGCTGAAGGTGGTATCGTTGATAAGGATAGCATGCTTTACCACGGTACACAATCCTCGAAACCAGCAGACCTGGTCGTGCGCTTCTGCGATATGATGGGTATGGACTTTCGAGTTCAATACATTGCTACGAGGCTTGCGGAGAAGATTCAAGGTATCTCAACCTTGGCAGGTAGAAGCCCTCTTAGTAGTGCTGGGGCGTGCATCTATTTTGCTTCTCACCTCATTGGCAAGGGGAGAACAGCTGCTGAAATGGGCCACCTGATCAACGTCAGCGAAGCAACCATCAAAACAGCTTACAAGTTCATGCTTCAGCAGAAGGAGTCTCTGGTTGAGTCTGATTGGCTCGGACCTCAACCTGTCAATCTGAAGACAGGTGAAACTCCTGGCGTTGGCGATTTTAAGAATCTCCCCAGCTCTTAGAAGCAGTACGGAAAGGGTCATGGACGGTTGTTTGGTAGATGCTTGAAGGCGCATGGGTTGTGGTGCGAGAACAACGCGGACGAGAAATGATTCGACGACATGGTTACACCGGTACAGGTAGTACAGCTGCATGGTTTGAAATGGGCATGCACACGAGCTGCAAGAGCATTTGGTGCTCTTTTGGCAAGCTGCTGTACCAGGCAAAATAATTCCATGTCTTGCACCTTCTCCATCATCTTGTATGTGTACATGAAATTGTCCAGCGGGTGTCTTTGACAGTCCAGTTGCAGGCATTGCAATATTTCGTCGAAGTCTTCCTTGATGTGATCTACAGTCCTTTGCCTTCTCGAATGTTATCACACGTTGTTGCCGGTAAAAATGTCTCGCGAGTTTCGACTCGATTTAGCATACTATAATTTCGCTAATGAGCGCAGATCAACAACTTAGGCTATACTCATCAGGGCGAAATTCACGAGGAACTTTCACCGACACCAAAGTATACAGCATTTAAGACCACAGAAGGCTTGGATAGTTCATGAAACTTGATCGGCATCTTCAGGCTGTGCTTTTAGGCCAGCCATCGAAGTTGAAGCTCACCTTACATTGACAGTCCAGTATTGCTTGCTCCGATTGTGGAATGTTTGCTCCACGTTATGGTGTGTGATACTGCATAATGCTGTGGTCTAATTCACCACTCTGCATAGTCTCAACAATCCGGCCTTGCTAACCCCCGGCCTCGTACGGACTAGCAAGCTGCAGTGCTCGGTGAGATAGTACTGTAGCAACGTAACCGACTATCCACTCTAGTGCAGAACTATCCCTCGTACAGCAAGGCCAGCACACTTTCGAGGTATGATTTTAACGAGTATCATTCGTGATCCATATGGATAAACACATCACCCACAAACATTGAAATGAGTATACCCTATTGGTCCCATGCAGTGTAGATCTGTGGGTAAAATTGGATGCTTTACTATCTCACCAAGCAGTATTAAGTATGTCGAACTTCAATTAAAGCTGCCAGAGCCGCAATTCGCCGAGTCCACTCAGCACCTCCGCCTGACCCCATGTTCAGGCCAGACACATCACAGTATACCGTACTGTAATCATCCATTTGTGCGGTCTTCTCGGGAGTCGGTGTTCCGCAAACTGATCTAGTGATGGTTGGTGAGGTGACGTTGCACCGTGAGAGCTTACTTAATACTTGACCTTGTGTCTCGACCATCAATTGTGGCAAGTCAACGTACTCAATACACTGTACCTAGTCTTCAACATGTTGACCTTTATACTTAGCATTGCTATCCTGACTGCGTCTGCGGTTGCAAGACCACCACAGCTCGATCCCCAGCCATTCGCGAAGGTCCTGAAGGCTAGACAAGCTCCCACCAACGTGACCGGACTCGAGGTTGATCTTGGCTATGCCGTTTACCAGGGTAGTGCGAATTCCACCACCAACTTGAACGTGTTCAGAGGGTAGGCATTTCCCATATGAGCTTACTGAGCTGTATCACTGACTTTATCTCAGTATTCGATTCGCTGCTCCACCGACAGGTACTCTCAGATGGCAGGCGCCTCATGCTCCTACAGTCAATCGGTCAGCCCCCATATCAGCCACGACTTATGCACCTCAATGTCCCCAGGCTCCAGATGCCTCGTACAGTATTATCAGCGTCAACAATGCTCAATCAAATGAGGACTGTCTCTTCCTCAATGTCTACTCTCCCAATAACGTGACTGGACCACTCCCTGTCCTTGTCTGGATTCACGGCGGAGGTTATGGACTTGGAAATGGTCAACAGGATCTCTCAACCATAATCAACACCAACAACAATCAATTCGTTGGTGTTGCAATCCAATATAGAGTAAGGCGCGCCTCGTCAGTCTTTTGCCCACTGTTGTCTTCAAACTGATGAAGCTCACTGGCTAACTCTATCCTAGCTTGGAGCCCTCGGCTTTCTCTCTTCTGACGAAGTTTACCGCAATGGTGTAGTCAATGCTGGCATCCTAGACCAACATTTTGCCCTCCAATGGGTTCAATCATACATCTCTCAATTCAACGGTGATCCAACTCACGTCACAATTTCCGGCGAGTCTGCAGGCGGCGGCTCAGTCATGCTCCAATCCATGGCTTTCGGCGGCACCATCGGCGAATCACTCTTCACCAACGTGATAGCAGCCTCCCCATACCTACCAATGCAGTACGGCTACGCCGATTGGGTTCCTTCACAATCCTACTACGCCTTCGCCAGTGCCGCCGGGTGCCCACCAACTCTTCCTTACGGTTCAGCCAATAGCTCCACCATCTTCCAATGCCTCCTCAACCAGCCCACTGCTCGTCTCCTCAACGCCAGCGCCACAATCTCCCAATCCGGCACCTACGGCACATGGGCATTCCTCCCCGTCACAGACGGCTCATTCGTCCAAGACATCCCCTCCCGTCAACTCCTCAGCAAAAAAGTCAACGGCCTAAACATCCTAGTAGGCAACAACGCAAACGAAGGCCCCCTCTTCGTGCCCCAAAACATCAACACAGAAGCCGCCCTAGTCTCCTGCCTCCGTCTAACATTCCCCCTCTTCTCAAACAACGACATCGCCAAAGTCTTACTTTATTACCCATCATCCAACGCCACCGACAACCCCAACGCTCTGAAATTCGCGACCACAGGCGACAGCGGCCCCACAGCCCTCAACGAAAGTAGTCTAAGTACAGGCCAGCAACAGCGCGCCAACGACATCTACGCCGAAACAACATTCGTCTGTCCGAGCTACTGGCTCGCAGAAGCATTCTCAGACAACGACTTCGGCGCCGGCAAAGCATATAAGTACCAATACAGCGTTGTGCCCGCACTCCACGGCGCCGATGTAGCTGCTTATTTTGGGCCTGTTGGCGCGACGCCGTACTCCGCGTCTTTCAGTATCGCGTTCCAACAGATTTGGGGGAACTTTATTATCAATGATGATCCTAGTATTCAGCAATCTGTGGCCGTGGGCACGGTGAATG
>Ga0073774_1000269_pt1 | contig 13159 bp, 12 predicted proteins | sample InSIn5gowninarea_FD_77487 | JGI IMG/M metagenome (GOLD analysis project Ga0073774, IMG submission 77487) | Clean room microbial communities from NASA Spacecraft Assembly Facility at Jet Propulsion Laboratory, Pasadena, California, USA -... ... | reverse complement strand
TTTTTATTCAATGTATTATATTTTAACCGCAGCAAAACGCGTACTTGGTAACTAGTTTACGCAAAATGAAAATACAGAGTTCTAGGAGGATAAGATTTGCGTAAAAAGGGCTAACTCAGGTTACGGATCAGCCTGGGTTGGGGAGCCGAAATCAATAGTGTGAACAGGTAGATAGGTGGTTAGACTGGCTAGTCTGGGCCAAACGAGGAGAGAACTTGGATCAAACTTGATTGTATTTTGCTTTATATAAAGAAATTCGGCCCAACTAGTTAAATATAGATGGGGTTTACTAGTGCAATGAGCTAAATTGGATAGCCCAAATGTTTTTGTCTGTAGGACTTCTTTGGTATCATTGCCATTTAAAAAATGAAAAAAAAACTCCATTAATCTTCCCAATTCTTATCACTGTTTTTATGTTATGACACGGTTACACCGCTATTCTTTAATTTATTGTTTTAAAAATCTGTTTTCAAGATTTTAAAAACAAAAAACCAAAAAAGAAAAACCATAATAATGCCAAACCGTCTTGAATTTGTTGTGACAGCCAGCAAAATTTTCATTTTTTTCTAAATATAATACACAGAACCGATGAATTGTAACAACGAAATTTAGATTTTGTAATATGCAATTGTATTATAATAAATCGTAAAAACCCTCTTGAAATTTTGGAATTGTACATAAACTCAATTTTAACACTCAAGTTACCTTGTTTTTTCCCTTTTGCGTTAAAATGAAATTAATAATGCTAATTCCAAAGTACTAATCCAAAAAACGGGGAAAAAAGAGAGAGTAAATCTTCTTGATCACCGGACAAATCCTTAAAAAAATTTATTTTTTAAGCAATTAATTAGTGGCTGTAAGGTCGTGGATGAAAGAAGGGGTATATATGAGGAGCAAATTTAAGAGCGTACTGCCCATCCAACCATATTGACCCTCCTATAGGAACCTCTTTGTCCAAGATGCCTTTTATGCGGTTGGGAGTTTTTGAGTCCGATGGGCTTCAGGCAATTCATACAGAAAGAAATTGACAATATACCGTAGAGCTTTGACCAATTAGGGGGCAGACATATCACTACCAAGAAGATTAGTCACCGAGATTAAGTTAGATTTTTTTTTTTTTGGTTTTCCTTTTTTACTATTTTATCAAGGATGGCGAGATTGGTGGGATTCAAATTTATCCAGATTGTGATCGCACAAATATATATGTATATTCTGAATAAATTTAGTCTTCACGTATAAAAGTTAGTTTAAGAAGACAATGTACCTAGCCATAACATTAGAAAGAAATTCATAGAAATCAAACAATTTAACAGTCCTCCAGGACAAATACATGGACTCCTAAGGGAAACACAAAGAGATCATTCTCAATCTAGTTAACACACATCTATCAACAGTATTTTTTTTTCATTCAGTTAAATTATATAAATTCTCCTTCAAACGATCATTAAAAATGTAGCCTTCATATGAATCTATCATTCAGAAAAATTTAATAAATTTTTTTCGGTATTAAATTCTAAAGTTTAAATCCGAAAAATCGAAAAAAAAAAAAAGACTTTGTTAACCACCAAACTAAACCTTTGATGTTCATCTATCAACCCTATCTACTAATAAACTCAAATTAATGATTTTTTTTTTTTTGGAGTATTTCAATTCAACCCTAGCTGACCAACAAGTTCCAGAACCATCAGTTTGATATATTCAATATTAGTGCACTTTTTCTTTATTTTCTTCTTTTTCGGGCAGAATGCAACAGTACTTGTATTGAGGCTTAGGATAAATGTAAAAAAGGATTATCAACAATTTCTACTCCAATATCATCCTCAGCCTATTGAAACAGTATGTAACAGCTCCCTTTCTTTTTACAAGTAATAGGATATGCTAAAAAATCAAAACCAGCCATGTCAATCACACCAGGTTTTGATCAACCAAGGTCTACCTTGTTTCTTTCTGGATAGAGATTCCCCACCTAATAGCCCATACGAATCAGAAATATAGAAACTATCCAAAAATAAGACTTGAACCAGAGCCTCCTTTATCCTTGATCAAGTCTTAACCATCTGTGCAAAGTATAATTGCTTTTGTTACACGACAGAAGCAAACTAGTTTCATCCATTCTGTTTTAATCAAATGTTCATCCTTCATTCTTGTCATGGATAGAATCTGTCAAAAATCCTGGAAATGGGGATGCAGCTGAATCAATGAGGAATGATTTTAGGTGCTCAGCAAACTCCTTGGCCTTTTCTAAGTTAACTGCATGTCCTGCATTCTTAATGATCACTAACTGAGAAGTTTCTCCTACATGCCTGTAACAAAGCAGTACAAGAATGTAAACTGTCAGGAAACAGTTGAAAATAATAATAATAAATAAATAAAAAATACTGAGATGTTTCAGAAATTCAATTGTCAAAATCAACAAAGAGTTGCTAATCTAACCTATTCAATCTGTGCCCCAGTTCCAATGGGAAAATTTGATCTTTCTCTCCCCATATTATTAATGTTGGCTGCTTTGCAAAGAACAAAAAGAAACTACGAAATGTGAAAACTATGAAACCAGGATTCTATCATAAACTGACTGCTTTTCAAAGATTCATGTCAGAGGCTACTAATTGTCACAAAATCGAGAGATTTGAACCAGATAGGTCAAGAGTGGTAAGGAACCTGTGTGATCTTTGGTAGAACAGAAAGATTTCGACCATGAAGTATAGCCTGGATCAATTCCCTCTTCTCCTTAACATAATCTGTACACATAACCTGGCAGAACAGAAACATTATGGATTGTAAACGGAGATAGTGTCATCAGTATATCGAAGAGTATAATTTTGTGTACATTGGGCCCAATCTATGAAAAAATCCAATTGAATTCAATCATCCTGCAAAAGTTGGAAAACGTACCTCAATGAAATCTGTGAGAAAGAAAGAGGGCACACCCGTGGCAGGTTTGACGAACGAAAACCGCATCAACTCCCTCAATTTCTCTGCTGTCTGTGGCAACAAAATGCTGGCTGCTGCATCCAAATTTGGAACAACAAACAAACCATTGTCCATATCCTTTTCTTCCAAGCAAACCCCAGCACAACACAACACAACTCTTTCTATTTTCTCTTGAAACTGTGCAGCCATACTATACCCCACAAATCCTCCATAGCTGATCCCAACAAGATTCATTTTATGCACCCCATGTGCCTCCATTAGCCTCATAACGCATTGAGCCTGAAAAGAATCGGTTCTTTCAGGCCTAGATGTGTAGGACTCACCGAAGAAGAGAAGGTCCGGAACGTAGACATTAAAACGTGATGTGAAGATATGGAGATGCTGACCATATTGCCACATTGCATTGGCTCCAAAACCATGGAGAAGCAGAAGATTGGGTTTTGATGGTTTTCTGATTCTTGGTACCCAACAATGCATAATGGTGCCATCTCCAAGATTAGACGAGAGGGCACGAAGACCGGCCTTGGCGAATGAGTAGCGGTAGAACCAATCCCGGTATGCTGCAAAGCTGAAACATCTTGCCATTTTAAGGAATTATATGATTATTTTTTATAAAAATTAGAATTTATGGTTCTTGAATTCCTGGCTTTTGGTGATAGAAATCTACAAAGAATTTGCTATATCTCTGCGGAAATTCAAGATATCGATTTCAAAAACATGATCGAAATGTGGAATAATGAGATCATAGAAAGAGTACCACGGATTTCGCAAATACAGATATAATAGGAATGTAAATGACTATTTTCTATAATAGTTATTCTTTCCAAACATTAAAAAAAAAAAAACAGGGCTAGTTGTAAATATTTTTATAATTTTTTATGGACACAAATGTAATTTTTTTTTTATGTTTATTTATTTTTTTTAAAAATAATTATTGTACATGTTAGTATTATTCTTAAAATAATATAAAAAATTTGCACAAATTTTTTTTGCAACTTACCAAAAATTAAAAAATCTTAACCAGATCGGAATTTGACCCAAAAAAGGTGGAGGATGGCTAGTTCATTAATCAAACTCCCAGATCCATGGCATGATCTGCAAGTTATTTAATGTGACTAACTTAGGGAATATATATATGCACGAGAGGCCTAGTTGCATGTAGGTCAGCGCGCCTCCATTAGCAGTGGAGGTCTCATGTTTGGATCCTTATGGGAGCATTAATTCTTTCTTCTATTTCTTATAAGTGCATGACATGTGACTCACAGAGTAACAGTGGATGGTAAACGACCTGTCACTCATGATTATGATAGATGACTTATCATCTACAATCCGATTCCATTGGGCTAGGTCGCTAGTTCAAACCAGATTTAATTGGTTCAATTGATTAAACGATCCAATTGAAAAACCAGACTGGCTTAGTTGTCGGTTTACCGATTGAACCAGCCCATCCAATCGGTCTCAGATAACATTGCTACAAACTGTGTTGGCATAAAACCGCTATTTTAAATACTGTCATGCTTAAATCTTGAAAGAGATCTAACACAATTCACGCAAGCTTAAATCAATATAAGTGTCTCTAGTAATCAAGCAAGTAATACTTTCATAAACTACACAGCCACAAATAAGTGAAAATGCAAAAATTAAATGACAAGCTATCTCAAAAAATGTTGGCTTGAGACTTACCTTACATGAAAAATATAGGCAGGACAGTTAGCAATTAAGCATATTACCCGAATAATTATCTACGCCAAATGGTTTGGATACTTTCACTATTAAATGAAAAATGATTAATATTACAGTATATTTTACAATGAAACTTTTATATTTTTCTTCAACATTTTTTTTCCCTTCAAAAACAAGTTTGTTTCCTACCGTAGAAAAGGCAGGATGAAATGGTTTCTCCATGCTTATGGATAATTTCTTCCAATTTATAAGTATATTGAAACAAATGAATGATCCGTTACCTTCATATCACATGCTTATATGCTTCTTAATTTGCAGCAACAAAGCCCCACCAATTCATCCCCTAATCACCACTGACTATGATAATTGATAATTGAAACCGCTATGCTGGCTTCTTTTATTAATAAATGCACGAATGCCTTTTTAATTTACATTTTTTTGTACTTTTTGAAAAAAATAAAAAGTCATTTGGTAAAGGGTTGCATAGTTTCATGATAAATAGTCACATTATGCTCTATATAAATTCAAAAAAGAAATAGACACGTCTGCAATTTTGGTTCTACAAATCCTCTTTTTCTTCTATAATTTTGCAACATATATTAATCTTCTTCTTTTTCTTCTTTTATTTTTTATTTTTCAAAATTCATATTTGCTTTTGTAATTTATGATGAAACACTTTTCACTTTTTTGATTCAAGTATTGATTAAGTCTCTTTCATGAAAAGTAGTTTAAAGTACCCATTCAGAGCAGTATCATTTCTTTCAAGCTTTTTGGTTTTTACTTTGTCATATCTCTTTATCTTTATCTTTTCTTTTCTTTTTCCTTTTCCAAATTTTCAATCATTTGGATAAATATACATCTTAATATTGGAGAAAGTTCCAATTTCAATTACAAAGGTCTTGATTATGGTTTAACAGATGGTGTAAAGATGAAAATAGACAAGCAATAACAAAAAGACATGTTCATAGACATGGTAGCGGTTCAGTTTGAATCGTAAACCGAACCAAAATCGAATCAGAATCATAAAACCTTAATCAACCTAAAGCGTAACTAGTTATTTACATTTCTATTGTTTTATACTACAAAAAATGGCAAGTTCAAGTTCACATATGCCATCACAACAAATTAATATTGTCGATCAAAATCAGGCAGAGGAGCAACAACAACAATCAAATTTTACTCCTAGATTATCTGACATCTTCAAAATTTATTGCTCAAAACTTCCTTTAGAAAAAGGTATTTTTACTGTGATTTACAACTACTGCAATAATCAATACACATACAAACAAGGAGGTGGTTATGAACATTCAAAAACCTTTTGGAGAAAAAGCATTCATTTGTACTTGGTAATAATAAACATCAGACACAAATATTCGGGTTTACTTCTCAATCTTCCTCTTTATTTCAGTATACTGATAAAAAAAACAAAGAAAAAATAGCTAAAATGATATGTATTGATCATTTATCTTTTAGTTTTGATCAAAAACTGGGTTTTCGTGATTATTGTTCTAACGCTTTGAATCCTGCTTTCAAACAAGTTGAAAGATATTCTTTAAAAAAATCAGTTATAAAATTTTATAGAGATAGAAAAAGAGGATTAACTGTATTATTTGCAAATTTGAATAGTCGTATTTCTATATATTCTGATATATGGTTTGATCAATGGCAAACTCACTCCTATATAGGTGTAACTTATCATTAGATTGATAATGAATGGCACACGCAAAAAGGTCTTCTTGCATATCGAGTTTTTAATAATAACCATACTGCTCAAAATATATATAAGATACTAAAAAAGATTTTAGATGAATATGTTGTAGCTTTAAAAATAATTTCAATTTCTTTTGATAATGTTAGTTCTAATGATGCTTCAATAGACTCTTTAAAAGAACTTTCTCAACCCCATCTTAGAGGTAAGTTTTTTGATGTTAGATACGTGTGTCATGTTTTAAATTTATGTGTGCAATTTGGTTTGAGGTATCTTAAAGATATTGTTAGACCCATTAAAACTCTTGCTAAATATTTATGGCATCCGTAAAAGATGAAATCATGGGGAAAGTTTTGCAAAGAAAGAAACAAAAAACCAAGACGATTTTCAAAAGATGTTCCAACTTGTTGGAATTCAACTTATGACTTAGGCAATCATTTGAATATTGAGATTTATTATGCTCATTTTTTTTTTAAATATTGATTCTATTTTTATTTGTCAAAATGATTTTGATATTTGCGAACCAATTTTGAAACTTTTAAGTATTTTTAATAATACAACATACACTTTTAATATTGTTTATCAACCAACTTTTCATTTATTTATGATTAAAGCAATTAATATTGTTGAAGCCTTTAATCATGCAGAATAAGGTATGCCAATTTTACATAATGTTGTTCAAGTAATGAAAGAAAAATGATTAAGTTATTATAAAATAATTCCAGTTATTTATCTTGTTGCTCTAGTCTTTGATATTAGATTTAGAATAGAAGGTCTTTCTGTTATTTTGAAAACTTACTATGAGTATTTGCAATTATTGGATAGAAATATAGAATTAGAAACTGCTTCTATTATAAATTAGGTTAGAGATTTATATATTGAAATGTCTTTAACTGTGGGTGATCAGCATGCTAGTTCCTCTTTACCACCTATGACACAATCATAATCAAGTAGCCAATGTGTTAGAGCCGGTTATCTTATGGCCATGGAAAGGATAAAAAGGCCAAAAGGATCATCAGGCTCCACTTCCGAGCTTGATATTTATCTAATAACTATGTTTGAGTTTGGTGATAGCAATACAGGTGTAGATTTTGAAGTAATTGATTGGTGGAAAAGACATGCAGACACTTTTTCAGTTCTGTCCATAATAGCTAGACAAATACTTGTTGTTCCAGCTTCAACAACAGCCGTTGAAAGAGCATTTAGCTCCGAAGGCAATATTTTAGATGATAGGTGATCATAATTGGCTCCCGAATCACTTAAAGCCCAAATATACGTGAATGATTGGATAAGAGCCGACAAAAGAACACAAGAACAAAAGCAATATGATTTCAATAAAGAAAGTGTGGATCTAACACTTAAAGACACAAGGACAGAAACTTCTGAAGCTGGAACTTTCGGTTAAGAAAGCAACTAGGTGTAGCTACATAGTTGTAATTTGTAAAAGGGTAATTTTAAATGTAAAAGAGAACTACATAAGCTTTAATTTCTCTAAACCTCAAAAGGATACGTAGGAAGCTTAATTTTTATAGTGTTTACAAAAATTAAGTTCAAGCCTTTCATTTTTTATTTCTTTTTTCTCTTTGATTTATTATACAAAATACATTGCAATGTAAAAAATATTATAATATTTATAAATTATGCAAAAAAAAAAGTTTTTTTGTTTCAATGTTAGTGTTTGATTTATACTTGAGAAAAAATATTTGATTTTTTAAATTTTTTCCTCAATAAAAAAAACCGTTGAACCATCGGTTTTAAACGGTTTAGAATCGTCAGTTCCACGGTTCCAAACCAAAACTGTAATCATCCATAGAAAGTTCGGTTATCGTTATGCCTTTTGGTGGAACCGAAACCGACGGTTCCTGAACCAAAATGGGCGGTTTTTGAATCGAAACCTGTGGTTCCTGAATCGAAACCGATGGTTTAAGAATCGTTACAATGCCTACATGTTCAAACAATCAACCTCTTCAATGTAAAATAAAACCCATGATGATTGTACAGAAGTAATACGTCGTTGGACAATCTTCATGGGTTATGTATCAAATTTGAATTTAGGTTCTCAACTATCTATGTATGGTACTTAATTACCATTCCTTATGAACTCTTTTTAATTGTCTGCATAATAGAAATATTTGAATCTAATTTAATTGTCTGGAATATTTAGAAATTTGGAATATAAAAACAAGAATAGTATAACAATGATATATGATTGACATTCTCTATCTCCTCCTTTGTTCGCAATTCTCGCAAGTATACAAGTTCGACAAGTAATATAAATGAAGTAAGAGTCGATCCCACGAGGACTGAATACCTATCCAACTATCAATGTTATTTTAATCTTGTTTAAGAATCAATTATGGGGTGATTGTGGTTGGTAAAATCTAATAAATCAAAAAGAAAATAAGAGAATCATAATTAATCACTTATATTTAACAGTCAATAAAAACCCAAATGTTAAGGGAATGTCTAATAAATCCAAAAGGAAATAAGAGAATCATAATTAATCATTTATGTTTAACAATCAATAAAAACCCAGATGTTAGGGAATGTATTACTCTATTCTCTTTAAGTAATTCACAAAATTGATCTATCCTATTATTGTAAATCTTGGGGATTCAGTTATAACAATTAATCTTTCTCAAGTAAAAATCACCTAATTTAATTCCATTCATTAAGAGGTCTTTAAATAAATCTCATTACTTTAAAGCCTAAACAATATCAAGAACTAAACTATTAAGCATACCCAATTGGAATTGAATCAATTAAAGTTATCTCTAGACTCCAAATCATTTAACAAGCATTTATAATTTACTTAAGATTGATATTTTTCAATTGTCAATCCTAGTTAATAGTAATTATGATTGGCCAAATCATAAACAACCTAGTGCTATGAATACTTTATGCAATGTTAATAGGAAGATAATCTTTGAATTTACTTAAATTGAATGAGTTCTACAAACTTTAATAAAGTTAGCTGTCCATAATATCTAGCAGATACTCAAAATTGAAGTAAAGATACATCAAAGAACTAAGAAAACAAAGAAGAAGAAAAGAACTCGTTATGGTTAGCCTGGGTAGAATCTCTTTTGCTCTTAGTAGCTGACTCTTTTTATTCTCTGTAATCTTTTTTGCCTCTTAATTCTCTATTTGCTCTCTTTCGTCCTCCTCTTTTCTCATCCTCTTCGTGTATTTTTATACCTCCCTCACTCATGTTTTCCTCTCTAACTACGTATCTTAGTAGTCCTCCCTACTTCAACCACTTAAAGTTTGAATGATACTAGAAGTTAGATGCAGCCACGTCATAAAATTTATCTCAAAATTATACAGGTTGCGATCGAAGGTTGGCTGCAGTCGTGATAGTAGGGAAACTCTGTTTGTCGTGGATGGGCTGCGGTTGCAGCGTTACTGCTATCGTGACAGTAGCCTTTATTCCTCATGAGCTATGGTGGCAACTCTGCTACTATAGTGACAACAACATCATGCCTTAACAGGTCTCCCAAGAGCTACGGTCGCAACTCTACTGCTATAGTGATAGCAACACCCTTGGCAAAATTATGTGCTTTGTCCAACTTTCACCTTGACACCTCTATTCTATACAAGTAAAATTTAACATAAAACATCAACTAATTCAACTACAAAATGACTAAAACTTACCTAAAATATGCATCAAACTTACTTAAAAACTATTACTACTAATGTGTAATCAAATACCCCCACACTTAGCTTTTTGCTTGTCCTCAAGCAAAAAGAAAACAACACCTCTCAACAATACGAACTCAGCACATCAATTAGTTTGGACTTAACCGCTAACAAAATCTCCACTTAATACAAAATTGCAAGCATAAAAACAAAACAAGTAACTCATGATCAAGAAAACATACTAATTAAAATTACCAAGTGGAAAGCAAACTCTCTCGTTGAATATTTAAATGTGCACAAATCAAGATTTATAGAGAAAAAAACTAAGCAAGACAACTCTTTTACTAAAACTACCTTTAACAAGACACACAGAAGATTTTTTTTTTTTTTTCATACATGTGCATGTAGATAGTCCAATCATCAGAATTCCCCTACCTTTCCAGCACTACTCAGCGTGGAACCCTTTGAAAGGTCTTTTAAGGATACTTGTACCCTTTTTTAAGGGCATTAAAGTAAATAAGCCACTATAAATTTGACTAAGAGTTTCCAACTCCCTTCCACAACAATTTTATTCATTTATTTGCTTATTTATTTTTTCTAAATGTCAATTTCAAGTAGTTCCAATGAGTCAAGCTATCCAGCCCATAACCTTTCTAATTCCTCTTAAATTATGCACATTTACACGTTCAAAGAGAGAGTAAGCATTAGATTCATTAAAGTGTAAAAATATATCCTTGACCATAAAATTGCTCATTATGCTTAAAAACTCGAATCAAATATTAAATGGAGATTAAATTAACTACTCAAGAAAACTATACCAATGTGCCAAGCTCGTAAAGTTGATCAGTTGCAAGTTTCAAAGTTATAAAGAATTGATTACACTCCTACCCTATGCATGAACATGATGTACTACACATAATAAAACAAAACCAACATATTCAAACACTCAAATATGTAAATACAAAATGCAAAACACCCCCCACACTTACGTTGCACATTACCCTCAATGTGAAACATAAATGCGACATAATCCATATGAATACTAGAAAGAAAATTAAAAAATTGGTAGAAAAATGAAAAGAGAAAAAATTGAGTAATCTTCCCTAAGGTGATGATGTAGGTGACAATGAAGGTGTAGGCGAGGGTACTTGCAATCTTGATAGCTAAATGTACTTATGTAGCTTATAATTATGATATGCAAATCGAGCATCCATCGCATCAAATCGAGTATCCATCTTTTTTTCCATGGCTTCTAGCTTCGCTAAGACTTATCGCCAACCACCATTTTCACTTACGACAGCATCACCTTTATCTTCACTATCATCATCCTTAGGAATAAGAACCGAGGCACGATCTTATATTGCTAGTCCTAAATGGTAGCATTTACAAGTTTTCGGTGCTCGTAATGTATTTTGACCTGTAATAATTTCTACACGAAATAAAAGATGGCAGTGTAATTTGCTCGCTTCTACAAGGAGCATATTAATAGTCGATGGGTCAAAAGCACCATAATGTAAGGCAAGATCAGTCACAATGTGGCCCATGGAGATCATAGCACCAGTGGAATTCACAATATTCCACAAGCTGTTGAATATGAAATATGTGGCAGAGACCTTGGTTTTAGTATACATGCACTATAAAACAAATAATTCTTAATAGAAAACCTTATTCTCTTCAGTTTTCTAAAAATAACAGCACATATGAATTTATGAATGATTAAGTACCTATAGTCAATAATTAACCCATTAGGCGTTATATGTGCTCTCCTAAATTCATCTTGCCTTGAAATTTATTACCAAAAGGCCTTAAGATCACAGTTTTTAGGGGTTTGATAAATACCACCCTTAGGAAACCCAAACACTTGATGCATGACATCATAGTTTACATTATAATCCTCACCAAACAATTTAAAACCTAAGTGTTTATTACTCTCTTTTAGAAAATACAAAGTGGTTAAAAATTTAAGAGTGATTTTTCTTTATAGGTGTGATATGGTATAGAGATAAACTTGGACCACCTTAATCTACCATATAATTCATATACATCCTCCTTAATTCCTAATTGAGACAAAATTTTATCTTTAAAATATTTGCACGTAGAAATTTATGTTGAGGCAAGACTTGTGTACCTTTTACCCTTCTCATGAGTTTTGATGGGGAATGGAGCATTGTAGTCTTGAGCAAGATCAGCTTCCTCCTCCTTTTCCACCATATGCTTCCCTTTTGAACTTCTATCTCTTTTGGTGGGAGTTTTGGTTCTTGGCATTGTGTAGAATGATTAATGTGATTTTCTGAATGTGTTAGGTTGGGAAGATGAAATGGTGAATGGGTAATACAAGTTGAAAGGTTAATTTAGTGGGTGATGAAGGAATTTGAAGGGGTTGGGTTTGCAGGAAAGAAGACAAAAAAATGGGAGTGGGGATATGGGAGAGAGAAATGGGTGAGAGATATTAAAAATAAAACTACAATAACTGTACCTGCATCTTTTCGTGTGATGCTGCGATAACAGCCTTGCTACCATTGTGATAGGAACGTGCTGGATGTGTTTTTATTCCAGTACTGCGATAGCAGCGAGGCGCTGCTATCATGATAAAGGTATACTGGACTTGTGGTTGCTGAGCTACGACAGCAACACTCTTGCTATTATGATAAAGGCGTGCCAAATGACTTGCTTTCCACTCTACGATGGTAGCGTTGCTGCCATCATGACAGAAGACTTGTTGAGACTTTACCTTCCAAAGCTGCGATGGCAGCATTGCTGCCATCATGATAGACTACCCCTCTATAATTGAATCCTACGCTCGTAGGTGTGCTACGCTTGTGACAGAAGGATGACCATCGTTTACTTAGGCCTTTCATAAGGTGTTATGATAGCAGGTCTCCTGCTACCATGACAGAAGGTTCACGTTGGATTTTTAGCTGCTGGGCTATGATGGCAGTTATGCTGCCATCTTGACAGATGCGTGCCTTCGTGGTTGGCCTCCTCAAAGCTGCGATGGCAGCATTACTGCCATCATGACAGAGCTGACCTTGCATGCCTAATCTTTGTTAGCAACAACAAAATAAAGTAAAAGTGAAGTGAGCAACTATAAAAAAGCAAAAATGTAAAGTACTAAATAAAAATTAAAATATTATTATTACTACTACTACTATTTTTATATCAAGGTTGATGAAGACAAAGATTTTCCTTCTCTTTGGG
>Ga0073774_1000267_pt1 | contig 13177 bp, 13 predicted proteins | sample InSIn5gowninarea_FD_77487 | JGI IMG/M metagenome (GOLD analysis project Ga0073774, IMG submission 77487) | Clean room microbial communities from NASA Spacecraft Assembly Facility at Jet Propulsion Laboratory, Pasadena, California, USA -... ... | reverse complement strand
GATTGCGTCATGAAGAATCCATTCTATACGGTAGAGATGCCGATTCGATGTGAGAAGTTTGATAGGGGGCTGGATGGATTCATCAAGGTCAGGGGGTGAGGAGAAAGCTGATGTTGGATGGCTACGCACGAAAGATCATCATATACAACTAGTGGGAAAGTAGCTGAGAAAGGGTGTCTGCGTCGCAGGAAATGCAACTGTGCAGCTGGACAGCAAAGGTCGACAGAAAAACAGTATCGCGACAGTCTAGCCTGGGAGTTCAATTTACCCCCCAAGCCACGGGAAACATCCATACATCGAAAGATTATTAGATGGCCCAAGGAGCGTTAATATGACGCCGCGTATTTCATCAAGGCGTCAGATTATAATGTAAGTGGACAGAGATAGAAGAACAGCTGCTAGCAGTCCAAGCATAACGCAAGAGTCTCTATGACGTAGTGTTTATCATAATCTCATTCAACCATGCAAGCTGCTATGGTGTGCACCAACCTTGTCTAGAGAGTTGACGCTGTGGGTGTTTGTTGTGGCCCTACCGGCCCAGACGTGCCTGTCCTTGACTACCATGCGCACGTACAAATCGCACCTCATGCTGTATCCATCTTGTCGTCATCGTCTTTCTTCTTGTCTTTGCTACCGCTGCTCTCTCCCTGATCGCCCAGTAGAGGCTGCTTCTCGTCACCTTCCATAATGCCCTCAAGCTCTGTCTTGCCTTCAGCAGCTTCCTTAGCCTTCTTATCCTTCTCTTGTCGCGCCTTTTCTTCTTCAAAACTCATTCTAAGTGCCAACGCTAGCTCTGGATCTACTGATGGATCTACGCCAAACTCAAAGTCGTTTCCACCTGCACCACCAGCGTCGCCTCCGGAAGAGCCCGCGCCTGCGCCGCCAGAGCTACCGTCTCCACCAAGGATAGGCGTTGTGACAAGCGCGTCGCTGAGGAGATTGCCACTAGGTTGTACTACCTCGAGGTGAGAACCCTCTGCGCTCTGCGAGTTCTCGTTGAAGGCCCGGAGCTTCTTCAATGTTTCGTCGCTGAGCTCGCCGAACGCGACAATGTCGATACTGATGTTTGTCTTCTTCATCTTCTTCGCTAGCTTGATCAGGTTCTTCTCGTCCTCTTCAACAGGGCTGCAGTTGAAGATGATTATCCGCTGCTTCTGCGACTTGTTCTGCCTGTGCTTGAGGGCCAACTACAATTATCAGTTAGCTTTATATTAAATTAGACACACGGACTGACATACTGCTGCTACATTGATACCAGTAACGAAGTGCGAGCTGCCCTTTATCTTTGTCCTGTGCAAGCCATCTAGGACCTTGCCGATGTCTGTGGTGAGGGTTGTAAGGATCTCTGGTGTGGAACCTCCCATACTCATGAGACCGACCGAAGACTCTGGGTTTGCGTTCGTTTTTGAGGAGAAGATGAGGTTCACGGCGTCGGACTGTGCTTCCCATCGTGAGGGAACGTAATCGCCATTTCGGCTGGCTTCGCTGTTGTCCACACTGCCAGAATTAGTGGGGCAATACAAGGGTGTGTGGTAAACACATACACGATCATAGTAGCTTCTAAGACCATTTTGGCGATTGTTTGTGGGGAGCTGTATGGTGTAGCGGCAAGGTTGAGGATGTTGATGATGATGAAAGGCGGCGGCGTCTCGGAGGTTACAGCTATGTTGCCGCGCCAGAGAGTACGGGAGCTAAATGGGCACGTGAGCGCGCGGCTTTATGATGAAGCTCAGGACCGTTTGGCTAATACGACCCCAAATGTGAATAGAACTACTCTGCTTGAAGGCTATAAACATTGAAAATGATCTTTTCACGTGCATATATGTTTTAATGCGTTTCTTCTTACTTGTGGTGTTGCACGGCGCTCATTGCTGGTTAGGAGGTTTAGCGCAACTACAAAGGCTCCTCCGAGTCTAACGTTCCTTCTCTCAACACAACAATCTGAACCAACATCAGAAAGAGCAACCACACTCAAAGCCACATTCCAAGCCACATTAAGACCTTCCGACACTGCCTTTAGTATTTCATACACATCTTGGAACCATCCTCCACGACCAATTCCTCACTTCATCGGTCAGGCAACTTGTGTTTACGCGTTGTTTACACTATCACAACCACCATGGTTGCACCCATTACTGAAGAGACAAAAGCTGCCATGCTTGCCAATTTTGATCTTGAGAGTATGTCGCCCTTTCTGTGCAGTCCAGTGTATTTCTAACGCCCAGAAGTCAATGCTCGCAAAGAGAAACTGCGTGCTATGTGCGAAGCACAATGTGCTAGTCTCCGTTCGCGTCTTGAACGACGTGTGAATCGTGTTCCAGCCACCAAACGTCAGATGCCACTCATTGAACTCCTTGTGCCTCCATCACCTCCTGTTGAACCTGTACCTGCACCAGTCAAAGCTGCACCCATCAAGAAAGTACTCTCTGCACCCGCCCCAGCAACCCGCAAGACTCGTGCTGCTCCTGCCGCTTCGCTATCACGATCAGCAACCATGAAAGAGGCGCCTAAACCAGCATCCAAGCCCACAGCCAAGCACGTCTACTCCAAATCTGTTCCCAAGGCATCCACGGTGACGCGCGGCAAAAAGCGCGGTAGCGACGAAGTAGCAGGTGAAGACAAGGAAAATGTCTCTGATCTTGCGGAATCCAAGAAGCGGGCCCGGGCCGCCACCACTGTCGCAAAACAACCTGTAGTCTCCAAACCGGTTGCGCGTTCGACGCGTGCTGCGTCACGGAAAACTGCGCCTGCTGAGGTGTTGTCACCAAAGAATAATAACAGCCGTACGAAGCCGACAACCCGCAGCGTCAGGCCACGGTAAATATACTGATTTGATAGCTGCATTTTCAGATGGAGTTTGGAGGATTCATTCGCTATATACCCAGGGTGCTTTGGTGAAGACAAGGCGTTTTCGGGATTCTATTTTCATTTCTCTATATATTGTCGTCTTCAAGCTGTCCCATGTTGAGCTTGTTCACACAAGCCTGCTTCTGGAGACGGCATTGTCTTACGAAGACAGGATCTTAAATAAAACAACGACCATTATTTGAACTTTGTAGTCAACAACATGCACGACAATGCTTGAACGATTGAAAGCTTGGATATTGACGTTGAAAACGTAAATAACAAGCAGGTTAAGGGTGGTAAGTACTTTAGATTGAGATTAAAGATTCAAACACTAAGGACCAGGACCCTCAGTTTCCGGCTTGATGCAGCAGTCGATATGGCTGAAGACTTACAGAGTCCTTTGCGTCTTGGATTCACATGGGACGTTGAATTCAATTACAACGCAGTCCACTAAGAAAACTCAAGGTTCCCGGGTGAAGGAGGCACCATTTCTTGTGTTTGAGGATTGTTTTGAAGCTATCGAGGGTCTCTAGGATCACATTCCCCATTTTCCTCCTCATCATACCTTCTGTACTCTAAAGCTCCATATCCACCTTATCCCACCCGTACACCGCCTCCTCCACAATCGGTCTAAACACTTTCCTCCCCGCGTCAGACTTATGTGTCCAAACCATCTGTCTCGCACTCAACTCATCCGCGCGATGCCAGGGCTTGAGTTCAATCCCCTCCTTGTTGTTCTCCAGCGCGTCCTTCACAACCCTGAACAGCGCATCTGCCTGCTCCTGGTCGACTCTCACGTCATCCCTGACTGTGAGCACGACTTCCCTTATCTTCTCCTTCTTTCCACTCTTCTTATTCTTGACTTTGTACTTGTTCAGGCTGATACTGATGTCGACGCCAGCCTCAGCAGTCCACGCAGCGTGCACGGCGAACCAGTCAAACAGCTCTGCAAAATCGGTCTTTTTTATTTGCTCGTCCATGCTATAGGGGATACTTGCGAAGCCGAGCGAGACGGTGGGTGTGCGCGGTGAGGGTGTGTCAATCAGGTCGCCTTTCCAGTCGCGGCGCAGGAGGTCACGCAAGTTGAGGCTGGCGATGTTTTTTTGGGCGCTTGAGAGCTCATCGTCAAGTTCCGACATGACCTTGGATAGCTTTTCGCCAGCCCAGTTGCTTCGTGCAAGGATACGTTCAGACACCTTGATATCGTCGTCGGTTGTCTTGTCCGATGTCAGTCCTCCAGAATCAATAGCGATCGCGGAGAGAATGAGCTCGAGGAACTCATGGTTGAGATGGTACTCCTGGGGTAGTTTCTCCAGTTCGTTGAGCAATTCGCGAGCAACAATAGTTGTGCAGGACGCAACCTTCTCGAAGATTCGTGGTGAAGCTTCTGGCGCAGTACCGCGATCTTTATGGTGGTCGAATATACTCAAGATCTTTGCATCGCGCCACTTACGGAGAGGTTCACCATGATCGACGAGGATGATGCCCTTGAGCTTCTTGCTAAGTGTCTCAGGGTCCTCAGGCACCTCATCTGAGGTCAGAAGGTCTTCGTGTCCCACTGTCATCTGCGAGTTGTCGAGCGCAAGTTTGTTCTCTGGTCGGAGGTCCAAGGCATGTGAAGGGGTTTGAAGCAATGCAATGGCTTTAATGGGGTGCGTGTCGTTTTCAGTAAGGTGGTCGAGATGGTAGGCCCAGGTGATTGCGGCCGTCATTGAATCCAAATCCCCTCCCTCGTTTCCCATGACAATTATCCACTCTGAAGACTTTCCAGCCTGCCAGTCCATGAGGAAGGACTTCTTTGTTGCACGGCTCCATTCGCTAAAATGACCGACGCCAATGTGCTTGGGGGGAGTCTTGAGGGCCTGTTGTGATTGTGCACGAAGCTGAGGCATCGCGACAGCATAGCCAGAGGCCAGAAACGCGGAAAATGCGAGAAAGGCCCTCATATTCGCAAAAGTTGTAAGGCAATAGGGGAGATGGAGGTTGGAGAGCTACAGGAGTATACACTGAAATTCACTAAGCTCTCAGCCTTTAGCCCTGACGCTTGACGCAATGCCAAGAGCTGTCCATTACAGTTTCCACTGAGGCTGAAACGGAAGGTGGAGCGCAGCAGACTACGAAGCTTGAAATCTTGGGCCTTTTACTTTGACGGTCCCTACTTGATCTCTGCTGGCAACACAAACATACGTCATAATTGATACACAACATTCATTCAAGAATAAGATGTTGTAGTCCCCTAACACTGATATGATTGGACAATAGTTGACGAGATATTTCCAATACTCACTGCAGGATTGGAGGTCTCATTTACTTATTTGATTGGGAACACGGGTGTAAATAAGAGATAGACCTGAATTGCTGATTCAGGTATGCTGCTTCAGTAGGGAGGCTGGAGAATACATACGGCGCCGCTATACCGTAAGCCCCAGAGCCGGGGTCCAGTAGATCGTTGGAAAGTTCGGCCTGTGCGGCAAGCCGGAGGTATGACGTGCGTCGGTGAAGAACAGCTATGTAACAACAACAACTTTATTTCTCCAATCGCACACACGAACAACGAACAGATCAGATCCCTGCTCCCCCTTCCCCAATTTCCCAACCTCATTATCTTCCTACCGTTCTACATTGGACTACGGTTGACAAAGACATACTTACTGCTGACTGAACAACGAGCTAGAGCCCTATCCGGTCGCGGCCGGAACGTGCTTAGGGAAGCATACATCATCCCGCGCGCCCCAAGCTCAGCGCTATCAATTTCGCCAAAACACTGATTTTCAAAGGGAACGTATCTCAAACAACACCTTTTTATGGTGTTCGTTTTCTGAAAAGCAATGGGTGACCAACCTTCTAATAACGGCCGCCCGCTGGTATCTTCGGCAACCTCAACGTCAACAACAACTACCATCACCTCTGGCCCGCATACAACCATCACAACTAGCACATCGGCTGGGCCAGGGGCAACCATGGCTAGTAATGGGCCCAGTTCCACTACCATCACCCACCCAACGACCACAACCACTTCCCAGATACCCTATCCGCAACCGCAGGAAGATCCCCAAATACCACAGCCTCTACCTCACACTCATACCCAAATATTGCAGCCCCAGGCGCCGGCATCCACAGCTGCACCCACTACCCAGACACGCACTGGTTCTATTCGCATGCGAAGGCCTTCCGTAGGCCGGGATGTTCCGATTGCGCAGCCTCCACCAGCTGCACACCAATTACAGTCAATACCACAAGTTCAGCCTGCACCAATCACACCACGAGCAGCGCCGGTGACAGATAATAGCTGGCAAGGGCAGGGCAATCGTAGGAGGAGCAGCTCTGAACCACAGCGTCCTTCATTGGCACTACTAGAAGCAGAGCATGAGTTAAGGCACCATCCTACAGCCACTACACCGCTACAGCCACTGTATGAAGACGTATCCCAGGCAGGAACCAATGTTGGCGCAGGGCCGCCACCTTCGCGAGGTGTGAACAAATGGAGGAGACCAGGCATGAATAGAACGAGCTCGGCCATCAACCTTCGTCGCAGAGACCACCAGCTCAAAGATCATGAAATTGACAACGACATGGTTGACATGCTTGACGTTATTGGCATGTATGCCCTTTAGTCTTCCGTGATTCGTACTAACTGTGTGACAGACCCAGAGGTATCTGCACTGACAACTCTGAATAACGTTCAGAACTCGCTTTTCCTTCCCAACTTGCCATGGCTTTACAACCGTCAACCGACATACGATCTCATGCAATCAGCGTCCGAGTCATCGGATGAGGAGATGGGCACCGTACCAGCACGAGGGGCAAGCCGTACTGATAGGTTAGCCGAAATGACTCAACCAGGGGAGCACGAACAAGCGTCTCGTGGGCAGCTCCGCCGGGCTGACACGATTGATTCAACGCTCTCGACACTCGAAGAAGGGCCGGGTCACCATTTTGCTGTTCTGCCCCACGGCGCATCACTGCCAGGCTGGACTCGAGAAGAGAAGGATGCTCTGGATGACCACGTTCGCCATTTATTACACTCGCGCCGAGCAAAGTTCAAACGGACCATGCGTGGCTTTGGTCGCTACTGCCGCAATCCACTTGGTCTCATTGTCACTCTTTACTTTTTTTTGATTACCTTCTGGGGAGCTGCATGGGTACTCTTCCTCATCGGTTGGATTTCCGTGGGTGGCCGACAGGCGTATTTCGTTGAGATTTGTGATCAGATCTTGACAGCACTGTTTTGCGTTGTTGGTATCACTATGTTTCCCTTTCGACTGTATGACACTTACCACATGTCTTTCGTGGCTTACTTCGCACACAAGACCTGGCGCCTGCGAAAAGAGCGGGGGCTAAAAGATTTGAAAGACCATAACGAGCTGCCTGCTATGCCACCACAGTCAACCCCATACGATACCGCAGAAGAGATTGAAGAAGAAGGCCGCATTGAAGCACCTGTACTCAAAGACGAAGAGCAGAAAAAGCTCGAGTATCACCAAGGCAAGCTGGCGAAATCACACACCTTCTACCGGCCGCACGAAACCTACACGCACCACGCGTTTTCCATTCGACTCCTGATCACCATCGTTGTCCTACTTGACTGTCATTCTATGTTCCAAATTGCACTTGGTGGCACAACATGGGGTATATACTACAAGGTTCGACCCAAGGCTCTCACGGCTGTCATTCTTGCATGCAGTCTAACATGCAACATTGTTTCTGGTATCATCATCGGTATCGGTGATAAGCGTAGCCGCAAGACGCTTGTAGTTGAACAGATGATGCGACAAGGTCTTACAGAAGAAGCTTTAAAGAAATTAAGGAAGGAACGTGGGCTCAAGGCTAGAGGTATGCCCACGAAGGAGAAGAAGAAGCAGATGCAGAGAGAAATTGGCGAGAAGAAGAAAAACCCGTTGGACACGATTCTGCACCGAGGATGAAATATTCGTCAAAACGTCCTCACCACATAGTAATAATAACGTCGGCTCACCCCTGTTTGCTCATCACACATAATGTGTATCTGTTTGGCACCTCGCAAGAGCTAAAGGTGCGGCTCAATTAGAATCATGGCGATCAAGACAGAACAAGATTGCCACAACCATTGGGCGCAAGGCCTTGACTCGTAGTCAGGCACTAGAACAGGTGCAGTTTTACGGCGCACAACTTTGCGCAATCATTGCCAAGGCCGTATAATCCAAGGTCTCTCAACTATCCCTAGGTACTGACTTACCACGCTCGACTTTCCACAAAAGTGCCTAGTTCATGGTTTTTAAGGCGGAATTCTTAAAAAAAAAAAACTCCTGTCTTGTAAGGAGTTGGTTCAGGAGATTATGAGAGTCGGATTTATGATGCCTAGTTAACTGCTGCAGTGGCAGATTTAATGTGTGTAGAGCTGAATTACAACGAACAAGCGGTCAAACCCATTGGCTGATGTACGAATAATATAGTGGCAGCAGTGGAGTGTATAGGTCACAACCTGGAGCATGTTCGATGAAGAGACGTTAAAGAGAGTCTCAGAGTATTGTTAAACACAACGTGCCAATTCAGACACATGTATCATCCATTTTCAATGCTCATGTTGGCTACATCATGCAATAGTGAAGAAGCGGCTAGGAGTCTCATTCAAATGAGCAGGCCTGGGTTTATGTCTGCACCAAAGCTTCGCATGGAAGCACTCATATCTTTTCTTTTCTCTTGTTGTTCCTCTCTCACAATGTCACACCTGCCTTTCAATACCCTCCGGCCGAGCTATACACGTATAGCAATGCATCATCAATCAAAGCATATCTCTAGCAGTAAACAGTTGTTTTTGTCAGAAAGAGGTCAAATATTTAGCATACGAAAAAGATTAGTTTATTCATTATAGCGCAGTGTAGCATCTAAACAATGCAAAACTAGACTCGGTTTACTGCAAGAGCCCTAGAATGAATTAATCTGGTTTCTCGATATCAAAGCTCTTCCAATACGCATTTCGTGTTCTCATCGCCTTTGAGTGCCACCTCAATAGCTGGCGAGCCAAAAAAGGAATACCATGTCCTCCTTGCTTGGTGATGAATGCGTGACCACTTCCAGTAACTGCTTCGAGACGCGTCCTTTGTAGAACTTTGATCCTTTGGGAGGTCTCATGACGGCATACACCGCCTCAAATTTCCCTGGGAAATTCTGCTCAAACCTGTCAAAATTTTTCTTCAAAAGAATGGCTTCTTCAGTGTTGGCTGCATGGATAAGCGTAACAACTGGCTCATCCTCTGGGTTACATAAAATGCCCCATGCGAGCTGGTAAATTGGTGACTCCAAACCCGCCAGCAATGTGTGCAACATGTGAAGCAGTGTTAGGCATCCATTTAAGGCCTAGGAATACAGCAGCGAAAAGGAGTGACTCGCTAGGCTCCAGGGAATGGAGGTGAGTACTTTGCTTCCCATCCGTGAAATGCTTCACAAGGAGACATGTTCTTCCGGACTCATTTGGAGCAGATGATGGCGTCTCTTTGAGTGTGAAGAACCATCATCGTCGCCTTAGTCTCGATTGGAGAAGGATAAGCAGTGAGGTCAAGAGGCTCATTTCCAGATAAAAAAATCAAATCCCCGCTTGTCAGTATACCTTCTCGGGTCTTACTTGGATAGGTCCAGGAGTTAATGTGACCCGCACCCTGCTGTAGGAATGTATCGCGGATTGGGTAAGGGGAATAGGGAGGAAGATACGAGCAGCAGTCACGGTCACGGTCACAACCGTGTATCGGAAAGAGGAATGATAATGGTTCTCTATCACTGTTCCTACGTGGTACAGGCTAGCGCCAACGTCTGGTTGTAATAGCTAGTATATAAGTGTAGTTTAATCCGTTCTTGAGGCTCATCCTATTGGTGTTGGTTAAGACTATCTACTTGTGCATGGTGTGCATTGCTTGCTTCGAACCGCGCTATGCCCAATGCGGCCAAGAAGTGACCTGTCGTTTCGTATTGTTATCACAGTACGACCTGCAGTAGTCTCCCGTGGGAGATCCCATGTATCTTCCATCGAAGAGAGCATGTGTCGATCTCTCCCTTTCTTGTCCGGATATACTCACACTGCTCAAGCCTTCAACATTGTACTCGGCACACAGGGGGACTATGTTGGCCCTACAAAAATGTGCACCAATTGAAGAGTTGAAAAGTATTACCGCTTTGGGACTCATAGTAGTCCCGAGGCCAAGCCATGGGTTACACTGGGTTGCCGACTGTACACTGTACGAATCACTGTCGTATGGGGATCGCTCATATGTGCATGCTTGCTATATTCACCCTTGTTTCGGCTCAGAAAGGCATGTATACCAATCAACGCTGGGACAGATTGTGGTAGTGATTTTTTTTCTTTAACACTTCTACACAAAAAATAACCTCCGCCAAGAACTGACGAATAAAATGATCACTGATATAAAACACTAGGTCTGAGTGTTACGATAACATTTGCATATCGCATTAACCACCTTCGCTGAATTCTAGTGATGCGTGAGGCACAACGCATGTTTGAGATACTGTCTGCACGTTCAGACATCGACCATCCAATATGCGTCGAATGCACAGAGCTGCTTGTAGACGGTCTTCAAAAGAGGCTCAGTGTGGCAACACGGGAGCGTGATGCATACATAGACTATCTCCGCCGCGCCAACACGGACGTACCCAGCGCTGAGGAGGTGAAGGCCGCCGATGCAGCTCTGAAGGCGGCAAAGAAGGCTGAAGCCACGGCGGTTACCAATCTTGAAAAATTTGAGGCAGAGAAAGTGGACCTTGATGTTCAGTTGGCCGCTCTCGAGGTCGAAGCTCGCCAGCTAGATCAAGAAGAAGAAGACTTCTGGCGAAACAGAAATGCATTTAACGCTACTCTAGCAGAATTTCAGAACGAGCGTGATGCTCTTGCAGCGCGATATGCGCACGATATCCAGATACTCAACCAACTTCAACGAAGAAGCGTCTACAACGATACATTCAACATAACACACGACAATCACTTTGCTACCATCAATGGATTACGACTTGGACGCCTTCCCTCCCCTTATGTCGACTGGCCAGAAATAAATGCGGCCTGGGGCCAAACTTGTCTGCTCCTCGCTACACTTGCTGAACGATTGGGCTACAAATTTCAGAACTATGAACTCTCTCCCATGGGCTCTACATCTACAATATTGAAACACGAAATCAAGAATGGGGCATCCGTTTCTGACACTCGCACCTCAACAGCCAACTCTTCTGTTGTCCAAAAGCAGCGTCTCGAGCTCTATTCCTCTGGTGACTTCCCCATCAATTTTGGCTTTCTGCATCGGAAGTTTGATACCGCTATGGTTGCTTTTCTCGAGTGCTTACGGCAGCTTGGCGAATTCGTGGAGAACCAGGGTGTTGATGCTGGAAGCAGTTTGAGGGTAGGTCTGGGTGGACCAGGTGTCAAGATGCCATACGAAATCAAGAAGGATCGCATTCACGACCAGAGCATCAAATTAACGTTAAACAAAGAAGAAAGCTGGACCAAGGCTTGCAAATACACATTGACATGCTGCAAGTATCTCCTTGCGCATGCGAATAACGCGGAGAGTATGGCTGCAAGGAAAAGATGATATCGGCTGTTATGATGGAACGACTATAACGGATGATGCCCACAACGCATGATTGCACGCAGCCAACGAATTTCGAGAGACAACTGAATATTCTATGCGCGCCATGCGGAATGCATAACATGCACTATCTGTAACAGTACCACGCCAAAGAGATCCAAGGGAAGACTTAGTTTTCAGAAAGTTGGCGTGATGCAAACCCCCAGATACAAGTATCCTTCTAGGCTGGTAGTAGCATTCCTTTCTCTCTTCCACTTCATACCACTCGTCATTCTATCAGATTGTATACTCTGCGTAGATGACTGGGTTGAGGCTGGGATCAACGGGGTTGTGTAAAGTGATGTTGCAATGCTGAATAGAACACTACTTCGTACCCTCTCACCACTCATCTACACCGGAAGGGCGCCGCTTGCTCAATCATCCGCACCAGAAGGGCAAGCCTGTGTTGAAGTGCGCTGAGCTAGACAGCCTTTACGTCCACCTAGACTACTCCAATCATAGCTCATACAAGCGGCACGTGTGCTAAGACGAGAGAGTACCGTAAGTTTGATGCAACCGGCTGGCATGATTTGGAAGAGCTCGGTATCAATGAACTAGATAAGTTTCCGAACAGACACATCAAGAGGTGGAGTTCTTTATATACACCAGAGCCCTATCTCAAGTATGCCCTAGCCATTCTCCGAAGCTCAGGGGGCTGTGACATACGAGTGGCAATGTGCTTTTCCGGCATACACTTGCCAATGATACGGTATAATATTCTGAACATTGTAGTTTTCGATTCTTCACAAGTGAAGGCGTTTGCATCACCTGGACATGTTGGTCGTCCGACAGCACCACGGGCCATAGTTTTGAAAATTTGTATCTAGACTTTGGAGCCATTCTTTTCGACAAAACCGGCTTGGTCGACCGGACATGCCTATCGCGTTCTGCGCGAAGACAATGGACAACGTGATCATCCATTATCGAGCTTACGGCATGGCTTTCAGAGCTGAGGAACTATGGTATATGAACGGAACTTTATGGTCATAGTGATTTCGAGGGCATTGAACTGGTCGGTCCTAGCTTTTTTAGTAGGCAAAGTGTTGGAATAGCAATAGATAGCACAGGCACTGAAGCTGGTTGTTTAGGTCAGCATTAGCCTGACTTAGCTTGGAGAGGCACACCTGCTGTTCGCGCTGTGAAGTAACAATCAACAACGATACACCATTTGGATGCAATTGAGGTCACCCTTTAAGATCTTACAGATGCCTGCCTACATAGAGTGGCGTAAATAAATCACACTACAACTGATCCCTTAAAGCAATTCGAATGTAACCATATTAAATATGACGGGCAGACTCAGCCCACTGATGAAGGCACAAAGTCTCTTGATTCATTCGACACACCATCTGCAGCCTCATTCAAATCTCGTCCCATGAAAGCTCGAGACTCTGCACCTTTTAGATCATTTTTCGGGTTGCAAGAGCTTCATTTCACGATTATCGAGTCTACCGGGCTCGTTCCTTCAGATGCAGTGCAACGTCATCCTTTGCAAGAGAATCGAGCAGCTTCCACTTTGTGTTTCTCAAAAGAGACAAGGCAAAAGTTATGTCTACCCAGTGTCAGTCAGAGCGAATGATCAGTGTACATCTCTTGTGCGGTTTGTTTTGAAGCCCGATATCCGAGCTGTGTTTCGGTTTTGTTGTGCCTCACGCATCACTAGAATTCAGCGAAGGTGGTTAATGCGATATGCAAATGTTATCGTAACACTCAGACCTAGTGTT
>Ga0073774_1000260_pt1 | contig 13259 bp, 13 predicted proteins | sample InSIn5gowninarea_FD_77487 | JGI IMG/M metagenome (GOLD analysis project Ga0073774, IMG submission 77487) | Clean room microbial communities from NASA Spacecraft Assembly Facility at Jet Propulsion Laboratory, Pasadena, California, USA -... ... | reverse complement strand
GTTACCACCTCCATCCACGCCACCACCCACTTCACCTACATCAACCCCATCTTCACCTACCCCACCTCCACCACCTCCAAGGGTTCTAATGGTGAGTGCGATCAAGTTGCCCATATTTCGAGGCATAGGAAATGAGGAACCAGATCAATTCTAGTTCGTGGTAAAGGCAGTACGGCAAGCCCAGGGCATTACGGATGATAAGATCAAAAAGGCTACTTTGGTAAGCGTGCTACAGGATTGCGCATTGACGTGGTATATAAAGCACTCTAGCGATCATCCAAATGGGGGAATAGTGGAAATCCAGGATGAATTGAACAAATAATTTAGTCAGGCAAAATCATAGATGCAGTCGATCATCGGGTTCAAGGAGGTAATGATGCTACCGAGTGAAACCCCTTGGGATCTGGATCAGAGACTAAAGAGTATGATCCACGAGGCTAACATGACGCTGACGGATGCACAACACCATGCATGGTTTGTGGCGTCTCTGACACCACATCTGAGGACGGTGCTATCACAACAAAAGATCTCAACCCAAGCTAAAGCATTAGAGATAGCAATGAGGTTGCATGAAACCCCAATACAGGATCCTGGGTTGGGAGTTCAGCAAATCACCGCACAACTACAAAACCTATGTTTGGAGATGAAAAGCCTGAAGTAAGATATGATGCCCCGACAAGAGGCATGTGAAGAAGTGTGGTGTATCAAATGCAAGGGCCAAGGTTACGACAAGGATCACTGCCCTGTATTCGCGAACTATCTGGTAGGAGGAGGACCGATGCCATTGAGACTGGAGGTACAAGCAGGGCCAAGTGCAGTGCCCGCACTATGGTGCGCGATTTGTCAGGTAGGAGGAAAGCATGCAACTGACAACTGTCACCTATTACAGAAGTATACCCAGACTCCGCAGCAACTATATTGTAACTTCTGTAGATTAGTAGGTCACGACAAGCGAACGTGTCGAAGCTATGAGCTAATGATGGATATGACCCCTGCCTATCAAATGCAAACTGAAACGCAAGGGTTTGATCTAGTCGCTGGGGCATGTGATGGATTCCAAGGATGTGGATGAGGGAGTGGAGCAATGGGACCTAGACAAGGGTGCAGACAACTAATCTATTATAATTGTGGAGGGTCAGCAAACTGTGCTTGAAATTTTACCAACCTGACAAGAATATCTTGTCCACACTGTGAGCAGTTTGACCATGAAATGGTAGATTGTTCGATGCTAATTGCCCAAATGCACGAGAAAGGGTTACTACAACCTACTCCAACTCAAAATATCCAAATGATGAGGTCTGAACCACATGAAGAGGACCCCTGTGTAAACATGGTATGCAGAAGCGATGCAACTATAGGGGAAGATAAGAGGAAACAACCCAGAGAAGATTTGAAGTTTCGCATGGTTCCTACAAAGGAACCTGAGTCTAAGATGGAACATGTCAAGGAAACATTTAAGGAAGCTAAGAAGATCTTCATGGAAGCCTCTACATCAGGTAGTAAGGATCAACTGAGCCAGGAATGGATCCTTCTATGCTTACTACCTTTTTAGAGACTTGTATGAAGATGCTACAAGACAATAAGGCAGTTAAGGGACTACAAGAGCTAATCACTAGGTGCACAGGGTCAGGAGAGCCACACATGGTCTACAAGTTTGGAAAGCATGCTCTGCGTACCGAACTGGAAATGTGATTGACAATGCAAATTGGTGAGTATGAGATGGATCAGGTCATCCTAGATTTGGGGTGAGACGCAAATGTATTACCAAAACAAACGTGGGAACGCATGGGTAGGCCCGTGCTATAGTGGTATCCTATTCAATTACAGATGGCCAACCAATAGAAGATCTTACCAATGGGAAGGTTGTAAGGGATGACAATGGACATTGAAGGTGTAAGTACGCATATGGACTTTGAGGTAATAGAAATTTTTGACGACAATAACCCGTGCTCCATGTTGCTAGGAATAGAATGGGCCACGGACATGAATGGGGTCATCAACTTAAAAAGACAGAAGATGATATTCGAGAAAAAGTCACTCTGTGTAATAGTTCCGCTGGACCCAGTCGAAGGATCGCACTACATTGAACCTGTGCAAGATGAGGACAATGACGATGAACTAGATTAAGACCAGCATCAGGTGAATCCAACAGCGGAAGGGGGAATCTCATGGGAACACGATGGTTCCTACACGTCAGACTTAGATGAAGAGATAGAGCGATGGCAGAACTGATTGCATGAAGTAACAATGCTAAATTGTAATATGATGATTAAGTCACTGCAACGCGTGACAACCGAAGTAAGGAAACTACCAGCAGATGACGATGGCACAACAAGCGGGGAGGAATTCATAGACCATTGTGGAACTACAATCATGAAGCAAGCGCGACACAAGGTACAAAAAGGGGCACTACGCGCAGGGTGGAGTACACCTTGGAATATTAGGGGGAATGGGCGTGAATGGAGAAGGCGACTATGTGTACGAGGCCTTCAACATCGAACGCGGTCTAGGCAGCTAGGATGAAGCAATTCGGGAACCTGCCTACGATGAACAATGTGGTCGTATGCTGTACAGCCACCACCCCAACTAAATCTGCACATGCCATGGGTCCGATGGGCCAATATGACCATAAACAAAACGAGGTGTGTGAAGATGGCCCTATCCACGATCAGGCACGATGGAACCAGGAAGGTGGAGAGAATGTCCCCAAGCACCACCCCTACCATTTGGACTGAGCATGAGGACCTGGGCAAAGGAATTAAGTGGTTGCAGGAAGCCATTTGGCGTGGCAGCTTGAGACTTCGTGAGCTCGATGAAGAATGGACATGGTTGAGGAGGAAAAGCATGATGTTGGATGAAGAAATCCGCAAACTAAAAATCGGAGTCGTGCAACCAAGCTGAATGAATCCGAGAATAAGGGGACCAAACCTAACCAGTCCTACTACGGTACTAGAACGAGTTGTGACCCTACTATCATGGCTGCAACTGCACCAACGGGGGCGTGTACTATATACAGCAGAATGCGATGGGCTATCATATACAAAGGTACTTGAAAGGTGCCCACAGCCCGGGCTAGTAGGAAATATGAAGATTCACACCAGGGGTGCGACCACTTGACTATCCATAGGGGACCGAGTCTCAACGCTCCACATAGTTGGAAGAGGGCGCTGGACTATAAAGAAGTCAATAGGAGGATTGCATGGCTCGGACGCGGTGAGAAAAACCAGTATGAAGCATAGAACACGTCCGCAAACAAAGGACTGCATTTCCACGTGGGGAGGATGGAAGGTGACTATTGTAGATACTGTTCATGACAAGATGCCCCACTTAAGACATTGAGGAGCGGGCGGCGGGAAATTAAGACATGGGGTTGAACGGATCTACCACCAAAATCACATTAATGAACCATGAAAGGGGGGAATGGTCGAATTTAAAATCAAAGAAGCATATAAAGCACAAATGGCCTATCGCCAAACAACCCTTGGCACTTTGCATAGTAAGTCATCCCGTTATCTAGCAGACAGGATCATGATGAATAAGGCACTACTGAGAGAAAGTCCGTGGTATCAAGCATTGCCGAAGGATATGCAAGAATCCCTAATTAGGATGATGTCCATAAGCAAGGACGTTACATAGAACCCTACACCATAGGGAGGGAGTATAGCCGAGATCCCTAAATCACCCCAGATGCTGCGGACTAAGAAGGACCCACAGGTAGTAGGACCGGTCAGGATGTCTCCTTGAAATCCGTGATTGGAAAATTGTCGATGGAAGAAAAGGGAAAAAGGGAAAAATGGTTATTATCGAGAGCGATGATAAGGAAGAAGATCCTCCAACCTTTGTCAAAGAAATAGAACCAGAAGAAGAGATGGAAGAAGATATCCAGCCAGTACGGGCTCCAGCAAAATGGCCTAAGTATGTCCCTCCATGGAAAGGGAGGGTCAAGGTACTTAAAGATTTGGATGTCGTTAAAAGGACACTCATAACCCCGTCCCTCCCCAAAGGGGTTCTGTTCGAAGGAACGGTGACTGGCCGCATCCCCATTATGAAATTTGAAGACTGTGACCTTGTGGATACTGATAAGTTTCCCTATTTGGAAACTAGCGAACTGATGGAACAAAGCACGGAGGGGGTCGTTACGACACTGTAGCCACAGAAATGGCTGCGAAAGGTGGAGGAGGCTCGGCTACTCCACCTCTTGTCAATTCCACATTTTCATCGGGCCCCCATTTCAATATTGGTCATCAAGCAACTGCTCTGCCTGGTGCACAATGGGTACTTATGGCTAGACAAACCCATCCCCATCATAGTGGAGCTCATCCATAGGATCTCATGGCTTCCCTATGACAGAAGAGACCCTGTGGAAATAGTTGGCAAGAGTGGCTACTTGATGATGGTGGAAGCCATTAAAAGAAATACAAGTTGGAGAAAAAGTAGAGAGGGTATGATATTACTAGTATTCAAGACAAAGGGGACCGCATTGCTACCCAGTTGATGGCAGGAAAGGTGATGAGAAAATGCTGAGGCAGTGAGGTCCCAGCAATGGTCATTGTCTTAACTGAGCAATGCATAGAAGGGGAACAGTTCAATTAGGCGCAGTTCCTCCGCAAGAATTCCTGACCAACTGCAGGGAGGCCCAAGAGGAGGGTAAGACCTTCCACTATGCATGGTTTCTCTTATCCATCCTATTGGTTACAGGTGAATTACCCGAGGATAGTCAATTTCCTTCCCTAGACTAGGATTGGCCAGAGGCCATGAAATATGATTCTCTATGGGGGATGAAGGATGCCACAAGAATCCAAGAAGTCAAGATTTTCTGGATACCGATGGACGTGAGAATATGATAGTGGATCAATGAGCAACCCCATCTATCTACCAAGGTATATGATAGTGTGAAGAAAGTGGCCAATTTTAGGGCAGATATCCACCATGTATATATCCGGGTGCACAAGGATCCAGAGAAGACATGGACCATGCTTCCCTTCATTGCCATAGATGACGCTATTTTCACATTGCTCGATACCTAGCCACTGGAGTGGCACAGACCAGATGCGGTAGGGCACGATGAGACCGTAATCCGAAAATAGAAGGTTGCAGCCAAGTTCTTAGCACAGCAGAAGCGGAACAAACAGCTCGCTGAGGAAGTACGGGCGTCCCAGGAGGTAGCACAGGGTTCCACAGATAAGGCGACAACAGGAGGGGCTGCTACAATAGAGGACGAAAGTGGCCTGAATGTGACCATAAAGCTGGAAGTGGATACGGTGATGGAAGGTGCAGTGCTGACCACCACCTGTTCGCCCTTAAAATGACCGTGTGCGACAGAACGGTCAAGGTCACAGAAGAAGACCAAGGCGTGCAAGTTGGACAGGGAACTTATCACATTGACCAAGGGTGACCTATGTGACATCGGGGATACAGTTCATGAAGTCACCAGGGAGGCGCTCGACAACGCCATGATAAAGCAGCAGACTATGTTGGGGGCGCTCAGGGTGCAACTATAGGAACTCGAAGCACAAGCCCCATAGTTAGGAGTAGTCGCTACCCATGGAGCTATGGGTATCTCAGCAACTGAGCAGCTGGTGCAAGCCAAAATGGCTAATACTATTGCACTCCCGGCAAGAGCATTGACAACAGATAACACGGTGGACAATTTTGTGGTAGGTTGGCTTATGGTACTTGAATTAAATTTGGCTGCTCTCCCACGAGAAATATTATACCAGCTATAGGATGGCATAATGATAGAGCTCCACACTAGGGAAGGGCGTGCGATATAGATACTTAGTGAGAAATGAATTAACATTGAACAATTGAGCCTCCAACGTGATGAAGTAGTAGCAAAAAATCGGCAGTTGGAGCAAACTGTAGAGGAAGCGTGTTGTCATGCCCCTGAGCTCGAGATTGCAGCAGATTTACCTTTAGGCATACAGATCCATAAGTTGGATAGTGGGTTCTACGAAGCAAAGGAAGAAGCAGCAAGGATCCAGTTGGACCTCAGCTTGTAGATCGCAGAATTGAAACTGGAATCGTAGCCCTCTACACCACCAGAGGTCAGAGAGCAGCGGAAAGGTATCATTCAATTTGGGCAGGAAGCAATAGCACATGCCATGCAGGAGTGCACCAGCTTATTGGATCAGTCACTCATCATGATCACTTCACTTCAGCAAGACCCAACCTTATAGAAATTGGAGACAAAAGCACAAGAGGTTCAACAAGCCTATGATAATGTTAGGGGGACCATGCAAATGGTTACTATTATGCAATGATTGGCCAAGATGAGGGAGGCCCAGGTTCTTAAGGCATAAGTTGATGCTACTCGATAGAAGGAAGTAGTGCTTAAAGAATGCATCCAGCCTTGGCTTGATGAGGCATTCGTGGTCTCTGCCAAAATCGAGGGAAATTTAGCACACATGCAGGCAGTATATGAACTCGGACAAGCAATTGAAACTGATATTGATGCATCAGTGGCTTGCGTACAACGGGTACAACAAATGGCAGAAGAATTTGTTGCAAGCGTAAGAAAAGCGCAGAAGTTGCTAGATGACCTCCACGCAAAGATTTTTTCACCAGCCGAGTGACTCGGGACAAGTCACGATGATTGTGTTGGGGGCCTGTTGGGTAGCGGATCCCTCGCGTAATGGTTTTGAGGTTTAAAGCCCACAATTTTGGATAAAAGTATGGTAAAGGTTCTATGAAATGCGCGAAGTGAAAATTGTAATGAGTCAAGTCAAAGGGTTGTCCACCCGAGGATAATGTAAGATAATAGAAAGCGAGTCAGCCTGTCCATGGTTCGTGGACCATGGGAATGTATAAATAGAGCATGGCTATAATGTTAGAATTCAGTTTTTGGTAATTCTTGTTAATATTGGAAGTATATGGGTTTGTGAATTCACTCTGAGTCTGTAAGTCCGAGTCGCGGGTGATAGTAGTAGAGTAGGCTCTGCAGCTGTATGTGCAGAGGCCTGGTAGAGTCCGCAGCTGTGTGCACAAACCCCTGTAGCTGAGTGCACAGGGCAGATCTAGATGTAACGAATAGGAGATAAATAAAGATAAGTGGTTATGAATTATTGTGTGTTTTATCATAGATCTATATGTTTATGCTTGTGTTATGATTTTATGCAAATTTGTAAGATTTATGGTTGCACGCATTGGTTATAACTGTTAAATGCTTGCTTAAAGACCTTAAGAATTAGATCTGATCTATATAAACTCAGTAATAATAAGAATTTAAGAAGCACCTCGTTGCGGATCTACACGGAAGACTAACAATAGTACAAGAGTGGCGTGAGGGCATAGATCGATTCGCGACCCTCCAAACCTCATCAAGACATCCCAAGGGTGCAGAAACCTGGTTCCAGCAAACTCCCCTACTACCTCGAGTGAGACTTTAGTCCGCACTCTGCGGACTGTTGCCAAAAGGGCCGATAGTGCGAGATTTGTTTGGCTAAAAATACTTCTGAACCTAGGTCAGGTCCCAACAAGCCAACAGTTATATATATACCCTCATTGTATGAGAAAAGGAATTTTTACCTTGGCTCCTCCTGCAAGGCATTAGAGGGACATATCAATTCTTTTGAGGAGAAAGGAGCAGCTCCACCGCTCCACTATTGGAGTTACTAATGTTCATTGTATACATGTGTCTTGAAACTTTTAATTAATATAAGAAGCCTTATGGGAAAGTATATTTGTAAAACTATTCTATGAATGTTTGTATTTCATGTTTTCTTTCATCTGTGCTAAAGTAGTTTAACTGTTTCAGTTATTTTGGTAATTATCATATTGATAATGTGTTGTAATTACTATTACTGTTGTCTCATCCTTGTGGAATATTTAGTTGTATATTAGACAAATCCTCCTCATTATATTGGTTGCACCGACTGTCACATCTCTATGGACTATTCCTCTTGATGTTTTACGGATCCTTCTAGTTTATGTGTGTCTCTACTAGGGTGGTACTACTATCTCTCTCCTGGAGGCTCACTTTTCCTCCCCTTTGTGGTGAAATAAAGTTGACACACATATGATCGAACATTCACCAAGCACACCCCCCTTACTTTTCGAAGGAACATTTGCATTCCTCTCTCTTGCTGACAACCAGAGCCAAGGCATACCTTAAGAATACATGTAAATCAAGACTATATTCTAAAAGGGGGTCCTAGTCCAAATGTTGTGAGGTATAATTGGGACTTCACATCACAGAGACCCCTTGGTTGGTGGATTTCTAGCACCATCAACAACTGGCACTAGAAGGAGGGCCAAATGACAAGTTGTGCTCGTTGAGTCTGTCTTAAACCTCTTATCTCAAATGGGTCATCCTCAAAACTTACTCTCGATGTGTTTCTATAATTTATCCATTTATCAATTTTCAATCCCTAATGAGCCTCTCTATCACTTGTCTCAATTAAAGTTTGATGGTGAGAATGGACCGTCCATAACCGTGCACATTTCTACTTTTCTGAATTTTTTGAATCTTACGAAATCAATAATGAAGAGCTTTCTTGTGTTCTTTTATTCCTCACCCTTGAATATATTGTTAACCAATGGTGCCATATATTACCACCCGCCTCCATACATTCTTTCCATTTTTTCCTCAAGGAGCTTTTTTTTCCATGGAAAAAGTGTAATTTTCATTAATAGGATAAGCAAATTACATGTTGTATAATACTGCATGTATGAGATGTTGTCACCAGAAGGGAATGGTTCAAAAATATTATAAGCTTTTACAAAAGACCATCATGATGTAAACTGATAATAAACTTCTGAGAAGTCAAGTAATCATCAGGAAAAAGTATATACCAGAGTTTTGTTCCAAAAAACTGTAGAAACCAACTATGTAAATAGAAAAAGGAGAAAGGAGAAAAAATCCTAAATGATCTAGAGATCATTTAGTGGGTGATCATTAATGTCCATGAATGGTCGGTGATAATAGTTGTAGAAAGTGCCTTCCCTGAATTCTTGTATCTGACATTGACCTCTGTTCAGTTGCACTGCCTCTTTGGAATGATGATCAGCGATATCATTCCTTTCCCTGTATATATGTAAGCATACAAAGGAATCAAATTGAGACTTTAGAGAAATGATATTAGTTAGAATATATCTAAGTGTGTGCAAGTGACAATGATTAACTTCATTGGTCCAGTTTATAGTGAGTTTTGAGTCTCCAAAGATCTGAATCTTTTGGTAGTTTAGTTCTCTTGCAAATAGGAGGTGTTTTAGGCTGCTCAATTCAACAAAATTGTTGGTGGTTCTACCTATACCAAATTTTATTCTATAATTCACAATGTTATCAATATGCAATATTTCCCCACCCCCATAGTCATTTTCTTGTGCCGAACCATCAAAATAACCCCAAGGGATATTTGTATCAATAATTTCTGGGGTAATGACCCAAAGGGGTTTGACATCCAGGTCCTCCGGAAGCAAGTTGTAGATGGCCAACAACGAAGTACTAGATGCTTCCCAATCGATCTTCGCATCCATGAAGATGGTTTTGTTCCTATTAAGCCAAATTTCCCAACAAATAAGCAATGGTAGGTTTCTAACATTCTGTGAGTTGGATTTTAACCACCAACTATGCAAAGCCTCTTCAACTTTTTTCCCTATCCAAGCAATATGAAAATTCAGTGAGGTGAGGATCCTTAACCAAAATGATTTCGAGACAGGACAGGTAAGGAATAAGTGAGTAGTATATTTCTCATGTTGCAAACACAGTCAGCATCTGGAGGGACTGGAGATAGCATGACACATAAGCATTAGTTTGGTATGAACTTTATCCATTAGAATGCACCACATGGAAAGCCTGGTTTTAGGGGGGCTTTTAATTTCCGAAGGTGGTGCCACCACTAGGAAAATTCACCAGAGTGTTTGGCAGCCATTGAGTATGCATAACCTACTTTGGGGGAATAGCTGCCTTGGGGGTTAGTCGCACAAATAAGGACATCATGTTTGTCTATGATCCACACATTGGCCTCCTCTAGGGAATCGATGAAAATCTGCCAGTCTGCAACCCAAGCATCAAGAATGTTGAGCATTCGATGATCCATCCAAGACTGGCTTTGCCAAATGCCCTGATTAGTAATTTCTATATGCACTAAGTGAGTGATGCCAGAGGCCTATAGGAAGTTGCAGAGAGGTCGGGGAAGAATATGGGCATTCCCACAACCACTCCATGCATCTAGTCCGATCCACACTTGCTCCCCATTGCCAATTTTCCAGGCCAGTCCTCACTTGATGAGGGGAAGAGACTGAGATATTGCAATCCATATTATGGAGGAACCTACCGACAGAACTGAGTGGCTGCGGATGCAATCCAATACTATGAGTGGATAAATATATTTGTAAAATGTAATTTCCTTCCAAAGACATCTAGAGTTTATAAGCTGCAAACCTAATTTTGCAGCCAAATATTCAGCAAAGAACTGCAAGTTTTTATGCCCCAACCTCCCAGTTTTTTTAGCTTGTCAATGCGATCCCAATGAACCCAAGCAAATGTTCTACCAGCGCTTTGACCTCGCCAAAGGAAATGGTGGCAAATCTGTTGAATTATTTTTAAGATGCCTTTAGGGATCTAGGCCAGCGACATCCAATAAACCGGGATAGCTTCTAGAACTGATTTGAGCAGAGTGAACCTACCTACACGAGAAATCCAACGTTGTTCCCAAATGTTGATTATGCTTTTAATATTAGCAATAAGCCAAGCCCAGTCTGCTATTCGATAACCATTTGGTTTCAATCTAAAGCCCAAGTATTTTAGGCCAACATCTAGGTCTTGTCTCACATAAGAAAAGAGTTCGAAGGCAAGTCTTGCTTCATTTGGCTAGCAGGTGACTATGATAATTGTTGATTTCACAAAATTTGGCTCCATACCTATAGCTTTACAAAAAATGGATAGTATGGACTTGAAAGCATAAGAGTCTTGAAAGGATCCATTTTTAAAAAATCAGAACATCATCTACAAATAAGAGATGTGTTAGAGATGACATATCAGATATTCAGACACCAGCCAAGGAGCCTTCCTCTTTTCCTTTTTTAATTAGCTTTCTAAACCCTTCCATAATGAGGAGAAAAAGTAACGAAGAAAGAGGGAATCCCTGCCTAAGACCTCGTTCCGCATGAAAGATACCCGAGGCTGATACATTGATGAGAATTTTGTAGTTGATAGAGGTAAGATAGCCCATGATTCAGTTAATGAAAGCAAAGGGGAAGCCAATGTGGGTGAGTGTAATCCAGAGGTAGGATCAACAGAGACGATTAAAGGCTTTGGAGAGATCAATTTTTAGGATGACTGTTTTTTTTATGGAGCTTTTTGATCGAGTACAAGGCTTCCTGAGCGGTACCAATGGCTTCATGGATCTGGCAATGGCGAAGAAAGGCGAATTGTTCCTTGGATATCATTCGGGAGACAAAGGGCTTAATATGAAGAGAAATTGTTTTGAAGATGATTTTGTAAATGTTATTGCAGAGTGAAATGGGCCTGTAGTCATCAAAGGAGGATCGATTTTGGGAATAAGGGCTAGGAAGGTCGAATTGAAAGCCTCCAAAATTCTTCCAAATCTTCGACATTCTTTTATGGTCTGGACGAGATCTTCTCCAATTAGCTCAAAGAAGGAGTTGTAGAATTCAGCTGGCCATCCATCAGGTCCCAGGCTCTTGTCCTTTTTAAAGCACTTCAGCACCACTTCTAGCTCTTCTCTAGAACCTGGGAGTTCAAACCATCAATTTCCTCCAATTCGATAAATCTAGGTAGAGCCTCAGTTGTGTGAATGATGCTTGGAAGAGTTATGCCAATGGGGGATTTGTAAATTTTAGAGAAATGTTGAATCCCCATGTCTACCAACTACTCGAAGGAGCCCACTTTCCTTCCATTCATATCTTGTAATTCCTAGATTGTGTTGATGGCTTTCCAGCCCCTGACATATTGTTGAAAGAATTTTGAGTTTTCATCCCCAGCTTGAAGCTAGATTGCTCTGCTCTTTAGTCTCCAACTTTCTTCTTTAGAGCGAAGTAGTTTAATTCTTTCAGTTTCAAGCTGAAGCAACTAGGCCTTTTGTTCAACCGAGGATGTACCGCTGGGGGTTGATTCTTCAAAAGCTAAGAGAGCCAATTCAATCCTTTGGAGGTCTTCATCATCTTTCCTTCATTTTCCTCTAGCCCGGGTTATTGTTTTGGATTTTAAGGCTACTAAATTATTCGCAAAAATATCCCCAGGGGAGGAGAGCTCTTCCTAAGAGCAGTGGATCCAAGAAGCCAAGACCAAATTACAAAAAGTTGACTCCAGCAGCCAAGAGGAGTTGAATTTGAAAGGTGAAGGGCATTTTGAGGAGTTACCCTTGAGCTCCAAAAAGATGGGAGAATGATCAGAAATCCCACCACTTGCCACCCATTGACAGAAAAGATTTAAACTAGCCATGAGAGGGGCTTTGATCAAAAAATAGTCTAGCCTTCTAGCAAGAGCTTTAGCCCCCATTCTACGATTCCTCCAAGTCGGTTTAAGCTTTGCAAGGTCAATATTCATAAAGTCATGGGAGTGCAGTAGATTTTCAAAAAAGGTCGTGAGATGGTTGCTTTCGCCTTGGGAGCCCAAGGATTCAGCTAAACCAAGGGAGAAATTAAGATCTCTGCTAATGATTATATTCTCTTGATTCATGACGTCAGCATCCAAAATTTGATTCCAATAAACTTCTCTATTCTGGCAAGGCCCATAAATGTTGATAATCCTGAAATGTCTGTTGAACTCCATTGATATAATGTCTACCCCTACAAAATCTTCACCTCCCTAGACATTGAGGATTTTTGTGGAGCGTTTATTGAATCCCAAAGCACAACCTCCAAAGCAGCCCTTCACATCTAGGAAGTCGAAATCCCAATCTGGGAGAAAACTTAATAAGAGCTTATTGACTTGAAGACCTTCTCCTAGAGTTTCTTGTAAGAGTATTGCATCCAGTTTTTCAGACAGGCAAAGTCTCTTTAGAGCTAATTTTTTGTCTGGGTTGGTTAGACCCCTACAATTGAAAAAGATACAAATCATGGGGGGGGGCTGATCAGGGGGTTGCTCTTTTCTCTAAGAACCCAGTCGATTATGGTTTGGATCCCAGAAGCCACTTCGGAATTAGCCCTTTTGATTGCCTTGGAGAGTTTTGATTGGTGGCTGTGAGGAGGTTTAGGGGTAATGGTGGGGGGGGGGGGGGGGAGAAAATTTTTGCGGCGGGGCGACGGGGGAGCGCGGGGGTGAAACTGAGGGAGGTAGTGGAGCGCCCCCCTTG
>Ga0073774_1000259_pt1 | contig 13280 bp, 10 predicted proteins | sample InSIn5gowninarea_FD_77487 | JGI IMG/M metagenome (GOLD analysis project Ga0073774, IMG submission 77487) | Clean room microbial communities from NASA Spacecraft Assembly Facility at Jet Propulsion Laboratory, Pasadena, California, USA -... ... | reverse complement strand
TCAAGAAAAGTACTTGTGCAGATTGAAACCTCGGTTGTGTTGGCACCATGAGTAGAGTTCCGGCATTGCAAAGAGGGTCGAGGCTGAAACGTCTTGCTGAAATATGCCGTTGAAAATGAGGCAAAGGAGTTGAGAAAAGGATTGTGGATTGCGTGGAGACTGCCACGTTCAAGGATCAGTCTGAGGCGGAGGTTCAGAGGCTATTAAGCATCATTGTTGTGGGGGGTGGTCCAACAGGCGTAGAATTTGCAGGAGAGTTGCAGGATTTCTTCGACCAGGATATCAAAAAGTGGGTTCCGGAGATCAGCGACAAGTTCAAGGTCACGCTGATCGAAGCCTTGCCGAATGTGCTACCTATGTTCTCCAAGCAGCTGATTGACTATACGGAATCGACTTTCAAGGAGGAGAAAATTGAGATCAAAACCAAGACTGCAGTCAAGAAGGTCACAGACAAGACTGTCGAAGCTGAAGCCACTGGACCCGACGGAAAGAAGACGACTGAAACCCTGCCATATGGTCTGCTTGTTTGGGCAACCGGCAATGCTGTTCGACCTGTTGTCAAAGACCTCATGGCACAGATTCCTGCACAGAAAGATTCAAAACGTGGTCTCGCCGTGAACGAGTACCTTGTCGTCCAAGGCACAAAAGACATCTGGGCCACCGGCGACTGTGCTGTTGCAGGCTACGCTCCCACTGCACAAGTAGCATCCCAGGAAGGTGCCTTCCTCGCCCGACTCTTTAACACTATGGCCAAGACCGACGCAATCGAGCACGAGATCCATGACCTTTCATCAAATCTCAACCTGAAGCCCGACACCAACGCCAAAGAGACGGCGAGGGAGATCGAAAGTCTGGAGAGGCAGTTGAGGAGAATAAAGGATATCAAACCGTTCCATTACACGCATCAGGGAAGTCTGGCGTATATTGGTAGTGAGCGTGCAGTTGCAGATGTGAGCTGGTTGAATGGCAATTTTGCGACTGGTGGGGGTTTGACGTGCTTGTTTTGGTGGAGTGCATATTTGAGCATGTGCTTTAGCAGTAAGTGCTCTCTCTCATGCTTATGTTGGAGATGATGGCTGATCAGGTGTAGCGAGGAACCGCGTCCTAGTCGTGTTGGACTGGTTGAAGAGCAAGACCTTTGGTAGGGATGTCTCACGGGAGTAGGATAACTTCTGAGGAGTCGAAAAAACTCGTGAATAATAAGCTCGTGGGAGTGGATGAGGAACTTTTGCAAAAGACTTGTGCTATTGATTCCGCAAGCGCTGGGATAGATGCTTGGAACAAGGGTAGATAAAATGCATACATTAGACTTCTAGATTTGGGCAAAATGAACCTAACTTGTACCACCAGCCTTCGAACTTCCAAGATGATAGGTAACTTGAGAAGCACAAAACAGCAGTACCGTAGAATGAGTGGGAATCAAGAAGTACTTGGGGAGATACAACCTCTGTTGACCTCTGACATCTTTCCCTCCTTACCTGATAACCCGCGGCTTCTCCGGATCAACATCTGCTGCTCCACAGCTCCCCAAATCGACCAACCCTCAATGACAGTCACTCTTGTTTTGGAGCGTGCAGAAAAGTAGGCTTCTTCTCGCAGAGTGATTATTTTGAGTATCGTGAGGCCAGAAAATGGCTGTGAAGTGGGCACTGCACGATAATGGACGAGGCTGTGCATGTGAATGCCTGTTAATTGTAAATGCACAACACATCGTGACAGCAAGGCATAGCAAAGTCCAAGGGTAGGATCGTGAGGTTATGGGATTCGGGATGTGATGATTGCTTTGCAGCCTGGAGGACTGCTGGGAACAGGTATGAGAAGGTATCAATCGTAGGATGGGAGCCGTTGTAAGTGATATTATTGTATTCGAGGTCTTCTCCATTTCGACATATCCTTTTCAGTATTGCCGATACATAAGAAGCTCATCACCCCATCCTCAAGACTTTTCGGTATAGTGTTTTCGGTATACGGTATATCAAGTCCAGTGAAAGATCGAAGTTCTGCATCATGATCAACTCCTCGAACAAAGCTCACTGCGGTTCCGCCTCCTCCCTCTCCAATCTCTCGTACGTCTGCACCACCAGCCATACCTTGCCAATTCTAACATTTCCTTAGCTCCATCCAGACTATCCATCTCCCACACCATCTGTTCTACCCCACGCATGCGCTCACTCACTACCTGCACTACTCCATCCCCTACGAACGCATAGCTACCGGCACGCTCTTCTCTGGGATGGCAGTCATCGCTTGGGAAAGCGTGGATGATTGGATATCACGGACGCCGGAAGTGAGGGATGGAAGGGATATCTTGCCTGTGCTTGATGAGGAAGAAAGAGGCTGGAGTGGAGGAAGGAGGAAGTTGAGAACTTGGCCTTTGAGACGGGAGGAGGATGAGCCAGGCAGGTGGTGGGGCGGATGGTGATTGATTGAGATACCCTTTTGCTTGATTCAGGATGGTCATCGCTTGATGACGGTATCTTGGTCTAGCCTTGGGTCTTGGAATACCTTATGGATGGAATTGATGTTTGCCTCGTGCAATTTCCGATATGTGAATGACATTTCATCCAGTGTAGAGAATTTTTCACCCTATCCGTACTACGTCGTTTGCTCGTCGGCATCACTACTAAGAGTAATTCGCGGCCTGTTCTGCCTAAAAGCAGATTGATTACAGATGGTGAATTTTGCCGCATGGAATTGGTGGAATTGGGTCGAAGCAAACAGACAGCACTTGGAAGGCTTAGTTATGTAACCGAGGTTTAAGCGGGACCTACGGAATCGCAGCTCATACCTCAAGCTTGAGATCAACTTCAACTTCCAGACCAACTTCAGTTTTTCCCAACTCCCCTTTTCAAACACAATCCGCATTCTTCTTCATTATCCTGATCTGGTCCGCCATCACCCATCTTCTGGCACAAGAATAAATCCCCATTCGATACCATAGCGACCTGCCCAGGCGCTGTCAACAAGACAATCACAAACTACAAGTCTTTTGAGCTTTCGCGGGGACGATCTTCAAGATGTCGGCCGAACCTGATCACGTAGACTCGAAGAAGAAGGTCAACCTTACGTAAGTACACACCGATCTACGCCCTCGGTCTTGATCTGCAATACTGACTCTCCCATAGCGATGCCTCTGGTGCAGAGCACAAACCTGTACGTCAAGGTCACCCTCGAAGCTTATGTCTTGAGCGCTGACACTTAGCACAGAACGATGATATGGCCACGGCTATTCTCAAGAAGAAGAAGAAGCCCAACAGCTTGTTGTAAGGAGACACGTTCCATGTAGACAACATCAACTTACAAGGTGGCAACAGGGTGACTGACGCTACGAACGATGATAACTCCGTTATCGCGCTTTCCAACAATACCATGGAGACTCTACAGCTCTTCCGAGGTGATACTGTTCTCGTTAAGGGCAAGAAGCGTAAGGACACTGTTCTGATCGTACTTGCGGATGAGGAGCTCGATGATGGTAGCGCTCGGATGAATCGTGTCGTCAGACATAACCTGCGAGTCAAGCATGGTGATGTGATCACTGTTCACCCTTGCCCGGATATCAAATATGTAAGTGACTCCAAGCTTCTGACCAGCTACAGAATTAACCAGAACCAGGCCAAGCGTATCGCTGTCCTTCCTATTGCCGACACAGTCGAAGGCCTTACTGGTTCCCTCTTCGATGTTTTCCTCGCCCCATACTTCCGTGAAGCTTACCGACCTGTTCGACAAGGCGATCTTTTCACATGTCGTGGTGGTATGAGACAGGTGGAGTTCAAGGTAGTTGAGGTCGATCCACCGGAGTTCGGAATCGTTGCCCAAGATACTGTCATTCACTGCGAAGGCGAGCCGATTCAGCGTGAAGATGAGGAGGGTAACTTGAACGAGGTCGGTTACGATGATATCGGAGGTTGCAGAAAACAGATGGCACAGATTCGAGAGATGGTTGAGCTTCCACTTCGACATCCTCAGCTCTTTAAGTCGATCGGTATCAAGCCTCCTCGTGGTGTTCTTATGTTTGGCCCTCCTGGTACGGGAAAGACGCTCATGGCTCGAGCTGTGGCAAATGAAACTGGTGCCTTCTTCTTCTTGATCAACGGTCCCGAGATCATGTCAAAGATGGCTGGTGAATCCGAGTCGAATCTACGAAAGGCTTTCGAGGAGGCTGAGAAGAACTCGCCTGCTATCATCTTTATCGACGAGATCGACTCTATTGCACCTAAGCGTGATAAGACGAACGGAGAAGTTGAGCGTCGTGTCGTTTCTCAGCTGCTCACTCTCATGGACGGCATGAAGGCTAGATCCAACGTTGTAGTTATGGCGGCTACTAATCGACCTAACTCTATTGATCCTGCTCTTCGTCGCTTCGGCCGTTTCGATCGTGAAGTCGATATCGGTATTCCTGATCCAACTGGACGTCTTGAGATTCTTCAGATTCACACCAAGAACATGAAGTTGGGTGAGGATGTTGATCTTGAGCAAATCGCTTCGGAAACCCATGGTTATGTCGGTTCCGATGTTGCATCTCTCTGCTCTGAAGCTGCTATGCAACAGATTCGTGAGAAAATGGACCTCATCGATCTTGACGAAGACACTATCGATGCTGAGGTTCTTGACTCGCTTGGTGTCACTATGGAGAATTTCCGCTTTGCGCTTGGTGTTTCCAACCCATCTGCTCTCCGCGAGGTTGCAGTTGTCGAAGTTCCCAATGTTCGCTGGGACGACATTGGGGGATTGGAGGATGTCAAGAGGGAGCTCATTGAATCCGTCCAATACCCTGTTGATCATCCCGAGAAGTTCACCAAGTTCGGTCTTTCTCCTTCCCGTGGTGTCCTTTTCTATGGTCCTCCAGGTACTGGTAAAACTCTTCTCGCCAAGGCCGTCGCCAATGAGTGTTCTGCCAATTTTATCTCCGTCAAGGGACCCGAGTTGCTCAGTATGTGGTTTGGTGAGTCTGAGAGCAATATTCGAGACATTTTTGACAAGGCTCGGGCTGCTGCGCCTTGTGTGGTTTTCCTTGATGAGTTGGACTCCATTGCCAAGTCTCGTGGTGGCGGTGTGGGCGATGCTGGCGGAGCTTCGGATCGTGTTGTCAACCAGTTATTGACTGGTAAGTCTGGGACTTTCCTTTGCAGAAATCAACCTAATGAATTATAGAAATGGACGGCATGACCTCCAAGAAGAATGTCTTCGTCATCGGTGCTACGAATAGGCCTGAGCAGCTTGATAACGCTCTTTGCCGTCCTGGTCGTCTCGACACTCTCGTCTATGTTCCACTTCCAGACGAGAAGTCCCGTGTTGGCATCCTAAAGGCTCAGCTCCGAAAAACTCCCGTCTCTCCTGATGTCAACATTGAGTACATTGCGTCCCGAACTCATGGATTCTCTGGTGCCGATTTGGGCTTCATCACTCAACGTGCCGTCAAACTCGCGATCAAGGAGGCTATCTCATTGGACATCCAGCGTCGCAAGGATCGTGAAGAGGCTGGTGAAGACGTCGACATGGAAGATGATGAAGACCCAGTACCGCAATTGACCAAGGCTCACTTCGAGGAGGCTATGGCATCAGCTCGACGATCAGTTACTGATGTTGAGATCCGTCGCTATGAGGCATTTGCTCAGAGCATGAAGAGCACTGGTCCTGGTGCATTCTTCAAGTTCCCTGAAGCTGGTGCCGCTGCCGATGCTAACACAAACACTGGTGGATTTGGGGATGCTGGCAACGATGATAGCCTTTACGACTAGATCTGTATTCTATTTTCCTTTACATGCATGCTTTTCCCGTAGGAAGAGGTCTAGGGAGCGGATGGTCAATCCGTTAGATGGACTTGGTGGAGCTGCCTTGCCTCCTCATCCTGTAATCTTTCATATGCTGAGGCATGGAGGTTGAGTTATGGGGCTGCTTCCTCTGGGGACCAATTTATAGATCGTGAATACATCATTTGGTAGAGACTTTGTTTGGGCTTGCGAAGTGATTTGAAGGTGCCTTGTACTGATTCCAGATACTAATGCGCTTTAACCGTTCTCAGTATGTAACTTCCTTCAATGAAATGCTGCCTCCAACGCCTGTATATGCGATATGCTATATCCTTACACCAAGGCAATGCTAGTATTCATTTCCTAACGGCCACGGACCACTAAGGCTTTCTCACAAGTACTCCAGAATCTCCATCCCCTCAATCTTGCTCTTCCTCTTCCTCATCACACTATCCCGAACCCTGCACCTCCATCCTCTCTACATCCCAAATGCCATACTACCGCTCAACCTCACAAACACTCTCCAAACACTCCCTCGTGATCCTCAGTCCCTCCTGAACTACATTCCTCGGCATCGCCAAACTCTGTCCACCCTCTCCCCTCCCCTGCCCATCTCCCTCTACTATTGTTGTTGTTGTTCCCCCCTTCATCTTACCCTTTCCCTTCACTTCAGGCTTCGCCTTTCGCTTATCCGCCATCGTATCTTTCCTGATATCTTCTAGCACTTGTGACACTAGGTCCGGGAAGGTGTGGCATTCTCCACTCCGAAGAATGGAAAGGGCGTGTGCTTGGACTAGGGTGGGCCAATTGGTGGGGGAGGAGTGCAGGGCATGAAGGAGTGTGTCGTGGATTCTGAGAGGGATTTGTTAATATGGGTTAATTTGTTTAGGGATTCCGGGATATAGATGGGATGAGGGGGAAGAATAGAGAGAAGCCAGAGAGGAGGAGGGGTCTAGAGGGCGAGCAGGAGGGTGGAGGAGGGAAGTACTTAGTGACATGCCCATCCCTCCATAGAACGGCATTGATCTGCGAGCGCAGACTTGGATCTTCCGTCGCTGCTGTATGTGTACTTGCAGTCTTTGGTACGCGTACTGGAGTGGCGGACTTGGGAGAGGCCATGGTGTATGTAGGCTCGAAGAGGTCAATAAAAGTATGGAGCTCTTTGTATAGCCCTACTGTGGATCTTTGCTTGATCTGCTTGAATTTCTTTCGTATTAGCCAAGGGATGTGATTCACACAGAACACAGAGCAATTGAACGCAAAGATGTAGAGAAGATGTTGTAGTGTTGTGAACGTGGTCTGAAAGACAATAGATAACATTCTAACGAGGCTACGTTCATTGTTCAGGGGAAGGCTGCGGCAGTTTATTTTCGGACTAGCTCTTCGGCTTATCATCGGATGAGAGCAGCACCATACCCTTGTCTTCACATTTCATGTCAGAAAATTATCATTTGAAGTTGGAACAAGCTTCTTGCCAATTTTATTGACCACAGACTTGTGAGCAACAAGGAGGAGCTGCTCTGCGGCATGAAACGGGAAATATCAGAGTAGCAGTAAGTACTGATTCGTCTTTGCAATTGGGATTCAATGATGACAAACCATACACCGCAAACTAGAGTCTTTGACCTCAAGGGGAATGAAACTTTTGTAATCACGTCAGTCTGATGTATTAGATATCTGCCATTCACATATATCAAGTCTTGATATATCATCATGGTACTGACCATACTGCAGGTTCTTCAAGCTCCGACACATGCTGTCGAGCAAGCAACCGAGTCCTAGTAGCTCTGACGGAGCTCCCCCTTGGTGAGCAAAGCTCCGTGTCGATGTCCGATTCGAGATCCTTGGCTATGATGAACACTTCGTGCTTTGCACGCTGGAAATTACCGACTGAGACGAGAGTCTTTGACGATAGCAAATGGCTGATTCTGAGCTGCTGTTTCCTGGGTGGATTCTGAGATTGAGTACGTGTGATTGTGGGCGGCTTACAATTGGGTCTAGGGTACCACCATGAAATTTCGAAGACGATGAGAGGATTTCTCCTTGCAGGGTGAGGCTGGAGAAGCCTCGAGTACGGAACCAAAAGGCCTAGCTGCAATGGACCGTTTGTGAGTTAGGATCAACCTCTCCGAATTTTCTTGCCTTACACACCGCTGCCAAAGGATGAATTGGCACTGGGCTCCGACAGTACTCGATGTCGAGGCTGGCTCATGAAAGGATAAGCCATTTTGCGGCAGGCCTAGAAAACCTCGCCCACTGATTGCAGTCTAGACATTCGAGGCTGTTGTTCAGACTTGCTAGAAGGCGTCTACTGACGCTATTCAGTAGTACTAGCCTGTCAATTGGGTCACTCATCATTCAAACGGTAAGTCTTTCTTCATTCCTCCACGAACACTGCTATGATGAACATCTTAGATGACGAGTCTGATTCGGGTAACCGATGCTGACACCATCAACTAATACCATTCATGCCTTCTGACCTTGTCTTCGTTGCAAAGAACATTCTGTCCTTTCAAAGATGCCAAGGCGCTGACTCTGTTTCTTGTTTTTAGGAACCAGCGTGATCTTCGCAAATATGTGCAGCGTCATCGCGACTGCCTAGACCATACCCGAGAAACGATCTTCTCCGACCTGTAGAAGCCATCGCCCCTGAAGCTTCGAAACATCTGATGTGTTCGCTGGTTCAACATAAGCCGTCGTGCGATTGAGGTCAGTAAGCCTCCGAAACAGTTTTGAGATATCATCCCCATCCAGCATTGTGATGATCTTGACCAATAATGACAAGCATATGTCCGAGCTTTGCGGCCGTGACGAGTCTGTCTTGACTGAATGCTTCAAATGTCGGATTCAGAGACCAGCTTTGTTCAAAACCGTCCTGACAACTCTACAGCCATTTGTAACATCAAAGCTTCGATCAAGTTCTGCCTCCATCTAGTTCAAATTCAAGCGTTGAAGTGTCATTCTGGTAAGTCTAGGCTTTTGTTTCGCTCACACAACGTCACACATGATGATCAACTTAATCACGACGGTCAACATAGCTACATGTTAGCTTTGATGAGGCTGCCTTTGACAGGGCTGTAGATCTGACGCATTCGCTTCGAATTCGAATTCTATGATATCACAGGCTCAGAAGACAGTGACTAATAACTGTTTAGACCCTCAAACATGAATTGAAGTACGCTGAAGTACCTCTCCTCATTGTGTCCTCAGAAATATGAAGCAGTTAAAACCGCCCTCGCACAACTGCAAGGAAACATACCTGCTGCCTCACCCCCAGCTGCAATCTCATCAAATCCCCTAATCAGTTGAAAAAGCTGCGGCAAATTAACCCCATGATACCATTCACAGACCAACCACCCATCAAACTCTTCATTTGTTTGTACGATCCCCTTGCCAGCTTCGAAGATCTCAAATCCTGCGCTCCCGTACCCAGCACTGATGGTCACGGGTTCCCACCGCGCATAATTCGTGTCGCCCGGAGAACCGTTGGCGGAGAAAGGATACGGTCCGACGTCAAATTGGAGGTTTGTGGAATTCAGATATGCCCGTGAACCGCCACTGGAGCTGTTGGTGGGATATGGTGGCACGAAAACAGGATCCCCAAGTCCGGCCCCGGTATGATAGGCCTCGACTGGTTGTATTAGAGATCTGCTCCTTGAGAGGTGTAGAGAAGAGCGGAAAGGACTCATACTTTGCCAGCCATTGTACTTGCTTAGGCCACTGCCAATCGATAATGTGATATAGAACTCCTGGGTGTTATTCAATGTCCCTGGCGTGAAATTCGTCTGTCTCCCGTCCAATCTCACCGGGTTTCCAGCCACAAAGCTCAACCATGTGGACACAAAGACCGCGACGTTGCACAGAAACATCTTACTGGTATATTATTTTCTCATGTAAAACGATACTATTCCAAACTTCAGATAACCTTCGACATCCTTATATACGTAGCTGCCCCTCCACCAAAAAGCTTACAATACCGAAGAAGCCCTTGTCTCGGCTCTTTTCCCTCCAGCTACATCATACATCTCGGGATCGGTGCTTTTCACACGTTGCTTTCCAAGGGCGTGTGACTTACTGGATACGAGGGATTTGCTTCTGTGCCTTCTTCTGACCGCTTGTCCGTATTTGGGATCTGAGATGCGTATCGTAGGGTATCGTAAGATTTGGAGACGAGTTTGTCATTTCGATCGTCAACTATCTTCGAGGTAGATTGAGGGATACTAAGAGAACGGAGCATTTAGAGACTTCCGACTCGGGTTGATCTGACTTGGATCTTCCAGGCCAGGAGCACTAGAGCCTTAAAGTAAGACATGAAGCTCAAAGTCTTTCTGTGTTAAAGTTCGACTATTCGTTACTGTAGAGACTATGAGAAGAAACCACGTAGTAGGCCTGAAGTTAAAGCTTCTATGACAGCTTAGCTATCATCCTAATTATCTACTACTTGCTTGCCTCTCCATTCCCATGCTACAGCGTATATACAAGGTCTGTCCAATATATAGGACGAGCTCAAAGTCACAGCTATGTATACAAGGACTGCCAATCCCAGGCACATGTAATGAACGCCGTCATTGCCGTCTTCAAATAGGGTATATTGCAATCTTCTTTGCCAGACCGAACCGTGTATGTTTATCACCATCGTCTATTAACTCTAAGAGACCTTCTGCCTAGTCAAGCTCACCAAAAAAATGAGTGCACCAATGCTGAGATGACAGGTACATACAGCGGCACTACGCTGTATCGAGACAATGTGGTTGCACCGGAATTTTTCTTCCCTGGACTCGGCGTACTCGTGGCCGTAAAGAACCCTGTCAAGACGGTAGTAGTGACCGTCACACTGCCTGTACTGCTGCTTTCCGCCGATGATGCAGATTTTGTGCCATAGAGAGGCCAGTCAGATGATGCAGAGTAAAGTACACCGTTGATTATGACGCCATTGCCTTCCAATATATCGTTTTTGTCGTCATTCGTACAAGTATCTATTATGTCGCGAATGTAGCACGTTGAAGAGGGTGACGATGGGAGGGAATCTGTATGCGTTGCGTTTGCTGGTCCGGTAGTGTTGAAACTTGAAAGATCCACTATCTGTCCTGTGGAGAGAGAAGTACCAGTCATTATTCGAGCGAAGACTTGGAAAGCGGTTTCGGGCTGGTATGCAGGAACGCTGTGACCAGCCTGGTAAATTCGACTGAATGATAGATTGCCGAATTGTCGTACAACGCCGCCTACATACGAGATATTAGTGATCACAGGAGCGTACCCGGCTGCAGCGAACTTCGACGCATAATCTGGGGAGGTTTGTGCTGCGATGGCAAGTGACAGAGCCTCGCCGCCAAGCCAATTGCATATGTAGTCTCGGTCACCATATATAAGACCAACACGAACACCAGCTTTGAGCAACGCAGCAAGCTCCGGAATGTAGGATCCACGCTCGTAGTCTCCGGTCGTCGTGTAAGCTTTCACAACTTCAAAATTCGTCTGGGTGTAATTGACTGGTGTTCCAATAGCTGATTGGAAATCGGGCGTGTTGAGGTATTCTAAGTACGTGTTGGGCGGGAAAGGCTCAGGCAAGAAGTGAGCAATATCATACACACTCCTTCCAGCATCGTAGTATGGTTGCATGACATTCGTCGAGCAAGTGCTGTATGCCGAGGAACACGCAGTATTGACTGAGGCAACATTCCCTTGGCTCCCGGGATCCAGCTTTTCCACAGCCGTCCGGCATTGATTGATGAGATCTTTGCACCCTCCGGGCACATAGAAGCTTGCGTTTGCGACTTTGGCTCTGGTTGGATTGATAGCTGTCAGACCATAGCTATTGTTGATAGCCATGGCAGGATAGAATGGCGCCTGCACAAGATCATCGACGCATCCATTGATGATTCCCAGTGACTTCAGTTTGATCTCGATGTTGGTATTATTTGGCAGCGTCCCATTAGCCATCTTGGCATTCTGTTCCTCCCAAAGAGCTGCAAAGGCCGGACCGTACTTCCCACCGTACGATTCCGCAAATAGATGGACTCCCATCTCAGAGCTATTAGTCGGACCGTATTGCGGGAAAACACCTAAGAAGCCTTGAAGCATATGCCAAATAGCCATCGCTGCCAATTCACTTGTACTTTGCGTATCGTTCGTATTTAAGGAGCTGAATGTTCCATTCAAGAATGTATCGGCAGGCTGGGAATTCGGTAAGGTCTGCTCTGGTGTGTAAAGGCCCGAGGTGAGGAGATCCATGGAGCAATTGGTCGGAACATCGTATGAGAAGCCAACTTGATTTGGCTATGAAAAGTCAGACCGCAATACTTCGTAGAACCGAAAGCAAACAGAAGAAAGATTCGAACACGAAATGAGACGGGCTGCAATTGCAACCCAGGTTATCAATTCTTTTACGAGGTAGATAAAGCAATGCGGCGTACCTGATCGATGTATAGCACATTGGATCCCCGATCCCAACCCCATTCCCTCACCTGGGTTCCGAACTTCCCTTCCGCAAGCTCAACAACTTCACAAGGCCCGTTCTCATTGAACATCCCTAGCATTGAACTGGTTCCAGGCCCTCCATTTAGCCATATGGTTAGCTGTGTTGTAGCTTCTCGCCCCTCGATGAACCAAAAGAAGGTATTCGTCGCGAAGGTCCCAGGTATATTGACCCATCCCGTATACTGCTGCTGGCTGTCAAAAGCTGTCCTACATGTATCTGGCGACGGTGACTTGTATGCAATCGTGATATTGCCGTCGACTGGAGAAGTGATGGTGGTCAGATTTGTTACGGTAGGTGGATACTGAGCGAGCGTGGCTGGAACAAGCAAGAAAATTAAGCACCGCAGGTACATTATCATCGGCGCATGGCTTATAGATTAAGGCTTCGATCTGGGTAAGTGTCGAAGAGTTCAATCTTTCAGAGGTCAGGTCGAGTCAGTCTCGTCGTCGGGAAGAAGCTTGTTGATCCCGAATCCGGGCGTAATCCTTGCCAGGGAGTCAGGGAGTCGGAAGCCAAGTCGGTCTCACAACAATACGGAGGGATGGAACGGCGCAAAGATGGCCTCACAAGAAAGGATGTGAAGGATTATGTCATCCCGCACTAACCTTTGAGCATCGAGCATCAAACATCACCATAAATCCACCTTTATCCCCGTGTCGTCTTAGCGGCAAGTAGAATTAACATAATAAACAGATGTGACTCCCTATGACTGATTTGCACTTGACTTGCTTGGAATCTCAGCTCTTGACCTATCGATGAGCATCCATGAACGGGTCATTGGAGGAAGCCATAGCTCGATCCGCTTGCACCTCAAGCTCCCGAAGCAGGGAAAGAAGTGTCTGCAGGATAAGGCGTGCAATTAGAATCCGTCTGAACGTCGCCTGTTTATCCACAAGACTCAACCCTGTACCTTACCCAAGACCGTCGTTCTATAGTATTCGATATTTTGAATACTGAGATTGCTCGAATGACCTCGCCCAGCGATATCATAACCTATATTGGCGTGCCTCTGGCCGTCTTAGGGGTCCTGCCTATCATTTGGAATACTATAT
>Ga0073774_1000258_pt1 | contig 13299 bp, 4 predicted proteins | sample InSIn5gowninarea_FD_77487 | JGI IMG/M metagenome (GOLD analysis project Ga0073774, IMG submission 77487) | Clean room microbial communities from NASA Spacecraft Assembly Facility at Jet Propulsion Laboratory, Pasadena, California, USA -... ... | reverse complement strand
CAACAAGTACGCCCAATCACCGAAACAAACCTCATTCGGTCGTCCAAATTCGAGTCCGAATTCAAATTCCCGAGAGCAGACTAACTGCGGTTTCTCATGGGGTGGATTCTAAGACCTCTATCAAAGTCCCGAAGATAAAGTCAAAACGAAACGCCACCCAGAATCTTATTCACTACCTAGGTAGCTTTTAGAAATTGAACAGGGTATTAGAGAGTCAATATCAGATACTCGACATCGGATAGGTCCTCAGATATGAACAATGCAATGCGCCTATCTACGCGTATAACACGTGTACGTACACACTGGACATGTACGTGGACGTCTGTGGTGCTCATCTTTCGGGCTTAGCTACCTGGCTAATTAACCAGCTAGCTGGATGATTAAGTATGTAGTTAGGTAGATAAATGAATAAAAACTGGTCAAACAGTCTTCAAATTAGAGAAGAAGGTTTGGTACACTGGTTGTTAAAGCACTGTATGCTTGTATCTTACTGTACATAAAGTATCTCAGGTTTTATACAACCAGCCAGCCTGCTTTATTGATCGTTGTCACTCTGTTCGTGCATATATTCATTTATTCGTTCATTCACTTGCTTGATACTAGTTGTCTATGCAACACAAAAAGCAACTACGTACCATGTATCATGGTCCACGTCAACACATACATACATGTAGGTCCCTAGGTATACAATGTGTTCAGAAATCTAATGCTGGGTGCATACCGCGCCTTTTGCCTGTTATACAATACTGATGCATGCATCTCGCAATACCCAGACCTTTGCTTCGAGCCACCTGTTTTATACAACCCAGCAAATCACTTTACTCAATCATCGTCCTCATCCGAATAACCCCCCGACTCCCCATCGTCATCATCATCATCGTCGTCGTTCACAAACCCATCCATATCCTCATCACTGTCCTCCAGCACTTTATAACTCTTCTTCGCCGTAGTAGCAGTACGTCTAGCGGGTCTCGCCGCAGCAGCAGGAGGTTTCACGATACTCTCATCTTCATCCTCATCGTCGTTAGAAGCACCCGGTGGCGAATCTAGGATATCGTCGACCATAGCGTCTTCGTCATCTGAGTCTGCGGGTCTTTTCTTCGCGAGACGTTTGGCGTAGGCTTTTGATGCGGGTGATTGTTGCAGTGTGAGTGGTTTTGGTGCGGGTTTGGATGGAGCTTTCTTTGCTGGTTCTTTGGTAGTGGGTTTGGAGGCTGGTTTGTGTTTCGATGTGTCTTTGACTGTTGTGGTGGGCTTTTTGGTAGTAGCAGCAGCAGCAGCAGCAGCAGCTTTTTTGACGGGCTTGACGGGCTCGCTGTCTTCGTTGCTCATGCTGAATGGGTCGTTGGTCTGATCGTGTATGGCAGTACCTCCGTCCTGCGTTTCTGTGTCGGACATGTCGATTTCTTCAACGACTTTCCTCGAAGGTTTCTTTTCTTGAAGCGGCTGAGCGGGTTTGGTAGGGACAGTCTTAGGCTGTGTTGACGTCGAGGCTTTGCTGGATGTTACGAGTCGCTTCGATATGCCAGCTAGTAAATCGTCACTATCGGAATCTTCGTCGGTGACATACTTGGGCTTCGAGGCTGTCGTAGCTCGAGGAGCTTTCGCAGCAGGTTTTCGTTCATCTGGTTCGAGTTCGCTAACATGAGAATCATCGCCATTAACGAGCTTAGACTTTTTGGGTTGGGCAACACGAGTAGGTTTCGAGACAGGTTTTGACTTAGGTTCCTCGAAGTCATCACTATCGGATGCATCGTCAACTATTTGTGGCCGCTTCATGGCAGCGGCTCTTGCGGGCTTCGAAACAGCGGGTAAATTTTCGTAGTCGGATTCAATCTTGACAGACGAGTCTTTCGATGCAACATGGATGCCATTTGTCTTTGGTTTTGAAAATGAGGCTTCGTCGCTATTGGGAACAGTGTTAGCAGATTTCTTCTGAAACTGAAAACGAGAATTTGGGCCAAACAAAGGGTCAGAAGGTTTTCTGATCTGTTTAGGAGACCGATGTATGGCAACGGGAATGCCAGGTTTCTTCGGGTCAGAAACATACTCATCATTTTGGGATCCAAATTCCAGCTTGGTCTGCTTCTTGGCGACATTCGACTTCGAGGCAGTCGCTTTCTTTGGTTTGAGGTCTTCGTAGTCATCTTCAGAATCGTAACCACCTTTTCGCTTTTTGCCAGCTGGGTTACTGCTTGTGCCGAACTTCTTCGAGGTTCGTCTGCCTTTGCGAATTTGCTTTGCTCGGTTCTTTTCGTCTTCAAGTTGGAACCGCCATTCGGCGATGAACTCGTCTAGGTCAGCACGCCACAAGTCTTTGGCGGACTTCTCTAGCAATACGCTTATTTCATCTTCTTTATCACCAATTTGTCGTTGCAATTTATCCACACGTTCTTGTGTCAATGACCACAGAGGCATACCAAGCAGATAATCATAAGAACTAGCCTGCAGCGTTTCGTCCTCTGCTACAGCATCCTCATCTTCTTCTTCCACCGTTGCAACAAGCTCACCGGCCTTGCTGGCATCTTGCTTCTTTGGAAAGGCATCAAACTCGAGTTTCTTCAACTCTCCGATCAAGACCGACTTCTTCTTCCGTGAAATGGTAAGCTTACCGTCAATGATCATCCTAATGAATCGTGCCTGGTTAGTGAATCTTCGAAGTTCTCTGTTGAGCTCTTCAAGCATATGGTCTTTTCGAAGCTGGTAGAATCGCAATCGGTAAGCATAAAACTCTTCCATAATAGCTTCCACTGAAGCATATTTGGTGATTCTGCCTTCTGGATCGAAAGCCACTAGGTTGGTAGTCGCCAGGGTTTTTGACAGCTTGAAACGTTCTTCGAGCCCCTCTTCTAGAGCATTCTTCATGTGCTTGTCCTCCATTTGAATGATGAAGTGAACATCGGAATGCGTATTGTAATCTTTGTAATCTTTGATGAAGGATGGCATTTTCTCAGCCTTAATGATGTCTTCCAGCCTCTCCTTGTAGTCTTGAGTCCAGACCCGGATAGGTAGTTCAGTGACCTCCACCTCATTGTCTGCAGTCTGCTTGATAATACCGGAGAACTTCCAACGGTCATCATTGACTCTACTGACCTCGCCTTTGAACCCACGGAACCAAGGTTGCATTGGTACAAAGTCCTCGCCATCCATTTTCCGTCTTAGGTTGTCTACAATCTCTTCTGGGTTGTAATTAGGGATCGATGAGCTCCAACCCGTGCCAATGCCTTCTGTACCATTGATTAGGACCATAGGGACAATCGGAATATATGTTTCGGGTTCAATTTGTTTGTCATCGTCAGTATTGTAGGTGAGAAGCGGTTCGTCAGCCGCGTGGAATAGCTTGCGAGCGAAAGGTGAAAGTCGTGTGTAAATGTAACGAGCGCTGGCAGCATCTGCTCCTCCTTGAAGTCGAGTACCAAATTGACCAGCTGGCTCGAGGCAATTGATGTTGTTCGAACCGACAAATGATTGTGCCAGACCTACAATGGTCTGTTGCAGCGACACATCTCCATGCTGATATGCGGTTAAACCTGATATAAGACCTGCCAGTTCCACCACTTTGATGTCCTTTTTGAGGTTCCGCTTGAAGCACGTATAGAGAACTTTGCGTTGCGTTGGCTTGAACCCGTCAATGACCGAGGGAAGGGACCGAATATTGTCAGCCATAGAGAACAAAATGAGTTCTTTGTTGATGAAGTCAGTGTAAGTGATCTTCCTTACTGAGTAGTCGAAGAAGGTGCCAGGCTTGAACTGCCGTAACCACTCCTTTCGTTCATCTGCCTTCTTCTTGGAGAAGGCCAACTCGATGAGCTCGTGTTCCTCGTCTTTCAGCACGTCAAAGTCCTTGTGGTGTTTATCGAGATCATTGAAATACTCTTGCGACTCTTCTGTCGAGCTAGTACCCAATCCTTTGTAGTATTTATGCTCCCAGCCTTTCTCATGTACATGGGCTTCTTTCCATGCAAGATACTCAGGCATAGTGTAGAAGGCTTTAGACTTGGTCGGTTTTCGCGGATCGCCCCTGTATACCTTGACGATGGGCGTAATGAATTCGACCAAGAAGTTTGGAATCTTGAGCAAGCTAGGAAACTGGACCTGCAAAAAGTTGATGAGAAGACCTTTGATGTGACTGCCATCATGATCCTGATCGGTCATGATCATAAGGTGGCCATATCGAAGGCCTTTAGTATCGGTATACACTTTCTTGTGCTGGAGGCCAAGGAAGTTCTTGATATTCTGGATTTCCTTGTTCTTCGATATTTGGTCCACTGAGGCATCGCGTACGTTGAGTAACTTTCCTCGTAACGGAAACACACCAAAAAGGTCGGCACCAACAACAGCTCGACCTGCCATAGCCATACCCTTAGCTGAATCACCTTCGGTGAGGATGAGCGTACACATGTGGCCGTCTTTGGTACCTGCTTTGTTGGCATCGGTGAGCTTGGGGTCATGCATTCGACTCCGACGGCTACCATCAGATTTCTTGAGGATTTGGTCAGCCTTCTGCTGGGCGAAAGAGAGAATATTGGTGATAACATCGGTCTTTGCCACAATTTTTTTCATGAAGTCGTCCGAGATCACACACTTGCTTCCGAATTGGCTCGCCTTGGTGGTTAACTGCTCCTTTGTCTGGGAGCTAAATGCTGGATTGACGATCAGGCAGTTGACAAAGACGAAAATGTGATTCCGGATCTGATTCGGCTTGAGGGCTGCACCACCCTTGTTTCTCTTCTTGACCACATCAGCCAACTTGTTCGTGATCTGATCAGCAATATAGTTGACATGTGTCCCGCCTACAGTTGTTGAGATTGAGTTGACGAAGGACACTTGTTGGAAAGAACCATCTGAAACAGTGAAACCAACCTCCCATCGATCGTCGTATTTCTCGGTGATGATCTCGCTGGTGTCATTCGCAGCCTCATCTCCGCGCTCTTTCTTGATGGCTTTGGTGTACATCTCAATATATTTCTTGAAGCCTTTGATGGGAAGCCGCGATCCGTTCAGATAGACAACAATACCTGGACAAGTGCCGCACAAGTCGTAGACTCTTCGCTTGAACAGGCTTTCATGATCATCGTCGAGCCCATCCATACTGAATCTGGCGAAATCTGGTCTGAAGGTTACCTTTGTATAGTCGTCTTTTGAGGAGGTGTCTGTTATTTTCGCCTTGCCCATCTTTGCCATGTTTTCAGTCCAAGTTTGTTTGTATTTTTTCTTTCGCGCCTTGTCCGAGGTTTCAATAGTAAACTGAGTGCTGAAGATATTGCACAATTTCGCACCGTAACCATTTCTGCCACCGGTCACTTTTTGTTGGTTGTCATCGAAGTTGGAGCCGGCGAGAAGGTGACCAAAAATCAATTCTGGAATATAGACTTGCTCTTTTGAATGGATCTCAACAGGAATACCTTTACCATCGTTCTGTACGCTGATCTCGCCAGCGTCCCGGTCTATAGTCACTTTAATCTCTTTCATATTGGCATCGTTCTGCCTATTGTCCGCAGCATTGACCAGAATCTCGTCGAATATCTTGAACAGGCCAGGCACATAACTAATCTCACGAAACTCCATGCTGTTCGATTCCGAGTTGTAGACCCATGTCTGCCTCTCTGTCTTTTCGGTCGATCCAATATATGTGTCGGGTCGTTTAATGATGTGTTCCAGCTGTGTCAATTTCTGGTATTGTTCGGAAACTCTCTTTTTCTTGCCAACTTTGGGCGGGCCACTCTCCTCAGCAATGTTATCGTTGACTAATTCAGCCAAGGGTTTCTGGTGAGGGCTCTTGGCGGGGTTGGGAGTGATCTTTTGCTTCTTCGCTTTCGGTGGTGTGTCGGCGAGCAGGGACTCGTCCTGAAAGGCATGATCAGAAGCATCATCGGAATCATTCTCTTCGTCTTTGGCTCGCTTCTTGGGTACAGTAGCTTTGGGCTTGGTCGGTTTCGCGGGCTTCGCCTTAGACTGGACAGTCTTCTTGACTGTGGTTGCTTTGACTGGTTTTGCCTTCAGCTTGGGTTGCGGCGCAAAGTCAGAGGCGTCCGACATGGCGTCGAACGCTGAATCGTCACTCATCCTGACACCATGAGATCTGAAAGTATTTGAGAAGTGGAATGAGGTCGTATTCGGTCAAGAACCACAAAACCGAACAGTTTGCGTGCTTAAAACACAAGGTATCAGGTCATATGGAGTACTGGTGTTCACGTTGAATGCGATCAATGTTTACTAAAATTGTTTACTCTACATTGGGCTAGCGTGGATGGTGGGTGTGCCTCGCGTTTCTCGTGATTTGCCACAAGGCTGCGATCTTAGCGTGTTCCGAGCTAGTCCTTGGCATTGAGATGGCGACATGTGCTCATTCGATTTGGTGGCAGTGTGCTCTCCTCGGAAAGCTAGAAGGTATTTGGGCAAGAAAAGGGGACCACTGAGGGCTACGAGTGTTTACTTAAGGTTACAGCATTTTTCAACATGTCAATACTCAGTACAGTAAAGCACGACGAACAGAAGTGGAGGTTCACAAACGTCATTGGCCGTGGCTCGTGCTATTCAACCAGGACTTGTACAGTGCTGAGAAGGGTAGCAATTGGCACAGATACCTGGTTGTTTCGAGCAGAAACACGTCAGACACCACACTTGTATTTGGAGCCTGGACACCGTTGTTCGCTTCAACATCCTGGATATGTACCAAGTACTGTCTCTCCTCTTGTTCGGCTTTGTTCAGAGTCTCAGCAGCCACATGACATGCCCGTACAAAGAAAAGCAGAAACCGTGAGGACCGTGTGTCGTGCACGTACACCTACTATGATGCTAACGCTGGAAGGTGGCTAGCATCAACGTACAATTCTGTGAAAGTAGAAGTAGAAGTGCTCGACCTGATCAGCAGAATGGATATGCTTCAGTATGATTAATCCTCCATATTCAATGTTTGGATTGGTCGGTTTCACTTTGCAACCCCTGACGTCGGCCCACTCGCACCTCAAACTGCAAGCCACCAACAAATCGTGCAGAGCAGACGTGCACCGACGAACTGCAGCATTCAATATATCGACAGCTCTGCCTTCTCACCACTCTTCCTCTTCCCGTAATCTATACTGTCACCATTCTGCTTCGCATTCTCGCCGGCGAGTAATGCGAACTGCCACTCCCTTGTAATTCGATTATACAGTACACCGAGCATCACTCCTTTGCTCGGGTTTTGGATATAACTCCCCACATTCATTACTTTGTTCCAACATTCCAAATTCCAGACTACAGGTGCAAAAGATGACCGATATAACGACATCTATGGCTGTAGCAATGCCAGACAAAGCAGAGGTTGAGAACAACCATGATAGCGAAGAAGTTACACCAGAGAACATACCGTTACCTACCACCACCAATTCGATGATTACTGTTCGATTATCTGATGTCCAATCACTGGTAGACTCGGCTGAAGAGAGGATTACAGAGGACTCTCATTCCAGTGACTCTTCTATAGATTCAAGGCCGTGCTCTCGGTCCTCCACAAGAAGCTCACAAGACTCGAGTACTTCGACCTCCGTTGTCGATTGGGAAGGCCTGGAGCGATCCGAGCAACAGGAGCCCAGGGACGACGCAACGGACGAGGTAGGCTACAAGAAATCCAATATGAATACACATGCTAAACTGAGGTAGTCTACTGCCTTGCTGCTTGCACGATTGGAACAGGAGAACAATGCCTTGGTGACAGATCCAAAGTCTGGACTGCCTGCAAACAGATCAAGATTTAGTACTCGTCCAGCATCCAGATACCAGTTAAAGAAGCTTGTGAATGGCCCCCAGAGACTGCAGTCATTACGATACTCCTCAGTTCCACCGCCTGCTATGACCGAACTTGAGTTCTGGGCCGCCCTCGTGCAAGATTATCCTCAAACAGCCCAGAGACTTCCCACTTTGACCTCAAACAAGATTCGTGGTGGTGTACCTCCTCCTCTCCGTGGTGTTGTATGGCCTAGCATTGCTGGCGCTCACGACAACAAGCTACATGAAGACTTTCAACGTCTTTCGAACGAAACAAGCCCTTACGATGGTCTTATAGCAAAAGATGTAGGCAGGAGCTTTCCAAACGTGGATATGTTTCGAGAAAGAGACGGTGAAGGCCAACAGATGTTGGGCCGTGTCCTACGAGCTTTCAGTTTGTACGACGAAAGAATTGGGTACTGCCAGGGCTTGGGCTTCGTGGTTGGTCCATTGTTGATGCACATGAGTGAGCCAGAAGCTTTCGCTGTGCTTGTGCGTCTCATGGAACACTACGACCTGCACTCCTGCTATACACCGGATCTGGCAGGCCTGCATTTGCGCATTTATCAGTTCCAAAATCTGCTGTCCAAGCACCTGCCAGAGCTAACAGCACATCTGGCTAAGCTCAATGTTGAGCCATTGTACGTTTCGCAGTGGTTTCTCTCATTCTTCGCTGTCACCTGCCCGCTGCCCATGCTGCTGAGAATATACGACATCATTCTGGCCGAGGGTGCAACCGAAACTCTAATGCGCGTGGCACTTTCAGTTATGCAACGAAACCAAAAGAAGTTACTGGCGTTTGCAGAATTTGAGGATGTGATGCAATTTCTCCTATCACGAAAACTCTGGGATACCTATGCACAGCATGCTGATGATATGGTCGCCGAGTTCGTTTCCCTCACCAACCTTGTTAGCCGCGAAAACCTGCAAGCCTTAGAGGTCGAGTTCAAGCAATCACAAGTCACATATATCCCTTCTCCATTCAGAAGTGCAGCTGCTTCCTTACTTGGCCGATTCTGGACAGGCTCCAATCATCAAAACAACAAGTCGGCAAACCTGAGCCTCACGATTCCATCCCCTCCAACCAAAGTTGCAACCACTTTGACCTTGAGGAAGATGCCATCGGGTAATAGTTTGACCTCAACAACTGTATCTGTGGAGACGTGTGTCTCGGACGTGAGCACCGCACCGACAGAGCTTTCGGAAACAACCAGAGTCAAGAGCGAGGTGATCTCGCTTGCATCATCTGAAACTGGACCCCAGACAACCACCAGTGTTTCGGACAGAGGCCTACATAGTCAGATTGAAGATCTCCTTACAGCTCTCGGCAAACTTCAGCACCAGCATATTGAGCTTGCGCGAGAACTCCAACGTGAACGTGAGGAAAGAGAAGAGGAACGGTCGCTAGCCACTTCGCTACTTCAACAACTGCAGAGAGAACGAGCTGAGAAGCAGCTAGCGACCGCCGACGAACAAGATCTTGTCGATGCTGATATTGAGGGATTGCTGAACAAGGCGTCTCTGCGATTTTCGGCTACAGAATCTCGCCGAATATCTATCATGCAGACCAAACATCAATTGAGAAGCGATGCAGCAGAGTGGAAAGAGAAACACGACTCAGAAGTATCCAAATGCCAAGACTTAATGAGACGCTTGGATGACAGAGAAGCCGAACAAACTGCTCTGAAGGAAGATCTTCGTGATGCCAGACAAAGAGTTCAAGATTCGCACAAGGAAAAGCAGAGGCTCGAAAGACAAGTACAAGACCTGAAGGCGCGGTGCAGTCTCACCCCCGAATCACCATCGGATATGTATACGCCAGTGAGTGAGAAAGGGGGGGCTGATTTGAAGCTTCCTCCCACCAAGGGTTTGCGTGAGTTCAGGCTGGGCAAGTCGGAACAGATGCGCCCCTCCTCTCTCTTATTTACGAGACGATCAAGCAGCCTCATGAACCCAACCATGGTCGCCGCAGTCGCTGAGCAGATGCAATCTAATGAGTCACTGTTGCTTGAGCTGGTAAATGCTAAGACAGGCGAGGCAGTTGCTAGACAGGAGCTGGAGGAGACCAAGGGCAAGCTTGATGCTCTCCGAAAGATCATCAGTGGTGGAGCGTTGTCACCAGGGCCGCGACCTGTTAGCGGAGCTGAGTCTCCCAAGACGTCGAGCGCGACACCACTGCCACCGTCGGCGGCTCTGAAAACACCTGATCTAGCAAAGACATCTCATACGACTTCTAGCAGTGTGAGTGGATTTTTCTCTGGTTGGGGCAAGCGCAGCACTTGATGTTCGTTCTTGTCTCATATCCAACCACAGTTGTGTGATATCTTGATGACTTCTTGCGGTGGGCATGTTGATTTATTTGCCTTTTAGCGATATTGTAACGTCAATTGCAACTCATTTGACCATGTCATGTTCCGCCTGTGGTTGGAATTTAACCCGCTCTATCCTACTCTAGACCTCATCCATACGTTTCTGGCTATTCTGAGTTTAATTGTGCAGGATGGTGTATCAAGTAGTGAGTGAGTGTATCAGTAGATATTGTGGAGCACAATCTCGGCAGTTGTAAAAGTTGCTACTTCAGCACGCGAAGTAATAGAAAAAATGCGACTACCGGTATTAAATGCCGACTGCCCCAAAAACTGAAACTCCTCTAGACCGGAGGGATGCCTGAATGTGGTTGGTCCAGCGATGGCTATACCCATGGCCTCCAGAAAGGTCGAGCTTTCCGTCCTCGTCTAAATGTCCCCGTATGGGGTTGGTTTGGGGAAATTCCTCGTAAGATCAAGACGTGTCTGCGCCGCCGTCCTTTCGGGTGTGTCGATCAACGTTAGGCCTGCATGACGTTTTCGTCTTCAATGTATTTTCTGTACTGTTTCCATCGCTTTGTTAGCTGAGCAAAACACTGCAATTCTCATAGCAACATATGAGGTGAGAGACAGTCTGAGTAGTATCGACTGAGGATAGTTGCTACGAACGGATGGACCATTACAGAACTGTACTTAGTAGAGAAGCGAGATTTAGCCAGAGACTACTGTAGTGCTGATCGACGCCGAAGAGCCGCCTCTGCTGACATCCCTGCACACCCTCTTTTTTGACAGGTGCGCGCCGGTCGTATCCTCCAATCGCGCAGCGCACTTTGGTATCCGTTGATCTTTCGAGCCAATAGCTGTCCTTGCTTCGCATTCAGCTTGCAGGAGCATGCGACGGAAGTGATGGATTTTCTCCGTGCTTCGCAGACATGGCGTTCTTCCTTTATCGAAGCTTGATTTCAATCAGTACGCCCGTCACAACCAGAACCTATCAATGACACGCGTACTCTAGACGAGATTCTGGCACACGGACATGGTCTATATTGGTTCCTGCATAACAAGACCATTGCTAGCCCATGCCATTGTGGACAAGTCGATGGCCGGCTTATGTGGCTCAAACAAGGTCTGTCAGCCATGGTGCTGTATCCGATTCAGATCACCCTTAGAGGCGAATCTGGATTCGGAGAGTCTCCTGGCTTAATATCCAAGCGATACATAATCCTCCTGTTGTTCAGTTTCACCATCAGTACCTACAACCGATTCATTTTCTCTATACCGTGTTCAACATGGAGATGAACTATGATGAAAAGGTGCGTCATGAGCCCTGACCATTTCAAGTGCGTTGCTAACATTTCTTCATAGGACTTGCGCCAGGTACTTGACTCTCTCGACGATGCGATTGAATGACTAGCTAACGCGTTCAAGCTCGAAGATGAGTTGCATACAACCATCTACCCTGGCACGGAGATTATGAGCGATGTCGGTTCGCATCATTTTGTCAAAGCTGGAGGGAACTCATCAAAAGTGCTGGTGCCTCAGCCTTCGGATGATCCCCATGATCCGCTGGTATATGAATCCAAAATCTATGTGAAGCATGAGATCTGACAGGTATAGAACTGGAATCGGTTCTGGAAGACCTCGGTTATCACCATGTCCACCGCTGTGTCCTTTGCTCAAGGTTTTGGACCACTAGCTTTGGCACCTATGTTTCCAGATCTCATGGAAGCATTCGATGCAAGTCTAGCAGATGTCGTGCAGTTTACAGGTGTTTGCATTCTTGTCCTGGGATTCAGCAACTTCATCTGGTGCGTTGGTGTCAAAAACACCTCTGATACTTTGCTGACCTCTCTAGGGTTCCAATTCAAACTTCCTTCGGTCGACGACCTGTCCTCATTATCTCTACTGTCATATGCCTCGTAAGCTGCATTTGGTGAGCAAAGGCCACGACATATAACAGTTTCATGGGAGCTTGCGTTCTCAACGGTATCGGGGCTGGACCCGCAGAGGTATTGTTGAAGATTTCAATTCCATGCCCGTCTATTCACTGACATGTATACAGACTGCTCAACCACAAATCACTGCTGACGTATTTTTCCTTCACGAGAGAGGTGGATGGATGACATTGTACTTCGTTTTCTACTTCGGTAGTCTGGCAGTGGGACCTATCATCGCCGGTGCTATGGCTCAACATGTTGGCTGGCGAAACTTCTGGTGGCTCAACGTTGCCATGCACGCCGCTATCATAATCGCGCTGGTCTTCCTCTTCCCTGAAACTCGATGGCACCGTCTCCACCCGAGAGAAATGCTGCGACGAGCCAGTGTTGCTAACTCAACGACAAACCACAACGAAAAGGGGATGCTAAGCAGTCATTCAGGCGAGCATTCAGAAAAGATATCCAATGGCGATGCTATAGCTCATAACACAGCGGATACCACCATGCCCGACTCCAACCCCGCCAATCTCGAACCTGTCTTGACCGCCGACCGCGATCCATACCTTCACAAAGGAAAACCATCCAAATCTCAATTCAAACTCTTCGCACCCAACGCCCACCCTCTAAAGTCAATAGCCCTAGACCTCTGGATTCCAGTCAAACTGTTCGCCTTCCCCATAGTCGAATTCTCCGCCTTCGTCGTCTCCTGGTCCGCCTCGTCCTTCCTAACCCTCAATTTAACCCAATCCCAGAACTTCGCCGCACCACCCTACAACTTCGGCGCGCAATCAATCGGCTTCATGAACTTCGCCATTCTCGCCGGCCAAGGTATCGGCCTCATAACCAACGGTTGGCTATCAGATTGGTTCGCCGCGCGCCTCACCTCCCGCAACCGCGGTGTCCGTGAACCAGAAATGCGTCTCCCAACCATGATCCCATTCGTCCTGATCATGCTCCTAGGCAATTTCATCGTCGCTTTCGGATACCAGTACAAATGGCCATGGGAAGTCATTGTCATCATCGGCTTTACCTGCGCCGGTATCCAAGTTGCTGCCCTCCCAGCCATCGCTACCACATACGGTATCGACTCGTATAAACCTGTTGCTGGAAGCATCATGGTCACGATCACAGTCAACAAGAACGTCTGGGGATACGGCTTTTCGAAATTCATCACGCCTTGGATCGTGGAGAGTGGATACGTGCAGCCTATCATGCTTAATATGTGCTTGATCTTCTTGTGGTGCAGTTTCGGAGTGCTATTCTATTTCTTTGGTAAGAGATTCCGTGGCATGACTAAGAATAGCAAT
>Ga0073774_1000253_pt1 | contig 13379 bp, 5 predicted proteins | sample InSIn5gowninarea_FD_77487 | JGI IMG/M metagenome (GOLD analysis project Ga0073774, IMG submission 77487) | Clean room microbial communities from NASA Spacecraft Assembly Facility at Jet Propulsion Laboratory, Pasadena, California, USA -... ... | reverse complement strand
TCACTATTAAAGAGGTTCACATCTAAAGATATTTGATTTTGGATTTGCATCTAGAGAGATTTGATTCTTCTGAGCAGTTAGTAGATCCAGTGTTAAGATGAATCTAGGCTAGTTTAATTTCCCTCTTTAAATAGACTATATGGACCATATGAATACCATGTGTCATTTTAATTTATTTTTATGGGGTTATTTTTATTTTTATTTTTACTCAGTTAAAATGTTTAAATTACATCAACGTCTCTACCATACTTGGTCGAAGAGTTGCTTGGATAAATTATGAGTAATTTTTAGGTGGATGGTAGAGATTTTTCCTCCATGGAATATTAGTTATACTCTTTCATTAATTTATCTCAAATTAATTAATTAAAAAAATTTCATATCAACACATGTCATATGCATGAATGGTATTGATAAGCCATGGTATTAGCCCAAGGCATTGTAACAAAAGTTATTTGCAAGTTGACAATTTTCATGATAAAGTTGGGGTGAATTTGTGTTTTTCTAATCATACATTGATGCTTTTCCCCATTTACCAACCACTTCATTTACATTGTTGTCCTAATTTAAAATAAAATTATAATTTAGTTATTTATATGATCATTTTAATTTTAACAACATGAATCCAACTGAATAGTTGAAAAAGAGTTGATAAATAAGTTCTGGCTTTTATTATGCATTGATGCCTATGGTCATTTACCATCTATTTAATTTATATGGTTGAGCTAATATTTCCATGCAACCATATAATATGATTGGTGATATTTCTTTGCTTGTATTTTTAGCATGGTCACAATGTTAGATAGATGAATTGCTTTTGGGAATAAGATTTTTAAAAGTTTTTTTTTTTAATTAAAAAATAAAACAAAAGTTTTACCTTCTAAATAAAAAAATTGAAGGCATGGATTTAATGAAGAATATATATTCTTATACTCTAATCTTAATGCTGATAGTTAACCATTCTTTTGTTAAGAGAGTGATGATTTCAAGAGTTGTTCTTTGGAATACTTGTGTAATGGGTTTTGCGTAAGTAGTCATTAAGATATAAACACTAAAAGAATTATAATATGATGTGTTAGGTCAAAAGTTTAACAAATTCAAAGTATCTGTTAAAATAATGGAATTAAATTAATATAATTAAAAAATAAGAACACTGGTTGGTTTGAAATGTGTCACCAAAAATATGTCTTATGTGATAGCTACAAAAAAAACTTTGCTTAAGAACAATAAATATTTAAGATTCAAGAAAATAAATTAAAAGATTAAAAATAAATATTGAGAAAATGAATGGGGATGTATAAATTAAAATTAATTAAATGAGAATCATGACTTCTTACAATTGGTTATCGATGCTATCCACAATCATATCATTTGGTGGAATAAGATGTTTTAGTACAATGGTAAAATCTTGTTTTGGAAGTCCTATTTTTAAATAAATTAAGTTGCTAGGAAGGAAATTATAATATATTTGACTTTTGTTCATTTGTATTTCGAGTGAGATAAAAAATCAATGTTTGGCCAGTGTCTTAAACATTTATAACAAGAACAGATAGTGGTGTTGCCTAAACCTCAAATTTTGATTGAGGATAATAACCTTGGTTTGGGTATTGGTTTATCAAAGGGTTCTTTACCTTACTAAGAATTTATTAACATCTTTATTAAACTAATTTGGTTTATTGGATGTGTTAATCCCCTTTTAGAGAGTGAAACCAACCCCTAGACAATATTCATTCAAATTTATTCTAGCATTTTTTGTACTACCCTATTTGTGTAAGGAAGCTTTGGTGGAGGGAAGTCAGAAAGGTGAAGCAAAGTTGCAAAGGAGCTATAATAAATTTGGAATAAGATAGTCAAGGTAGACGGTATTGGTTGCAAGTCATCTAGGCCTTGTTCCAGTTCATTGTGTTTCCCCTCTTTACAATTTTATAGTATTTTTAAGTATGTTGTAGTTTAATTTAAATAAAATACACCATTAGACACCATTATATCTCTATGAAGTGGCAGTATTGGGATGGAAATTGATGAAACAAAAATTCAAGAATTAGTGCATAGGAATCAAGTGAACGGGGCAAAATCAATTCTTAGACTTGAATATGTGCCATAAAAGTAAATAAGAGGAGGCAGTAGTTTAACAAGCAAAAATTGGCAGTTTTACTTTTGCACACATTCAAGATATTTATTCTCTTGGACTAATAAATAGCCCCTATTATGACCATAATATTAGATAATTATACAAACCTCACTCTCCACCCCACCCAAAACTATATTTATTATGACTGGTACATTAAAATATAGAACAAGAGTACCAAAAGTAAGGTTTTTGAAAAATAATTAGAATTTAAACAGCTGGCTAAGCAGACATAACCTCATTTCAAAAAAAAATATGCTTCATAGCATAACTCTCAATACATCAACCTAGAAAGGTCTACCAATGTTGAATGAACTTCATATTTCTTATGATTTCTCCAAGGTTCATTATTTTTTACTTATTGTTTTCAAAATGCAGAACGAACCCCGACTATACAGTATATCATAAACTGGACTTATTCATATTGTAATAATAATTTTCACCCGAACCCCAAAAGTACACACCCATGCCATGATAAGAAATGTAAGCTTGAAGTAGTTAGGCCCCAAAAAATCAACATTTGTGGCACTAATTCTTGCTGGGTAGGAATAGATAGCTTGCCTTTCAGCTTCTTGATCATATATGTATCCAGCAAGGAGTCCAAAAAAGAGGAAAGCTCCAAGTGGATACCCTATTGTTAGAAATTATAAATCTTTCCAAAGTGCTTCAATTTGAAGATCTTAGGAGCTGTGGGCACCATTACATACAATTGTACTCCATATCAATTTCGTAATATGAAATAAGAGATATAAACAGATCCTCGAAAATATGAGGAAAAAAATAGAAAATCCCCCATCATAAGAGCTTGTGATGCTGTCATCCAAACTATCTGATAAATGGCCTTTTTCCTACATGTTTAACATCTATTTTTCTAATAAGAAATAATACTAATTGTATGAAATAACTCTTTTCTACTCATTATAAAAATAGTATACCCATCTCACTGATTAACATATGTTCATAAAAAAATAAAATGTGAATCCCAAAACAACAAACCTGGCATAATATTCTGAGACAACCCCACTGCTAAGATGCCCAACAAAGTTACAAACACCAATTATTGCTACTAGGATTTAGATATTTTTATAGGCCTTCAACCAATCCTATTTTTTCCAAATTATTAATAAATGTACCCTATAACCAAACCCACAGAAGAAGACTACAAAAAGTAGTCAAAACTCAGCTTTCATCACAACTTGGTGAAAATTGAAATCTTCACGTGATCTTGGTCTTCTCTTTTTTTAGACATCTCCTTCTCCTTCAAATAATAGAATATATAAGTTCATCTTGTTAAAGTCATTAAACAAGGGTGAACCCTCTAATTTTATCTGCAATTCATTGATCTTTTCCTTTGACATTCTTGACACTGGGTTATTAAAATATAGAGATTCAACAATGTTCTTATATGCACTAGGCTTCATGTTCTGCCCTTTTTGTTCCATACCAAGAGTTGGTTTTATAAAAGGGTCCATCTCCAAGTGAAGAGATTGTTTCACATGTACACAGTCTTCCTTGATTGCAGGTAATATCAATTCCAAAGGAATCAAAGTGGGTGACAAGAGAAACAAAACAATTACCACTACAAAGAGATAGGAGATAAGATGGATTTCTAAAGAAAAAATATCATTATCTATAGAAATTGAAAGATGATACAAAGATAAAATAATGCTAATCGCTTGAATTAAAACATAGTACCCTTGCTCTTCTATATCTTCAACCAAAAACTGGTGTGCAAGGTCTATTCAAATACATGATAAGGAAGTAGACTACAAGAGGACCCACTACTAAGAAAAAGAACATATTTACGAATGTCTAGCTAAGGAAACCAGTGAAAATTTTGATGTATATTTCAACATTTAGTCCGACAAAGACCTTGAGGATACCTGTAATTGTACCTATGGTAAATTTCACATATTGACATTTGCATCATGTTGTACTATTTGCACCAACGCATAGTGTGAGCCACATCTATAAGGAAAACAAACAAAGGGCTAATGTTAACAATGTTGATAAGAAGTAGAATTCCATTTCTGCTTTTCTCTTTAACTATGGTCCATATGAATTCTATTTACAAGCTAATAGTAGGGGCTAGACAATCTCAACAACTTCTTAGAATTAAATAATTCAAAGTCCAGAAAAATCACTTGGTTAAAATAGATCAGATTTTGGTAAGGTGGTTAAATAGGATAGATGACAGTAGAAAAAATGATATTAGAGAAACAAGTCATGTTTTAGGTTCTTATCTGGTATAAAAGTGGATAGAGTTGTTAACTATTATCCACATTTATACAAATGTATATATAATGAAATTCCTCATATATGGAGAATGTTATCTTCAATGATTTTGAATCTCATTTGGATAGTATAAGAGAAGTAAATAACCACTTAGATAAAATTCCATATACTTTCTGAGCTTCTAGAAATTAAATTGTTCATATCCTTAGCTTCTAAAAAAAGGGCTCAAAAGTTGCAAAATTTTGGCAATTTTCTGGTTGCCATGAATTGGTTGTGTGGAAAATATAGGATGGAAAAGTTACTCTCAAGTTCATTGTTCAAGGAGATTCAAAGAATGAAATCAATTCTTAACATTGTTTTGTTAATCCATGTATTCAGAGAACTGAACATGGAGATCGATTCCTGAGTCCTTATGCAAAGGACCCCAAAGGGAAATTGGAAAATGAATATCGCTGTAGTCTAAAGATGGCTCTATTCAAGAATCCTTCAAATAGGGTTTTTAATGACAACCTTCACTCCTGGGATTAAAACTATAGTACAATTGTTAGTTACACTTATGATATTTTAAAATTGTAAAAGAAAGGAATTGAGCCATAAAGACTCAACATACATAAATGGTTTTTTGAGATATTTTTTTACATGCCTAGGAGATTCAAAGAAGTGGCAGTAGCCTTGATATGTATAAATTCATTTTTATTCCACTCTAGGGGGACTTTTGAAGCTCGCAGGCATAGGATAACCATTTTTTCTTGCCAGGTGGCTAGAGTAGAGATCATTTATGGTCTTTGAGAGTCAAGACAGTTATAGATCTTTAGGATATATCCATTGGATAGTACAAAATGCACATGCACATCAAAAAATGTATATCTTTCTCCTTTTATAGTTAGAATTGACACCTCTTTTTCTGTGCTAATTGTATTCTATCAACTGTCTGGTTTGTGTGAATGGTATTGTTTATATTGGAATGTATGGAGTGCCTAGTGGGGAAATCTATTCCAAAAATCTTGTAGCAAACGTCCCCTCAGATTTTCTATGAATATTTTTACAGAAATTGGGCTCATTAAATATAAAAACTACATTTTCTTACCAAGAAAATAAAATCCATACTATAGACCATGCTTTTGAGAAATGTGGGTGATTGTTACATGTCTGTGTTTAAGTTCTGAAAAACAAGAAAATGTAATTCTATCTAGACTTCACAAAATGTTCCCATATTTCACTCTTAGGCTCAACAACATTTTTTTAACATGTTATTGTTGTCCTAGTATAATGAAGGAATTTTTTATAAATCATGTTCCCTTACCAAAGCCCACACTGACACCCTGGATCATTAGTGACCTTAGGAAAAGAGTACTTTTTCATCTTAAAAATGTATCTTTAAGTTTCACCAATCGAACGGAGGTCCTTTAATAGCCCATGGTATATTATATATGTATGTGTGTGTGTGAATTGTAGTAATAATTAACCTGGAAAAAATTTGATGTCCAATGCCTAATGGCAAAAGTAATTTGATAATAAAATTAAAAAATAAGTAGCATAGATTCATATTAATTATGAGATTTTCAAGGCACCAACAAGTTTTCATATGGGATTTTTAATCCCTTGCATTTATTAATAATTCCATGGTTAAGACAAACATATGTTGATTTAGTATAAATAGCAAAAAGGTCATTTTATAAAATCTTTGCTAAAATGTTGGAGGTTTTATTATGTGATATTTTCTCATTTATTTATGGGTAGATTATCACAATTAAAACTTGAAAAATATCCAATATTGAAAAATATCCAATATTAAAATGGATAGATAGTTTGCACAAAAAATCAAAGGTTTTTTTTGTTAGCAAAACATTGGTGCACTTAATAATTTTCTCATAGATTTAAAATAAAATGTATTGAACAAGAAAAAAAACCTCAAAGTAGTTACCAATTGAGTAATGTGGATGGAAATCCATCTCTTATATCAATTCAATTTATTTAGAATATATCTACAAACAAGAAATGAACCCCTACAATGTAGATTAACTAACTATTAGAATTGTACCTTTCGTTATCCTGATACTAGAGGTTGTAGCTTGATTGATATCTTTGACCTATTATATTTATAACGAGAGATAAACCATGATGGAAGTACACACTTAATCAAGCTATTATCCTATTAATTTATTAAATTATCTAACTCACAACCCAAATTTTAGTTAGTCAAATGACACTCAGCCAAACATGATCCTTGGCTAGTTTTAAACCATAGATCAACATAAATTTAATGACCCAAGTTAGTGTCCATGTTAACACCTATATCTACAATACTTGGAAGCTTATGTTAGCCTCAGGTTCGCGTTTTTCTTGGCACGATGTAAGTTTACTAAATTGAAGTGGGTGAAATATTATCACTCTCCTGACTCGTAAAATATTTCTATCCACCAATTCTATAATATTGTATATACCTAATACAATATAAAGAGTACAGTTTCATTCTCTCTCGCACTTTCCTTCTTGTGTCATTGTTCTCATTACCCATTCAATTCATACACATATCAATGTAGTATGAGTTTTTTTGGGGTTGAAGTATTATTTTGGTTTCTTCTAATAAAGTGTATTCATATTTATTTAGTTTAACTGTCTTGCATTCAATTATTCCAGTGAGTGTGTATTGGCTATAGGATCCGTAGACAAAACAGTGAATTTTTTATCAATGCAAGATAACCAATGCCTTTTCTTGTCACAAGTATATGATGACTAGTTCTAATTCATTTTCTTGTTTACGGAAGAGTCAGCCTAAATTTCTATGATGTATATGGAAACGTGAAATGTTATATTTCTTTATGTGGAGGTACTTTAACATTGGAATGAAAATGGATTTCTTAAAATAGAATATAAGGAACTAAATATTCATTTAGTATTCTCCAAATGCATTGTAAATAAGAGAGTTTTCCTTTAAGTATTTTTACAATTTTATTTGGTAGAACACATGGTAGAGAATGATGCACTACTCCTTTTCTTATTATGTTTGAAATTTATACCAATTGAATTAGTATTTTGAGTAGCTTCGTTGTTGTTCATTTTATATATATAACTTGATTTCTATTTTTTGTAGTTACTAATAGAAATTAAGCTTCATTATAACGATAAAAATTAAGCTTATTTTTCTTTTTATACCAATAGCTTCATTAATTTTTCCTACAAATAGTTAGTTTTGTGTAGCTTCATTGTTGTAAAATGTTGATCATAAGAGAGTATTAATTCCTATGGTTTATGGCAAATATGAATGAGCATTAGGATCTGGAGATATTTTGGTTGTTTTTGTTTTTTAAAGGAATATTTTTTAGGATGTAAATGAATATGAAAAGAGAAAATCAAGTGGATACATTTGGTTAGATACATTGGAAGGGGGTATAAATGACATAGTGTTAGAAACAATTCCAAATGCCATTTTTTTTGGCATATATGACAGTTTTTGTAGTTACATGGAGATTACATGTGAAAATGATACTATGGAGTAGAACTAGTTAATGATGGACTTATTTTAATTTTTTGGACTCACAAAGAGGAGCAAGACCAAGATGCAACCAAGCAATCATTATGTTAGTAGGAGGTTTACTTCCTCTGGACCTTAATGATCATGGCATATTGGGGCATGTTACCCACCCACATGCATGGATAACCATAGGACAATTTTTTTCTTCTTTGATGCAAGTTTCTAGCTAGATGTCATACATTGTTTATTATATGTTGTCCAAGGAAAATTTTAAGAATCATCCTAAATTTACATGTATGATAAATGGGCAAATCCCCATGATACATAGGAAAAATGGGAGGCGATTTTATCAATAATATAATATGTATATATAATTTTTTTGGCTAATCTCTCACTGGATTACATTATCTTGTAAAGTCATGGCGAACCTATCACTGAATTATAAAATCTTGTAAGATCTTGGTAAATCTTTCACTAATTTCCGCCAAGGAATCAGAAAAGAAAGAAAACCCTAAGCCACTAAGGGCTAAACTTCCTAGCCTTACAGCAAATGACCCAAACCCAAGGAAAAACAAAAAAAAATAAAGCCTAGCCCCCTGAAATCCCGCGAACATTCATGCTGCCATCCAAAAAAGCCAATAAGATCGAAAGCTAAGGAGGAAATCACTCATCCCAAAAAGACCGAAGCTTAGTGGCACTGCCCCACCAAGAAGCACGAACAAACTCAACCGTTGATCCTGTTTAACTAAATCCTATGGATGACAATGATATCACACTAAAGAACATGGTCCAGCATTAGTGTACAAAAAGGGTGGTTTTCGGGACCCTCACCCTGCCACATGTTGTAGGTTGAATGGAATCGCTACGAAATTGCCAGAACTATTTTCCACAAGAAAGTGGAATGTTCAACAGAAAACAACCTGGGAAGAAGTTTTACATGCTGGGACCCCGATTTCTAAAAAATTCTGCTACCAGACAAACAGGGTTCTTCTTGCGCCTGTTAATCTCCCTCTCCTAAACCTAGAACCTTGTAGAGATTAGAGGCTTCTCATCGAACAAAGACTTGAGGGATTCTATTCATTACCCCCACTGAACTGAGATCCTTATCTGACTAACTCCTGGAGTATGAGTGACCAAACATGGTCTTCTTTCCACCAAAGAACAATATACCAGATATTTGTGACACATAGAAAGGAGGATCAATTCTAGTTGGCCTTAATTGCTTTTTGTCTAAACACTTCCTTGTCTTCTTCCACTTTCTCGCAACATAGAGCTTTCATTCTTCTTGGATGCAACTCCTGCCACTTTATCAACACCTTATTCTCTATGCAGTTGACCCCCTGGTTGGCCAGAAGATCCAGTAGTTTTTTAGCCTTTCTGTGAACATGGTGTAAACTGATAATGCGAAGGCCTTGAATTCTTTGGAAGACCCAAATTAATTTCCAATGTTTAGAGACTTTCTCCGGTGCAGTTCCATTATTTATTTTTTTCATTTAGTTGATGATTAACTCTAAATCTGCCTCTATCATAACATTGAAACAATTGTCTTGACTCAAAATATCGAGGCATTGCTCCATATTCATTAGTTCAACCATGTTGTTGGTGGTTGTACCTAGGTGGCAATGGAATATGGATATAATACTTCCCTCTGCATTTCTGAGGACACTACCATACCTAGTTGTTCCTTAGTTTCCTTTTGAGGCTCGATCTATGTTGTATTTTGAATAGCCTTCTAGAGGAGGATGCCAAAATTCCTTCTTCGTATCCATATAAATAAACTTCCTATCAAGGCCCAGGGTAGTGAGCCCCTGCAACCCCAGCTGTCTAAGAATTTTTAAATCTAAATCTGAGGGAGGTTTTTCGGGTAGTCATGAACCGTGATTCCAAAAGTCTCCTTGAGTTGTTTTAGGATTATTTCTAATAGGTGGTGTGGGGGCATATTTTCATCCTTAAATATTCTTTTGTTCCTCTCCTTCGAAACGTTCGATATAACGAAGCTTGGTGTAAGAGCCCACATTGAGCTGAGAATTTCATAATCCGAAAAATTTCTTCTCCAATTGATGAGGGTATTAATAATGTTCCCTTTTTCTCTATCAGATTGCTGAAAGATTCTAGCAAAAATGTCCCATAACCAAGAAATGAAAATGCAGCTGTTGAGTAAATGTTCCATAGTTTCTTCTTCGGCCTCACAGAGCTAGCATCTTGAAGGCCCCTAAGCACAATTTTCTTGATGTTGTCCCAAGTTATAGTTTTCTTGTCATATACCAACCACATGAAGAGTTTGATTTTCATCCACCCTTGCTTCCTCCAAAGGTTTTTCCAGCTTTTGTTCGGAACCTGGGGATCTAGCTTAAGTAGAATGCCTTTTGCTTCCTTAAGATTAAAAGTTCCCTCTTTGTTGTTGCCCCATATTAGTTTATCTTGTCCCTCTGCAACTAAGATCCTCCTTTGTTCCGCTATTTTCCTGAGCTCCTTTGTTTTTTCTCTCAGGAGATTGTTATCTCCGCAGTCGATGTTTCTCCAGATTCTCCACTTTTCTGTATTATCAGAATGATTTCAAAAGTCCTTTACCTTAATTAATCCTTCAGAATCTGACTCTTGCTTAAGATCCATGAAGTCCTATTTTAACATAATTTATTCTTGTTTCCACTTGTCTTCCCAGAAAAGAGCTTGATTTCCCAGAATCTGTTTTCTTCTACTAGTCTTCTATTCTCCCAGGCTTTGTTCTAGATATATGAGCCCTTTATATTTCTTGAAATTATTATGAAATCAATGTTTTCTCAGGAGCTAGAATATTTTTCTTTCCATATATTTTCCCATTGAGTCTTTGGATGTTGAACCCAACGCCACCAAAGTTTGACCCCTAGAACTTTGCTGAGTATCTCCTAATCATCCAAACCAAGCCCTCCATGGTTCTTGGGCTTACAAATTTTATCCCAAGAAACTAAGGCCCACTTCTTCCTAGTCTCCTCCTTACCCCAGAGGAAGTTTCTTTGAATATTTCTGAATTGCTGAAAGACTCCTTTTGGAGTTGGGAGGGAAGATAACTTAAAAATAGGAATTTCTTACAGAACAATTTTAGTAAGAACTAACCTGCCTACAAGATTTAAAGATCGGATGGTCCATTTACTGACTTTGACTTGCAAGTTATTGATCAAAGGTTCCCAAATGCTTTTGAGAATTGGTTTAGTAGTGAGAGGAACTCCCAAATATTTTGAAGGAAGTGAATCCCTTTGAAAGCCCATAATTTTGGAGATATTTTTCTTAACAACAATATTGGTATTGAAGAAAAATATTTTTGATTTAGAGAGATTTACTTCCGTACGTGAAGCCAAGGCAAAGAGATTCAGAACTTTTTTGTAGGTTGTAGCTTCTTTGACTCTGGGGATTCCCTGTAACATGGTATCATCTACAAATTGTTGGTGATTCAAGGCCTGACCATTTTCTATTAGTTGCAGACCTTTAATCCTTCATGTTGCTTTCTCCTACTTTATAGCCCTACCTAGACCTTCCATCATGGTGATAAAAATAAAGGGAGAAAGAAGGTCTCCCTATTTGAGGCCTCTTGAAGGACTGAAAATCTTTGAGGGACAACCATTAACTAATATAGAAAAATTGGAGGTCACCAGTGCCATAACCCATCTGACCCAATTATGGTCAAATCCAATTGAAATTATCATTTTCTTTATGTATGCCTAGTTTACCCTTTTCATAAGCTTTGAAAGTATCCAATTGTACGATCATGCCCGCCTTCTTCTTTCTTGTCAATGATTGCACCACCTCTTGGGCTTGAATGATGTTATCAAGAATTTGTCTGCCTTCCACATAACCTGATTGTTCCCCTTAATCAATAATCGGGAGCAAAGTTTTGAGTATGTTAGCCACAACCTTGGATATAGTCTTATAGATTACATTGCACAGGGCTATGGGTCTATAGTTATCTATTGTATGAGCAATGTCTTGTTTGGGGATTAGGGTGATGAAGGAAGTATTGAGCGCTTTCACAATGGTTTTGTTTAACCTGTAGTCCTCCACCACATTCAAAATGTAATTCCTAACAATATTCTAGCTTGCTTTGAAGAAATCCACATTAAAACCATCTGAGCCTGGTGCTTTACCATTCTGCATTTCTTTGAGGACTTCACTAAGCTCCACTTTCGTTACTTGTTTATTAAGGTTGAAATTGTCCTCTTTGAACACCAGCTTTGGTACATTTCTAGTTACCTCCCTGATGATATTCTCTCCATATGAATTGTTTTCCTGGGTTATACCTTGGAAGTGGTGGGCTAACACAGTTTTTACAGTTTCATGGTAGATTTGAAGCTCGCCCTCCTCATTCTTGATCGAATAAATTCCGTTGTGAGTTCAATTGGCCATGGTGGTTCTATGAAAAAACTTTGTGTTACGTTCTCGTTCTTTGAGCCATTTTAATTTGGACTTTTATCTCCAGAATATTTCCTTTTGTTTACATAGATTCTCCCATTCTTGAAAATTTTTATCCTCTTGATCACTAATGCCTTCATCAAAGAATTCCTTGATCAGAGCTTGGTTGAGAACCTGCATTTTTCTCTCCACCACTTATTTCTCCTAAAAAATGTTTCCAAAATCCTTCTTGTTACATTATTTAAGTGGAGCTTGATGTGATTTTGTCTTTTGTGAAGAAGGTACATTCTAGTCCCCCAAATCTGCAAGTCTTCTGACCACCATTTTTCAATGTTGTTGATGAAGTTTGGGTGTGTCAGCCATATATTTTCATATCTAAAGGGTTTGTTCTTGGGAGTGCCTATACCCTTAATCTCTAACTGAATTGGCCAGTGGTCTGAGCCTCCAAATGAAAGAACCTGCGTTGTTACCTCTTTATCTGTTAGCATAAGCTTCTCATAGATGAGGAATCTGTCTAACATAGAGGCCATATGGGAACCTGCTCCTCTTATGTTATTCCAAGTAAAGAGGCCAGTATTCCAATTAGTGTCAACAAGATTCATATTGTCTAAAAAGTCTTGGAAAGCTAAGGAGTCTTTACTTAGAGTTCACGTTCCTCCTTTCTTCTCTGAAAGAGATTTGATCATGCTGAAATCCTCTCCTATGATCCAAGGTATATCTACTTGTCTGTCTCTGAGATCCACAAGGGAATCTAGAAACCTGATTTTTTCATCTATTCTCTGAGGACCATACACGTTTGTGACCAAAAATGTGTCCCTTTCACCTACCAGTTGAATAACAACTGATAAATAATTTCTGCAAGCCTCAGCATCTAGAATGCCTAATTTGTGGGGGCTCCATAGGGTGAGTATTCCCCCTGTTGTATTCTTTTCTTTGACTTCAAGAAATTCAAATCTGCTGAGCTATTTGCTATGAATTCGTCTTAATTTTTGAATGAAACATTCTGTTTCTTGGATGAAAATTATATTTGGTGTTTCTTGTTTCATTTTGTTACTAAGCATTCCTGTCTTTCTCCTACTTCCTAGACCTCTAATATTCCAAGATGTGAACTTCATGATTAAGATTTTGTAAAGAAGTAGCTGGCTAGATCTTTCATCTGAC
>Ga0073774_1000251_pt1 | contig 13384 bp, 16 predicted proteins | sample InSIn5gowninarea_FD_77487 | JGI IMG/M metagenome (GOLD analysis project Ga0073774, IMG submission 77487) | Clean room microbial communities from NASA Spacecraft Assembly Facility at Jet Propulsion Laboratory, Pasadena, California, USA -... ... | reverse complement strand
CTTGCTTTATATATATATATATATATATATATATATATATATATATATATATTATTTTTAGTTATTTAAGTACAAAGGGAAAATGCATTAGTTGTTCAATGATAATGACTTTTCTTGAAATGCTAATTTTTATTTATAATCCCATCTATACAATTTTATTAATTTTATTTTGTACAAGTTTTCAATTGAATTTAACCATGGTTACATGGATTGTGGCGCAAAATTGAATTGCAAATTCATAACTCTTATTTTATTATTTTCCTTAGGAAGTCCATTTTAGACCATAAAATTTCCCTAATTTCTTCAGGAAAAACATCCTTGAATTCTAACAAAATTAAGTGTTGATCCAAAAATAAATGGTTCGCATCACTCATTGCCTCTACCATACACAACTTGTATCTCCTCCTCTCCCATGAAAGACTCCCCTTCTAGCCATTAAAAGACTGAAGTTTACCAATATAAATTTTGCCTGGAGAATAGTTGTGTATAATGATCCAACCAATGGACAACAATTCAGCACACATCACCATTTCTACTGTCCAACTATAAACAAATGATGACCAGAAAACCACATATGTCGTGAGTAACCACCCTCTAAGCAAATCCAAATCGACAACCACGATATGGAGGTTAAATATTACAGGGATTTAGATTGGGAAACAAGCACTTCCGACACAATGAAAAGTCCACAGAGGTCCATCCAACGGAAATCAATACATGTGTTGCCTGTATCAACTATCAAAGTTAACCTTCCACGCCAAAACAAGCAACAAGCATAGCCTACATTGACGATCAAATCATGTCCAAACAACCAAGATAACGGACCTTCAAAATCATGCATGATTACAACTTCCCTGCTTAGAAAGGCTTAAGACTATTATTTTTTAATTTGATTTTTTAAACTTCATCAATGTTTGTGATCAGGGCATTATGCCAAAAGCTTCAAGAGCAACCACTACCGCTCCTATGAGATATCATTTGGTTCCTGCATCTTAATCTCTCCTATATATGGCACATTAAGTATCAAGCATAAGCAAAGAAAAATACAATAATCGATCACCATGTAATCTCTCAAGCCGTTTCATCAATTCACAAAATGCTTGTTACATTGACAACTATTAATTGATCACTGTGTAACCTCTCAAGCCGTTTCATCAATTCACAAAATGCCTGTTATATTGACATTTATTTCTAATCTATTAGTGCTTAGTTATAATCTTTACATCCGTTATCTCTTGGCACTCAATAAACTCGGGATCATGAAATTTCCACTTAACAAGCAAAAAGAGGGACCATTGAATTTTTAATTTGGTCATACATTTAATGGAGTTTTAGTGTGGGAGACCAGAAAAGGAACAAATGTGGAACAACATTTAAAATGAGAAACAAGGGGGCAATAACCATGGGAAGATATCGAACAATCTCACCTTAATTCAAAATTTGAATGCACATATTTCAACATGATTGCATCATGGGAAGCACATTTTTTTGATGTCCCATTAAAAGATTTACACTGCAATGAAGAAGAGAAACAGAAATACATTCATATGTCATCCTACCATGACTCCGATTGAAAATTTATAAACTTGCATTGGATCTGTCCAAAATGGTGTTCTAACCAACAACCAGCTACAGAATACATTTTGCATCTTAAACAATGCTGTTAATTTTTTTGCTGTTTTGTGAAAGTACACATTACCAACAACAGAATGTGATTTTTCTTTCAAAGAAAAGAGCAAGAAATGTAAGCAGAAGATGCCAAAATGGTAGACTCACCAAAATAAATACAAATCCCCATTAGTTACAGAAAATTACAATTATTGTCTTGATTCACTACAACATCAGACAATTTTGACTGGCCCCTTGTATATCCAAGAGGCCAGTCAAAATTGTCTCACCCTTGATCTCTAGCTCGTGAAATATTGGCTTGTGTTCTCAACCAATTTCAGTTTAAAAATTTAAATCGATACCTCGATCATCTGCATCAACTCCATCAACATCAACCTCCTCATCATCCCCCTTGTACTGCAAAAGTATGTACTTTTAATAAGCATAAAAGAATGAAAATACTCGTTGACAATGATATTAAGCATGTTGTAGACTCTTATGGAGATGCATATAATTGACATTCAGTTCCAAACAAAAAAGTGAAATACAAGTTAGTCTTGAAGGCTTCACTAGAAAAACAATCAAAAAGAGTATTGAAGGATGCCATTGGATGAAAAGTTGTTGCAAGTAAGAAATTAAATAATACCATAAATCAGATAAATAACAAGAAACACTTGGCCCAATAGATACATAAATTTAAGCATAAACCCTACTAGAATGAATTGGATCTCTGTCCTCCAATGAGTCTCTCAGAAGTGAATTTGAATGGATCTAATACAATAACCGCAAAGACTTAACACAACTAAGTCTCCTTTAAGGCTCATGACAAATTAATACATTCCCCAAAAGCATAGTTGGTTTGTACTTGTAAGATGGTTCTTGAACAAATTCAAAACATGTTTCCCTCGCTGTGCAATCAACTATGAATAGGGTCTAATCCTTTTTGTTCATTGTCAACTAATAAAAGCAATCATCTTTCTAATTTCAATAGTAACTCATGATCATAAACAAGTCTTCATTACTTTTCTTATTACAAAATAATTAAGCAGAATATTTTTTTTCTATTTCCAAGACCAGCTCAATCAAAAGTAAATCTCTATTACTATTATTATTGCCATAAAGTAAAATTAACAATGTTTTCTATTTTCCATTCTAATTACACATAAATTTAAATTTACTGTAACGCCGACTTGCATTTTTTTACTCTAAAGCCAAATTGTATTTTTTTAAGGTAATGTTTTTTACTATTATTATTGACATATGGTAAAAGTAACAATCTTTTCTATTTTTAACTCTAATTCAAAAATATAAAATTAAATTTACTTTAAAATCGACTTGTATTTTTACTCTAAATCCAACTTGTAATTTTTTTAACTTTTTAATGTAGGTATTTTTTTATTATTTTTTAAAATAAAGTTATCTAACACTAACGTGACAATATCTACCCCATACTGGGCTGTAGAGCACCTTTCGGCACAAAAAACTTAACTAGCAGTAGTGTCTCAAATACATTGATTCAGGAGAAAGCAAAACGTGTACCACAATCAAATATCTTCAAATAGAAATACTTGCTTTTCTATGGATGCAAGCGGCAAATCAACTGATTGACACAGATTTTGAACAAGACCAAACTTCATAGACATTTTAAAGAATGGCATGACAACACTACTCAAATCATGCAAGTTCAAAATAAAGCATAGGAAGCTACAAACTGACATCTAAGTTGCATTCACAAGAAGATTCTTCAAAATTTGTGTGGTTTTGAACATCTGACAAACAAAGCAAATCTAATTTCGTACAATCATGTAAATAGGTAGCTGACATAACAGATTCAACTAAATAATGAACAAATTCAAAACTTGAAAAATGAAAGTGTCTTTACTTTTAGTTTCAATTATTCAAGGTAATTATGCTGATTTCAAAGTTCAAACAGCCTGAGAGATGTGAAGCTTACCTCATTATAATGATTGGCAGAAACAGTTTCCAGTGGAGAAAACTTTCTTAGAAATGCTTTCCCTGTGTTGAGTGATTCTACGATGCTTGGAAATCTTTGAAGCATGCTGACATTCCCTTTTTGAGTATGCAATTCATCAGTTATTTCTTCTCTGTCATCAATATCAACAGCTTCGACATGCTCTTCTTCAGCATGTGCAGCCATGCCAGTAGAGGGCAGACTGAATCCTGCATCCCAACCTTTCACCTATCCAGGATGGAAAGGCAATTCATTATGGTGAAAAAGTGATAAATGGGTGATTGTTTATTTTGATGTGACTAGCTTGCTAAAGAATTTCTAAAACAAGTGTACCTTCTCTTCTGGTACACTAATCGGAGAAAGAGAACCTTCTCTAACATTCTTGCCTCTGTTGGTATTATCCTCAGACTTGTTGGTTATCAGTTTTCCCTCTTTGTCATTTAATGCTTGCAGTCTATGAATTGAGTTCACCACTAAACCAGTCTCTTCTAATTTGTTGTCCTTGTCTGGAATGCTTCCATGTTGACCAATAAACTTCACTGCTTCAGTATTGTTGTGGAAGGAGGAATTCCTCTGTACAGATTCTACACAAGCATAACAACACAATTATATCCAAATCCAGATATCTGAAAAACAGCTGAAATAAACATATATTTGGCCTTCACACTCACCATTATCATCTGCATCAATGACTTCTACAACAATATCCTCTTTCTCTATGCCTGCAGCTTCAGAGCCTCTATTAGATTCTAATCCTTTCTGAATTGGATGATTTGGTTCCACATCGCTGACGACATTGACATTAGAGTCTTCAACATGGTTGGCATGTCTTGAAGTTTCTCCTAATGGAAACTCATCTACCAGTTTTTGCAACCGAGCTTGTGATCTTTAACATGAAAAACAAAATCAGTAAGCCCTGCCATTCATTTAAAAAATTCAAAATGTTGATATCAAAATTTCAATACTATAAATAACAACTGTGAATTGTCCTATTGAAAGAAAGTACAAGTACAAAAGTCTTACCTTTTCACATCCTCCTGTGCCCGAACAAAACGAAGATGTGCTTTGATGAACTTCTTTATTTTGGATCCAAGCCTGGAGGTTAAACAATCATCAAATGACAATGTTCGCAAGAACTTAAAATGTCAGATAAAAAGCATGATGTGTATCCAATACTCTTTGAATATACTTCAATTATCTCGCTAAAACTAATAATCAATGTTCCACCAAGTTTCCAGGTTGTGGGGACAGAGGAACGGTGAAAACACCTGGGGGGGCATGTGGAAGCACCCCCCAAATATTAGAGAATGACATAGAAGACATCAGGGTTTCCGACATTTGGGGCCCCACCCAAAATACTAAAAACTTAAAATTAAAGTATATGAAAACCGAAACATAAATCATTGAAATCTCATATATAACAATACACTAATAACATACATCATTACATGTAACATAATAGATCATATACGATACCTCTAATGATGTAACATAATATAATAATCATGATTCACAAATCACCTATTATCATTGTATTTCTCATTCTATTTAGAAAATTTTGAATGTATAGATCTAAGTCTTAATATAATTGATGTAAGAACAAGTCAAATGACAAATGAGCACCTGCACAAGGTTATCCCCCACTAGTCTCTACATCCAACTACTACACATATGAATAAGGACCAATAAGAGGAACATCACAACCTGAATCAGAACCAGTTGCATTCTCAAGAATAATGAATGGCACACTAACCAACCAGAGTGTTGCTATTGGGAAAAATATTGAGGGGGCAGGGTGGTGAATCAGTGTTTTAAATTCACTTTAACTTCTAAATTTCATATACCGAATTCTGTAGGCTATTGTTCTTAAAGCAACCTGCGTATGTACGTGACTTCAGAGAAGGAAACCCGTGTATATCTACTTTCCAGTATGCAGTAAAGAACAAAAAGAGATCACAACATATGAGAAACACACAGTGTTGGACATTGGATAAACCAACGCTCCCTGTGTGTTTCGTGACATGGACTAACTGCCTCTCATGGATCCTTATCTCTGGCAATGCGATCGTTAACTAACACCTGCAGCTTTTGGTCTAACAGCAATTGTGATTCCCAACAAGTGGTATCAAAGCGTAGGTCACGAGTTCGATACACACCCGGTTTGCGTTGGGGGGGAGATCGTTGGACATTGGATAAACCAACACTCCCCGTGTGTTTCATGACATGGACTAACCACCTCTCGTGAATCCTTATCTCTGGCGATGCGATTGTTAACTAACACCTGCGGATTTTGCTCTAATGGCAATCGTGATTCCCAACACATAGAACACCAAGATTTTAGGTGGAAACCCAATGTGGGAGAAAACCACCACTGCCACTGTCTCTTCCTTCTCTCTTATTATATAAAGAAAATCTTCATTACAATTTTTTTTTACACTGATGTAGACTCTTACCAGTACACAAGCACCCACTTGCAGGAGGCTACAACCTCCATTCGTTCTCGAGCTCCTACTGGAAGGGAGCTACAACCCCTTAATCTCATTTACCAACACTGATTCTCCAGTTCCTACTGGAAGGGAGCTACAACCCGCTAATCTCGTTTACCAGCTACTACCAAAAGGGAGCTCCTAACCCCTTACTGAAGGCGGCAACCCTCAGCTCCTTGTGGACCACTTTTCCAAATGTTTCAAAATGGATCCCCTTGTCAAACAAAAATCAAACAACCTGTATGCCACCTTTCATCATATTTTCAAATTGGACCCATATAAACCCAAACTGAAAAGGGGGTGTGAGAGCCTTTGTATTTTGAGAGAGACATGTTGCATCCCCTCCAAAAGAGAACATGGGTAAACATAGCCCTTAGAGTACTCACGCCCTAGGAGGTGGGGAGCGCATCATCTACCCTCAAGAATGCACACTTGTGCAACACTGCTAATAATGATAAATTATTTACAAGACCAACCATTTGGTTACAATTCATTGTGTGTGGAAGCACCCCCCAAATTCTAGAAAATGTCATAGAAGACATCAAGGACTCCAACATTAGGGACCCCACACAAAATACCGCACTTAAAAATTATAGTATATGAAAACCAAAACATAAAATATTGAAATATTACACATAACAATACACTAATAATAGCCCGTACGGTTAGCTCAATTGGTCGAGTCCTCGTTGTTAAAGCACCTTTGCTAGTGAGAGGTTACAAGTTCAATTCTCTCGACACTCGGGGTCAGGCTCCGTGGTTGAGCCGGAAAAAAAGTGATTCCTTCGAGTCGATCTGCTTGGTACAAATATTCTATGGACTTAACAGTCCCTGATCTCCAGAATACATGGACCACACAGGCAAAAAAAAATAACAATACACTAATAGCATATATCATTACATGTAACATAAAGATCTTAAATGATACCTCTAATCATGTAACATAATATAACAATCACAATTCACAAATCACCTATTATCATTGTATTACTCATATTTAAAAAATTCTGAAGATATAGACCTAAGTCTTAAGATAATAGACGTATGAACAAATTAAACAAGAAATGAGCACCTGCACAAGGCTATGCCCCACTAGTCTCTACATCCAACTACTACACACAGGGATAACGACCAATCACGACAGCATCACAATCTGAATCAAAAACAGTTGCATTCTCAAGAATACTAAATGGCACACCAACCAACCCAAGTTATGGCTCATCAATACCTCCTCGTTTAACTCTACAATGTACATTACGTAGACATTCATTTTATTTTATTTTATTTTGTCTTCTTTTCCTAAGAATGGTGAACTTTGATCAAAAGGGAGTGCGGAAGCCCTTGTTTTTTTGGAGACATGTTGCATCCCCTCCAAAAGGAAACACTGGGACGCATACCCCTTGGAGTACTCACGTCCTAGGAGGTAGTGAGTTCATCCTCTACCCTCACGAATGCACCCCTATGCAAGACTGTTAATAATGATAAATTATTTACAATATATGAGATAAATGTAACAAAAACTCTGAAGACTTATTTATGGATTGAAGAATAGATGGATGTTTTTATTTTTTGATTATGAGACATTAAAAACATTATCTGACAATTATGAATGAATACCACAATTGAATACATTCCTCATAAAAGGTGTCATTCTATTTAAAGGTTACTCAGATGGAGTCTAGAGAGAAGGCCAAAACAAGCACCAAATTAATTTTAAAATGTAATGGAAAATGACTAAATTCCAATCAAGAGCTAACACGATTGTTTTTCCTCTATCAAGGGGCACACTTTCTCACTTCAATGACCAAGTAGTAGTGAAAATGTCCAAAATCTATCATCTCAAATCCATTCTTCAATTCTCTTTCTTTATGGATGCAATATAGCTTTCATTGTTCCCTGCTATCAACAGATCATCTACAAACACTACAAGATATACAACAATTTTGCCAACTTTCTTGACAAACAGAGTTGCATCATCAATATTAAAGCATTTGAAATTCAATTCCATAAGATGCTCAATTAACTTGTCACAACAAGCTCGTGGTGCTTGTTTTAGGCCATATAAGGATTTAATGAGTTTACATATTTTATGTTCGTGTCCCTTAACAACAAAACCTTCGGCTAACACATGAAGACATTCTCTTTCAAGTCTCAAATCATGAAAGTGTTAGAAAATCAAAAAAGGTAGAAAGATTTTCTTATACTTGATAATTACTTGTGATGTTCTTGACTTCTTATTTAATTTTCTTTATATCTTCTTTCTTTAGTTCATCAAGCAATTACCAAAGCGAAAGCACATAAAACAATGGACACCAGATATAGGCACTATGTCAAGGTAAAACCCCCCTCAAGGGGAAAACCTAGTCAAAATTCTCTTCCTTTAAATAGTATTCTTTGAGACTCTTCACCCTAGACAAAGACCAAACCTTCCCTCCACACCAAGTCAGCCTCCTAGGTCTTTGACCTCTCTTCCAGCAACTTCGACTATGTAGCAGCTTCCAGCATTAGGCAACTTCTGGCATCAAGCAGCTTCTGGCATCAACAAAACTTGGAAGACTTCGAAGTCCCAAACTAGGGCATGAAACAAAGAGAGAAAGGCACCAAAATTTTGTTTTTCTTCTTCTCCTCAGACTCCACCCAACTCGCACTTCCTTCCCCTTCTTCTTCTACTTCGTACTTCCTTCAGCTTGAAGAGATATTGAACTTTCTTGTGAGAGAGTGTGTTCCAAATGAATTTGACTTGCTTCTATTTATAGGCTTCAAGGGAGGTCGAATTGATTTCCTTCGGCCGACTTAATCTCTTCTAGGCCGACTTGATGTGGAGGATACATAAATTACATTTGACTCAATATTTAACCTTTTTACATGATTCAAAAGCCCAAGAAGGGTCTCTTTAAAAGTACAATGACTCTATTGACTCAAAATAAACCCTAGAAGTCCTCAATGAGGACTTTGACCTAAAAGATGGCGAGCCAAGCATGAAACCCATGCCTTAATAAGTCACAATAATACTAATTATTATTATTTTATTTATTCTTTTGACAAGTATATTACAAAATCACACAAATACATTCAATGAAGACCGAACCTAGTTACATTTTCCAATAGAAAGCAGCCTTCACATCCATTTCATGAACTTTCCATCCATTTTGAGTTACCAAGGCAAAGAGAGTTCAAATGGTGGCCCATTTTGTTGTGGGGGGGGAAGTTACTTCATAATCAACACCTTCTCTTTATGCAAATCCCTTTGCCATGAGCCTTACTTTATGCTTGTCAAGTGAGCCATATGATTTTTACTTGTTCTTAGACCCACTTGGATCCAATGGGTTTGGTTCTAAACGGAGGATCCACCAACTTTCATGTTCCATTCTTTATGAGAGCATAATACTCCCCTCGCATAGCTTCTATCCAATCATCATGAACAACAACATTTTTAAAGGAAGTCAATTCAAAGTTAATAGATAAGTTCATTTCACAATCATATGAAGCATCCATATCATCTACATCAACTACATCAAAATTATTTACATCACCTCCATCTTGTTTGGCAAAACCTTTGGTTCTAGTCTTTCCGACCTCATCAATATGAACCCTTTCAAGTTTTTTAATGAACCATTTTAGACCACCTTACTAAGACAGTCCAAGTTGCTCCACTGATTGAGATGGGGCCGCATCAAGATTCATCTTTTCAATCCTCTCAATAATATCATTCAAAGGGTCTTCCTGATCTGATGAAGTGATTGAAACTTCATGGTGGGGAGATGGTGCTTCAAAAGGAGATTCTAGAGATTGATCCAAGATAGGGATCCCACCTTCAAGATGTGGAATCTCATTATCAAATTCATGATATGTCTTTACATGAGTGAATCTATCTAAACAATCAAATTGTCGCTCAATAGTTTTGTCAGTCTTGGAAGATTCAAAAAAAAATACATCTCTGGAAAAAAATAAACTCCTTGTTTACCCCATCGTAGAGATGATGTGCACTGGTGGTATTTGAATACCCCAATAAGATAGACTTCTAAATAAAGCTTGTATCTTTTCTCCTTGGGAAAAGAGGCATAGAAGGTGGAACCAAAGACACTAAGATGCCTTACCAAAGGAATATGGCCAGACCACATTTCATAAGGAGTTTTATTTCTAAGAGTATGAGATTGACATTTGTTTTTCACATACACTACACATAGAACTACATCAATCCCAAACGTCAACTTCACATTTTTTAAAAACATCATGGAACTAAACATATTCAAGATAGTCAAGTTCATTCTTTCAGCAACAACATTTTGTTGAGGATTGTATGGCACTGTAGTTTGATGTTGAATTCCATGTTGGCAAAGGCAGTTTTCAAATTCATTAGAAGTATATTCTCTTCCATTATCAGTATGAAGGGAGCCAATATGTCATTAAGAGTCAATTTGAATCCATAAATGAAAATTCCTAAAAGTTTCAAAAGCATGAGATTTGCTTTTCAAGAAGTACACCCAACACATTCTGGTGTAATCATCAATACAAGTCATCATATATTTATTGTCATTAGCAGAAGGAATAGGCATAAGGCCACACAAATCAAAATGTACCAGTCCAAATTTCTATATGCTCTAGAAGTGGAATCATGAAAGGGTTGTTTGTTATGCTTTCCAAGGATGCAAGCATCACACTACCTCAATTTCCTAGGAATGGTAGGCAAACCAAAAACACCATTCTTTTTCAATAAAGGAGGGTTGTCATAATTAATATGTCCAAATCTAGCATGCCAAAGAAGACTAGATGCCAATGTACCTTCATCGTGATGAGAAATGCTCACAAAATTTTGTGTAGGAGCAAATGTCTTCAACTTCAACACTCTTTCTTCTTTCACCCCAATCATGAAAACCATGTTGTCATATGCCTTCCTTATTTCTACTTTGCAATCGACGATATGAATAGAGTGGCCTTGCTAGGGAATGCGCACGAGGAACAACAAATTTCTTTGCAACTCTCAAAGATAGAGTACATCTTGCAAAATAAAATTAGGAAATACAAGGAGTTTAAGACTAATGGTGCCATGTCAAGGTTTGAGAGTTGATTTATCTGCGATGTACATTTTTCCATCCACATTATCACTGAAGTCTTCAAAGAACTCTTCAGAATGTCACGCCGCATGTCACACTTATGTCAAAAAACCATGCATCTCTCCAAGAAGCAAATGAAGTGTGAAACAAATCTTCAGTTACTCCAATATTGCAATGGGCAACAATATAATGTGCATATTCAAGTGCTTTACCTTTTGCTATAACTGGTGTTTTTTTTTCTTCTTTCTAATTTTGTTTGTCTTTGATATTCTCCTAAGGGTTTCTCCATGTTGATGCATCATGTCCATCTCCGCCACAACGAATACAATGAAGATCAAATCATTCTCCTTGATGTTGTTTACTCCCCCTTCCTCTAAACTTCTTTCTTCCACATCCTCTTTTACTACCACTTCCTCTAGAGATACATGTGACTAATTCTTCCCTTTCTAAGCGAGGCACATTGTTTCTTCAATGGGATAAGTTGATGTCTTCCTCTTCCCAAAAGCTTTCTGTCATTCTGCAATTTTATCCACCGGAGTCAAATATAATGGACTTGAGTTGGTCACTAGCTTGCAGGGATTCAAGATAGTGAGAGTATGTAAGGTAGTGTGCCTTAGTGAAAGTTGTGTGAGGAATTTCTCTCTTCATTGCAGTGGCATCTATGTCATGCATGATGGCTCTGATTTCATAAGCTACAGCTAAGGGTCCATCATATTTCCAGTCAAGTTTAAAGAGTTTGACCATCAATTGTACAAGCTCCAATTCTTAGTGTGAGTCACACCATATACAAATCTTTTACTTTTAGCTTCTTGCCTCATGTAGGGTTGATAGGTACATTGTCCTCCTCTCCTTTTCCAATAACAGCGTCTTCATAGATGTCATTCCATAAATCATTAAAGATAAGGGTGTGTTTGATATGTCTAGACATTTGAAGTAGAGCTTTGAGAAATGTGGTAGGCATAGTCTGTAATCGGACCCCAAAAATCCCATTTTTCCCTCAAAGAAGGAAAATTGTTAGGGCATATTATTTCAAAGGATGGGGTCAAAATTGATCCTGAAAGAGTGAGTGTTGTTAGCAATATTGGCCTACCCAAAAACAAGAACGAGATCCAATCCTTCTTGAAAAAGATAAACTTTCTAAGGAGATCTATTCCTAACTATGTTGAAATAGTTAAGGAAATTATTGATATGCTCAACAAAGATAGGCAAGTGAAATGGGTGCCTGAAGCAAAACATTCATTCAATTAGACAAAAAAGGCCCTAGGAGAAGCACCAATGTTGATCAACCCGAATTACAACAAACCTTTCTTCATATTCTCCTTTGCCTCAGAAAATACTATAGTTGCAATGCTTCTTTAGAAGAACGAAGATGGTTAGGAGCGACTAATTGCATTTTTCAGTAAGGTGTTGAGGGATCCTGAGCTAAAGTATGATATATTGGAGAAACAAGCATATGCCTCGGTACAATCCTTGAAGGCTTTTAGGACTTACATATCGCGTTCACAGATTATCGCATCCCAAGTAGCAAGATCAAAACTATTCTGATACAAGTTGATAGTGACGGTAAGAGAGGCAGATGGATAGCAAAAATCAGAACTACGATTTGGAGATTAAGCCTACCAAGCTGGTCAAAGGTCAAGGGTGCTAGAAAATAGATTAGGGCAACAATTTTAACTCAGCATTTTCCTTCTTTGACATTTACTTGTGATTTAGGTTCTTCTTAATTATGATTATGTTTATGTTGTTATCATCAAATAAACGCCAAACACAACGAAGATCACATGAACACAGGATATAGGCCCCATGCCAGGGCAAAACCCCTCCAAAGGGAAAAACCCATTAGAACTTCTCTTCTTATCAGCTTCAAAGGAGACTCCCAAGACCAAAACCTAGACCAGGGCTCCCATCAAAGTCGACCAACCTGCCTTCCATACAAGTGAAGTAGATAATCGACAAGGTGAGGCTCTCCTAGCCATATGGTTCTGCAATCCTTCCTTTGTAACCTTAGATCTGAAGCTTCTTGCATATGAACACTGTCCCAAGCAAATATAATAGACTTTATCCTTCAAACTTCTCTCCTGCATTCTCGACACTTCTAGCCTCTTCGCACTTGTAGTCTTGGCCACAGATGAGATCAGAAACTCGCACTTGCTTATGTTCTATTGTAGCAGCTACAACCACCCTCCAAAATTTTTCATATGCTTCGTTTTGGAGCCTCCCTTCTAAACCACAGCAACTTATTTCGCACTGATCCAGGTACTTGT
>Ga0073774_1000248_pt1 | contig 13499 bp, 8 predicted proteins | sample InSIn5gowninarea_FD_77487 | JGI IMG/M metagenome (GOLD analysis project Ga0073774, IMG submission 77487) | Clean room microbial communities from NASA Spacecraft Assembly Facility at Jet Propulsion Laboratory, Pasadena, California, USA -... ... | reverse complement strand
TCTTCTTCAATTTCCTTCCGTTGCTTAATATTAGTTTTTTATAAAATCAAGAATTCATTCGCGATTAAATTGATCCTTTCAATTTCATTTTCCATTATTTCCGTATACGTTCGATAAGGATTATCGGGATCTTCATTCATCAATTGGACAAATCCATTTACTGAAGTCATCGGGTTCCGTACTTCATGGGCGACAGTCGCAGCAATTTCACCAATTGCATTCAGTTTAATCGCTTCAATCTTCAGGCGCTCTGCTTGAAGTTTTTCCGTTATATCACGAGTGATCAGGGATAATGCTACGATTTCCTTATTTTTATCATAGATTGGTGCCATGGTCGTTTCTGCTTCAAATACAGTTCCGTTCTTGCGAAGCTCTTTTGACCGGATGTTTGTAAAGCTCCTTCCTTGCAGTAGATATCGCTGGCGCTCTGCCTTTCCTACGAATTCCGATGGGGGTGTCAACTGAATGGACTTGCCGATGCACTCCTCTCTTTTCCACCTGTATACCTCTTCAAATGCGGGATTGACGGCAAGCAGCTTTTGATCAAGACTGAACACTGCAATCGCATCTTGCGCATGTTCGAAAAATAAATCCAAGTAACCGTCCTTCGAGGAAAGAGTCATACTCATCACTTCTTTTTCAATGAGCAGCTTTTTCATTTGCGGACCGATTTTCACTGTAATGAAGAAGAGTAGCACCATGACGAGAATGAATAAGAAACTGAAGTGGATTATTATTTTTGCATCTCTAACTGGGTAGAAGTATGGGCCTAGAATCCTCAATAATACGATTAATTCGACAGCAGTTAAAACCAGCATGGCGATGAGTAAGTATTTGTCGCTAAAGATGAGAGATATAATAATAGGGAAAAACAAAAAGAAAAGATAGGGAAAGTCTGCGTTGACAAACAGCAAGGAAAGAATGTAAAAATTGCTTCCGACAATGATTAGCCAACTAATTATTTTTTGGTTCGGATTTCCAAAATGCAGAAAACCAAAAAGGCTGAGGTTGAATAGCGCACAAGCTGCAATAGGCAATACATATAACGGTTGGTCAAAAAAAGGTGATGCGATTAGTTGAAGGAGAACGATTAAACCGAAAGAAATGATGAGACATTTATTTTTAGATTGAAGGGAGTGACCGTTTTCCATTGATGCACCTCGGAAAGTAGTAGTATTATAAGTATCATACAACATTTGTTTTATATTGGAAACAGAAGTTTCAGAAAAAGAAATGAGGGATGAGAGATGCATCAATTTAATGAGTCAAGAACAATTGAGTTATTGAAAAGACTGGTGGAAACACCAAGTCCGTCTGGCTTCACTGAAAGAGTAATGCAAGTCATCATTGACGAACTTGGGGAGATCGGAGTCCCGTTTACACGGACGAATAAAGGGGCTGTTATCGCAACTTTGGAAGGGAAGGACGATTCACGCCACCGGCTGTTGACCGCCCATACGGATACGCTTGGAGCGATGGTGAAGGAAATCAAAAGCAATGGCAGGCTGAAATTGACTATGATTGGCGGGTTTAACTGGAATGCGGTGGAAGGTGAGTATTGCCATATACATACTGCCTCCGGCAAAGAAGTCCGCGGGACGATTTTGATGCGTCAGACGACAGTCCATGTCTACCGTAATTCAGGAAGTGCAGAAAGAAATGCCGACAATATCGAAGTGCGGATCGATGAGAAATTGACGAATGCCGCCGAAACGAGGGCGCTTGGCATTGAAGTGGGAGATTTTGTTTCATTCGATCCGAGATTTGAAGTGACGCCAACCGGTTTTGTCAAATCAAGACATCTCGATGATAAAGCAAGTACTGCACTTCTGTTGGAATTGATTCGTTCATTGAAGGAAAACGGAACGGAACTTCCGAATACGACTCACTTCTACATTTCGAACAATGAAGAAATTGGTTATGGCGGGAATTCAAATATCCCGAACGAAACCGTGGAGTATATTGCTGTCGATATGGGAGCGATCGGAGATGGACAAACTTCCGATGAGTACACTGTTTCGATATGTGCGAAAGATTCAAGCGGGCCTTACCATTATGCGCTGACGAGGCACTTGACGACTCTTTGTGAAAAAGGGAGTGTCCCGTATAAGCTTGATATTTACCCTTATTATGGATCGGATGCATCTGCTGCAATCCGAGCGGGCTTCGATGTTAGACATGCACTGTTCGGTCCGGGAATTGAATCTTCCCATGCGCTGGAGAGGACTCATGTCGACTCCTTGAAAGCGACAGCACAATTATTGCATGCTTATGTAGTATCCGAAATGATGAACTAATAATTGTTGGAAGGTGGACTCGGTATGGAGACCCATTATTTATTTTCAAGTTTGCCGATCAAGAGAGTAGAAGGGGTTTTACCCGATATAGTAACGGATATTGCAGTCGATTCACGTTCCGTCAATGCGGGGGGTGTATTTGTCTGTATAAAAGGGTTCACTGTGGATGGACATGCATTCGTTCACAAAGCGATTGACAATGGGGCAAGAGTGGTCGTGGCGTCCAGTCCTGTCGAAGCCGATTTGGACAAAGTGGCAGTCGTCTATGTGGAAGACACGTCAAGAGCGATCTCTTTGCTTGCACCCCGCTTTTTGAACTATCCTTCCAAGCGGATGACGATGGTCGGCGTGACGGGAACGAACGGCAAAACGAGCGTCGGCAATATGCTCCATTCCGTATTGCAATATGCTGGTGAAAAATCTGCAGTAACAGGTACAATCGGCTTCAATTTGGACGGTATTTTATTTGAAACAGAAAATACGACAGCGGATGTGCTGACGACACAGCAAATGATCAAGCAAGCGGCTGATGCAGGATGTTCCACGATGACGATGGAAGTTTCGTCTCATGGACTTGTCGAAGGAAGACTGGCGGGCACCGAATTTGATATTGCGATTTTCACAAATTTATCGCATGACCATTTGGATTTCCATGGAACGATGGAGAATTACGGAAATGCAAAAGGGCTTTTATTTGCGCAGCTTGGACAAGATCTTGCGCAGTCGAAGTGTGGCGTTGTCAATGTGGATGACCCTTGGGGAGAGCGAATGAAGGAAATGACCTCATTCCCCGTATTTACGTACGGACTTTACAATGATGCGGATTTCCGTGCAACGGACGTCAAGATGACAGTCGACAGCACTTCATTCCACTTGGATTCGCCGGTTGGAGGCTTCGACGTCACGATGGCGCTCATTGGAGAATTCAATGTTTATAATGCTCTAGCAGTTATTGCAGCCTTATATGCAAAGGGCCTTGAGATGGATGTGATCCTCGAAGGGCTTGCAGTTATTCCTTCTGCAAAAGGCAGGATGGAGAAAGTCGATACGGAGTTGCCGTTGACCATTTATGTCGATTACGCACACTCCCCCGATGCAATCGAGAAGGCGATTCAAGCAGTGCTTCCTTATAAAGATGCTGGGAGCAAATTGATATTCGTCATCGGGACAGGCGGCAACAGGGATCGGATTAAACGTCCGATCATGGCTGAGAAGGCATCGATCGCTGACTATGTCGTGCTGACAACGGATGATCCGCGTGATGAAGCTTATGAAACAATCTTGTCAGAGCTAGAAGCGGGCATGCAACACGATCAATACGCGTGCATCGGCGATCGTGAGGAAGCAGTCAGGCATGCTATCTCGGTCGCTGAAAAAGGGGATATTATCATCTTTGCCGGAAAAGGGCATGAGGACTATCAAATTGTCGGCAGAGAAAAACTTCCCCATTCCGATGCAGAGATCGCATTGGATGAGGCGGAGAAGAAGTTCGGCAGAGGTTATATAGAGAAATAGGAAGATGAAGAGCTGTCAATTGAGATAGCTCTTTTCCTTTTAGTAAAAGACTTTGCGCTATGGAGAAAAAATTGTTGAAAATGACTTGCAATCTGTCTATGCTTAGAAAAGTGGAAAAGAAGGAGTTCAGACAAAATGGAAAAACCTATACATGAAGAGATTGCATCACGGCGCACGTTTGCAATCATTTCCCACCCGGATGCCGGGAAAACGACGATGACGGAAAAACTGCTCTATTTCGGCGGTGCCATCCGTGACGCAGGTACCGTAAAAGGAAAGAAAACAGGAAAATATGCAACATCAGACTGGATGGAAATTGAAAAGCAACGTGGAATTTCAGTAACTTCTTCCGTGCTGCAATTCGATTACGACGGCAAGCGTGTCAATATTCTCGATACACCTGGACACGAAGACTTTAGTGAAGACACATACCGAACATTAATGGCGGTCGATGCCGCCGTCATGATGGTCGATTCGGCAAAAGGAATCGAACCTCAGACGATTAAACTGTTTAAAGTATGCCGGATGAGAGGCATTCCAATCTTCACGTTCATGAACAAAATGGACCGCCAAGGGAAAGAGCCTCTCGAACTGATGGAAGAGTTGGAAGAGGTACTCGAAATCGAATCATACGCGATGAATTACCCGATCGGCATGGGCAAGGAGTTTATCGGTGTTTATGACCGATACAACAATCGTATAGAGCAGGCACGTGTCGAAGGGGATAGCCATTTCCTTCCTTTGAATGAAGAAGGGGAGCTGGCAGTCGAGCATCCGATGACGGAAACTTCTTATTACAAGCAGGCGCTTGAAGACGTTCTGCTTTTGAATGAAGCCGGCAATGAGTTCGACGTGGAAAGGGTCGCCAAGGGGGAGTTAACACCCGTGTTTTTCGGAAGTGCCTTGACGAATTTCGGAGTGCAGACATTTTTGGAGACATTCCTTCAGTTTGCACCACCTCCTCAGCCGAGGAAAACGAAGGACGACCAGCTTATCGATCCGAATTCAGAGGAGTTCTCAGGGTTCATTTTTAAAATCCAGGCGAATATGAATCCAGCTCACCGTGACCGCATCGCTTTTGTCCGGATTGTATCGGGCGGATTCGAAAGGGGAATGTCGGTCACAGTCCCACGAATTTCAAAAACGATTAAATTATCACAGACAACACAATTTCTGGCTGATGACCGCGAAACGGTGAATGAGGCGGTTGCAGGCGACATCATCGGCTTGTATGATACGGGGAATTACCAAATCGGCGACACTGTTGTCGGAGGGAAGTCGAATTTCCTGTTCGAAGCGCTGCCGCAGTTCACGCCTGAGCTGTTCGTTCGTGTCACAGCGAAAAACGTCATGAAGTCGAAGCATTTCCATAAGGGAATCCTTCAGTTGGTCCAAGAAGGCGCAATCCAATATTACAAAACATTGCATACAGAAGAAGTTTTATTGGGCGCCGTCGGTCAACTTCAATTCGAAGTATTCGAGCATCGTATGAAAAACGAATACAATGTTGATGTCCACATGGAGCATATCGGCTCCAAGGTCGCTCGCTGGATTGAAAATGAAAGCGATGTGAAAGAGTCGATGACGGGGCAACGTTCCATGCTCGTGAAGGATCGTTATGATAATTTGGTCTTCTTATTTGAAAATGAATTTGCACTTCGTTGGTTCGGTGATAAATTCCCGGACATCCGACTGTACAGTTTGCTATAATTTATTAGTTAAGCCGGGGGACTTGGTCTCTCCGGTTTTTCTATTGTTCGATGCACTGTTTTTGAGCGGGTCAAAGGTCACGAAATGACGATAAAACTTGGGAAATGATCGATAACTTCCGGGAAATGATCGATATCTCCTCCGAAATGATCGATATATCCCCGGAATTGATCGATAACTCCCCGGAAATGATCGATAAAATTTCCGATTATGTTTACCCGCGGATTATTTAGTTCACGATTGATGTTACTGTCATCTTTCAATATGATAGTAGTAAGCGCTTTGCAGACGAAAGGGATGTGCAAATGAAAATCAGTAACTTTTCCATAAAACGGCCTGTCTTTACGATTGTGACAATGTTTTTAGTCATCATCCTAGGGGCAGTTTCCTTTTTTAAAATTCCAGTGACACTCATTCCCGAGTTGAACCCACCGGTAGCAGTCGTTGTCACCAATTATCCTGGGGCCTCTTCCACGGAAGTGAGTGAGAAACTGACAAAGCCCCTTGAGGCAAGCTTGTCGACTGCCCCCGGCTTGAAATCAATGCAGTCGTCGTCACAGGAAGGTGCAAACTTCATTCTGCTCATGTTTGACTGGGCTACAAAAATCGACGATGTGCAACTGGACATTATGCAACGAATCGACCAAGTGCCAGTACCTGAAGGCGCCAATGCCCCAAGGTTCATGAAATTTGACCCTGCACAATTTCCGGTCCTCCAGTTATCGCTTCGAACGAACTCAGAAGAAACGGATATACGGGATATCGCCGAGCGTCTGGAAACGGAGCTGCGCAGGACGAAAGGGGTCGCCAGCGTTACCGTTACAGGTAAATTGGTGGAAGAGGTCCAAGTCATTCTGGATCAGAAAAAACTTGAGAATTTTGGACTTGTCCAATCAGACATAGTACAAGCAATCCAGGCGAACAATGTATCGATGCCAGGGGAGCCGATTGAAACGAATGGCGGCAAGCAACTGACGACAAGAATCATCAGTTCATTGACGACCATCACCGATATTAGAGAAGTCACGGTAGGCATCAATCCGTTGACCGGAGGAAAGGTGAAAGTGAAAGACATTGCGGATGTTGCAATGTTAGAAGCGAAAGCAACTTCCGAAACGAGGGCGAATGATCAGCAGGCAGTCCTCATGTCGGTGCTGCAGGAATCAGGTGCAAATACGGCAACGGTATCTACAGCTTTCAAGAATGCGTTGGATCGTTTGCTTGCCCAAGAGGAATACAAAGGTGTCGAGGCGGATATTCTGTTCGACCAAGGTGATTATGTGAAACTTGCCGTCGGAAATATCGGCCAATCGCTTTTGCTTGGCGGACTATTTGCGATGATCGTTCTGTTTTTATTCCTTAGGGGAATTAAAAGCCCGATCATTATCGGCATTGCTATCCCTTATTCTGTCATCGTTACATTCGTACTCATGTTTTTCGCTGACTTCTCGCTCAACATTATGACGCTTGGCGCCTTGGCGCTTGGAATCGGGATGTTAGTAGATAATTCGATAGTTGTCATCGAAAATATCGAACGCCATATTGCGATGGGGAAAGACCGTACAGAAGCTGCAAGGGATGGTGCGAAGGAAATCAGCGGAGCGATTACAGCTTCAACGTTGACGACGCTCGCCGTCTTTGTGCCCGTCATTTTCATCAGTGGCTTGATCGGGCAAATCTTCACGGAATTCGCGTTGACGATTTCATTTAGCCTGTTTGCGTCCCTTGTCGTCGCATTAACGGTCGTACCGATGTTGGCGAGTCGGATGCTTACTAAGCCCAAGAAGAATATCGAAGCGAGAAGGCGCCGTTCGAAGACGTTGAACAGGTTTGAACGATCTGTCAAATGGTCGCTTCGCCATCGCACCCTCGTATTAATTATGACGCTCGCCCTGCTAGTAGTTAGCGGCTTCGGCTTATTCAAGGTCGGCACGGAATTCCTGCCACCAACGGATGAGGGGTTCTTCAGCATATCCATTAAGATGCCGAATGGAGCATCACTGTCATCTACAAATGATGTCGTGAGAAAGATTGAGACTAGGTTGAAAGAGGAAAAAGATATTGCTGTTTACGTCAGCCTTATCGGAGGGACGCAGCAAAGCATGGCGCAAGGAGGCTCTGAGTCGGATCGAGCGGAAATGTACGTCAAACTCACACCTCTAGACGAGAGGAATCGTTCGGTATTCGAGTTTGTCGATGATGTTCAACCCGATGTGCTTGATCTCATAGGTGAAGATGCGAACGTAAGCTTTGAAATGCAGACGGCAGCTGGATCGAGTCCGAATACATTATCCTTTACGTTGAAAGATACGAATGAAGCGAGATTGAACGAAGCGGTAGCTAAGCTTGATGAAGAGCTGCGGAAAATGGATTCGGTACTGGAAATATCCAATAATCTTCAAGATACAGTCGAGGAAATCCATATTGAAGTAGACCGTGAAAAGGCATCCGACCTTGGATTGGCCCCTTATCAAATAGCGCAAACCGTAAACTCGATTACACGCGGTCAAGCTGCTTCACAATTTGTCGATAAAAAAGAAAATGTTGTCTCGGTCATCGTCCAATATGATGAAAAGTATCGGAATAGCATTGATAAATTGAAGCAAATCAAGTTGAGGGCTCCATCGGGAGCTTTCATCCCGCTGAAGGATGTCGCATCGATTTCCATTGCAGAGGGACCGGTTTCCATCCAACGGGTTGACCAAGCTCACTCCGTCTCCTTCAATGTAAAGTATGAGTCGTCATTGTCTTTAGGGGATATGACCGATAAAGTGAATGGAATTGTGAAAGAAATCGATCTGCCGGAAGAGACGGAGATGTCTTATGGGGGGGATCGGGAACTGTTCGAGAGTGCGATTGATGATATGCTAATGGCTATCGTTCTCGCCGTAGTTCTAGTCTATATCGTCATGGCTGCTCAATTCGAGTCATTCAAGTACCCATTCGTCATCATGTTCTCTGTGCCGCTGATGGTGATTGGGGTGGCGTTGGGATTATTCGCCACCAATACGCCAATCAGTGTGACTGCAGTCATCGGCATTCTCGTCCTCGTCGGTATAGTCGTCAACAACGGAATTGTTCTCGTCGACTATATCAACCAACGGAAAGAGGCTGGAATGTCTTCCTATGACGCCATCAACGCCTCGGTAAGGGACCGTGTACGGCCTATCCTGATGACCGCCTTAACGACAATCCTAGGGTTGTTGCCATTGGCGCTCGGCATCGGCGAAGGGACGGAAATGAACCAGCCGATGGGGATCGCTGTCATCGGAGGGTTGATCAGCTCTACATTCCTTACGCTGTATATTGTTCCGATCATCTATAGTTTGTTCGACCGGCAAACGCGAAAACGGGCGGTTAAGATTGAATAGATGTAAAAATCCGGAGATGCATTTCTCCGGATTTTTTTATTTATTCTTCGCGAATAAATTGTGTCCAGATATCTTTGATGGTATAATTTCTTAGTAAACACTCAACAACCAAATATTTCTTTTGACAGTTGTCAAAGGGGAGTAGCTATAGGGCAACCTATTTCATAGTCGTCAATACATGGCAAGTGCCATCGGTTATGATAGCAGATATTCAGTTAAAAATTTCTGACTTAGCGAGACCTTTGCCTTTTATTAGGTGAGGGTTTTTTTATTTGGAGAAATAAGGAGGACATCAAATTGGAAGCAATTTTATTGGAATACGCATGGGTACTTGTTGTATTGATTGCACTTGAAGGGTTACTGGCAGCTGATAATGCTGTGGTAATGGCTGTCATGGTGAAGCATCTTCCGAAAGTGCAACAGAAAAAGGCATTGTTCTATGGCTTGCTTGGGGCATTTGTCTTCCGTTTTGCTGCATTGTTCATGATTACGTTTTTAGTGAACATTTGGCAAATACAGGCGCTCGGAGCTGCATATCTCTTATTCATAGCTATCAAAAGCTTGGTAGATAGAGGGAAAGATGACCATGATGATTCGAAAAAACAGCGTAAGCAATCCGGTTTTTGGATGACGGTTTTCAAGGTCGAGCTAGCAGATATTGCATTTGCCCTTGACTCGATGCTTGCTGCAGTCGCATTGGCGGTCACTTTGCCGGAGCTTGGTGATTTTCATGTTGGTGGAATTAACGGAGGCCAATTCGTCGTAATGCTTCTAGGTGGAATCATCGGCTTGGTTATTATCCGTTTTGCCGCTAGACAGTTCGTCGTGCTATTGGAGAAATTTCCTTCCCTTGAAACAGCCGCATTCCTTATTGTCGGCTGGGTGGGAGTCAAATTGGTCGTAATGACATTGTCACATCCGAAGCTGCAAATTATTGATGAGGCATTCCCGCATTCGACAATTTGGAAATCAATTTTCTGGGGTGTCCTTTTAGCGATTGCTGTTGGTGGTTATTTGACAGCGATGGCAAGAAATCGAAAAAAAGTATAATTGAAACGGCCGGTACATGGTAGAATGTACCGGCCGAATATTTTTTGTAGCGGTTTTCTTTCCTTTTCAGCAGAAGTTCACTAAAATGAAAAGACGATTCCCTCTTTTTAGAAAGGTTCTGATGGCATGAAACTCACAAGGGAAAGTCTGCATAGATTCACACCCGCTCAAGTTATCGTCTTTTATTATTTCTTGGCGATCGGATTTTCCTTCCTGTTGTTGAATTTGCCAGGCGTTTATTTGCCAGGCGTTGAAGTCAGCTTCATAGATAGTTTATTCACTGCGGTAAGTGCTGTGAGTGTGACAGGCTTAACGCCGATTAGCATAGGAGGCACCTATTCCGTCTTCGGGTTATGCATGCTTATGCTCGTCCTGCAATTAGGTGGAATCGGCATCATGTCGATCGGTACATTTTTCTGGCTATTGGTCAAAAAGCGAATCGGCTTGCGTGAACGTCAACTCATCATGGCCGACCATAACCAATACTCCCTAGCCGGAGTCGTCGGACTCATTAATCAGATTGTCCGGATCATTTTTTTGATTGAGATTACAGGCGGCATCATTTTGACATTGTATATTAAGCGGTATTACGACACGTTCAGCGAAGCTTTGCTGAATGGGATGTTCATGTCGGTTTCAGCGACGACCAATGCCGGTTTTGATATTACTGGATCATCGTTGCATCCTTATTTCGGTGATTACTTCGTACAAACAGTCACAATGATTCTCATAATCCTCGGTGCAATCGGTTTTCCGGTACTCATAGAAGTGAAAAGTTTTTTCTCGAAGAAAGTGCCGAATTTCCGTTTTTCGCTCTTTACGAAAATTACAACCGTTACTTTCGGGCTATTGCTCGTATGGGGGGCGTTGCTCATTTATATTTTGGAGTCCTTCCACTCCTTTAAAGGGCTCGCATGGCATGAAAAGATATTTGCCTCATTGTTTCACTCTGTGTCTTCGCGTTCAGCAGGATTGACGACATATGACATTACACAATTCAGTGAAGCAACGGATATTTTCATTTCATCACTTATGTTCATAGGGGCTTCCCCCAGTTCGGTAGGTGGGGGAATCCGGACGACGACATTCGCCATCGCGCTTCTATTTCTGATCAATTTTGCACGCGGCAATAACGTCATTAACATTTTCCGACGGGAAATCAAACTTATAGACGTCTACCGTTCTTATGCAGTTATCCTGCTCGCGGCAATGATGGTTATGACGGCGCTGCTAATTTTGCTAATTACCGAAAAGGATATTCCTGTCGTCGCACTCCTCTTTGAAATCACTTCTGCATTTGGTACGTGCGGCATGTCGCTCGGAATTACATCCGACCTGTCGGTGATTGGTAAATTAATTATCATGGTCCTCATGTTCATTGGAAGGGTAGGTCTCATTTCGTTCCTGTATACATTAGGTGGAAAGACGAATAAAAAACCGTACTCATATCCAAAAGAACGCGTCATCATCGGATGAAAAAAGCATCTTTCCTCATCGTATAATAGAGGAAAGATGCTTTTTATGTTTAGAGGACTGCTTTATCCTTTGTTTTTCTCAATAAAATGAAATTGCGGATTTTGTCCTTTACAGAAAAACGTGACAAGATAGCCTTCTTCTTTCGCAGAGCCTTCTTCATATGCCTCTGACGGCCGGATGGAGACAGGAGTGATGAATGTATGCTTCCGGATATTCCTTTCGGTAAGCCGGGTAGGCGTTGAAATAGTGCTCAGCAGGACTTTATCATTCAGCACCGACCGTTCGATTGCTGTCAGTGTATCAGGCTCCATCTCTTCACGCCACCAAATGTGTCGTGGTTGGAAAGTATGATGCGCCAAATAATCGATTTTCATTAAACTAGTAACGATGCTCATGTCCACATGTCCATACTCAAGGAGGAACTCCTCCAATCTTGTGTACAAGTCCTGAAGCTGATGGCCAATCCTTGACCAGCCCTTCGTTTCCCAAAACGTACCGAATTGCTGGAAGAAGTCGAACGGCGTTTCAAACACTTCCGATACGAGATACTCAACCGTACGCGGCATGCGATTGTCATTCCAATACTTTTCAAGTACATCCTCGGTCTGTTTAATCCGTAAGATATCATCAAATGTCAGGACGTTATTGGATAAGATTTCATAGGGAGCTTCGTCGATATACGTATAACCGAATTGTTCCGCCTGGATACGCAAGCCAGTACCTCTCAATAGCTTGAGGAAACCTAGTTGGAGTTCTTCAGGACGCATGGCAAATACATCGTTGAATGTATCTCTGAATGAATCATAATCCTCTTCAGGCAACCCGGCGATTAAATCGAGATGCTGCGCAATCTTTCCGCCATCTTTCACCATAGTGACAGTTCTGGACAGCTTTTCAAAGTTTTGTCTTCGTTGTACTAGTTCATTCGTCAAATCATTTGTCGACTGCACTCCGATTTCAAAGCGGAAGAGCCCGGCAGGAGCATTCTCGTTCAAGAAGTTGATGACTTCCGGTCGCATGATGTCGCCGGTTATTTCAAACTGGAAAACTGTGCCCGGCAAATGTTCATCAATAAGGAATTGAAACATTTCCATGGCATAGCTCCGGCTGATATTAAACGTTCGGTCTACGAATTTGATTGTCTTGGCGCCATTTTTCATCAAATATCGGATGTCGTCCTTCACTGAATCCCGATTGAAATAACGGACGCCGACTTCGATGGATGATAAACAGAATTGGCAAGAGAACGGGCAGCCCCTGCTCGTCTCAATATATGTCACCCGGTTGCCCAGATGAGGAATATCTTCAGGGAATCTGAAAGGGGAGGGCAGCTCTCGTAAGTCCAGTTTCGGTCCGGGAGCGGAAGATTTCAGCTTTCCGTCCTCTAAATAAGCGACTCCTGGCACTTCTTTGAGACTAATTTTCCCCGCATGGTAATCGAGCAGCTGTTTAAAACTCCTTTCACCTTCGCCAAGGACGATAAAATCGATTTCAGGGACCTCTTCCAACCATTTGTCGAAGTCATACGTCACTTCAGGCCCCCCGGCTACAATGACTAGCTCCGGATTTGTTTTTTTGAGAATCCGGATTACCTTGATCGACTCCTCAATATTCCATATGTACAAACTGAATCCGACAATAGTTGGTTTTTTTTGATAAATGTCTGATACAATATTTAAAACGGGATCTTTTATTGTATATTCCGCCAATATAGGTTCGTATTCCGGCATTGCGTATGATTTCAAATACCGGATAGCGAGATTTGTGTGAATATATTTTGCATTTAATGTTGTGAGAACTATGTTCATATGCTTGCTCCTTTGATATAATTCTAATTACCGATAGATTAGACACCTATTTTAGTCATTAACTACTATTTTATTACGACAGACAATACAATAATTTGATAGTAGAATGACAAACGCCGAACAGGTTATGCCTGTTCGGCGTATTCTATGCATGAAATCATGAAAGGTTCTTAATGGATAAGCCTAGTTTTCTCAGGAGTTCGATTGCGGTGTCCTGCTCCGTTTTCGAAAGTGCGGACATCAATTCATTGATCTTCTCTTCATGGGACGGA
>Ga0073774_1000246_pt1 | contig 13508 bp, 11 predicted proteins | sample InSIn5gowninarea_FD_77487 | JGI IMG/M metagenome (GOLD analysis project Ga0073774, IMG submission 77487) | Clean room microbial communities from NASA Spacecraft Assembly Facility at Jet Propulsion Laboratory, Pasadena, California, USA -... ... | reverse complement strand
TATGCACAACTAGCCGTGCAGCCTTTGGCAGCATGGATTCTGGTCAAGCTCCGATTCCGTCAAGTCCTGCCAGTCATCATCGTATGCTGGGGCATCTCAGTCGCTGGCGGTCTTGGAGGATCAAAGAATTACGCTGGACTCCTCGCATCCCGCTTCTTCCTGGGAGCCTTCGAAGCAGCAGTCGTTCCTCTGTTCTCTATGATCACCATCGCCTTTTACAGGCGCTCTGAGCAGCCTTTCAGAGTTGCATGCTGGTACAGCTGCTATGGGCTCAGCACGCTGATTAGTGCCCCCATCGTTTATGCAATTGGTCGAATCCATTCGCCACACCTATATCGGTATCAGATCGTCTACCTCTTCTTTGGACTGTTGACTATCGTCATTGGGGCCTTCACTTACTGGTGGGCGCACGACAGTCCTGGAGAAGCTCGTTTCTTAACCCCAGAGGACCGTCTGAAAGCCGTTGAGCGAGTCAAAGCAAACCAGCAGGGTATTGTCTCACACAAGTTCAACTGGGCACACGTATTCGAAGCCTGGACCGAACCAAAGTATTGGTTATACATGATTATGGTCATTGCCGTCAATGCTGGTGCTGCCGTCTCCTCTGTTTTTGGTGCCATCATCCTTCAAAACCTCGCTGGTTTCACGGCCGACGAAGCCGTTCTACTCAACATTCCATTCGGCGCACTTCAGTTTGTATCTATTCTCTTGGCATCATGGTTGGCGTACCGCTTCAAACGCAAGTCTCCTTTCTTGCTCGGACTCGTCACCATTGTCATTGTCGGCGTTGCATTGATGGTAGCTCTCCCGAAAACCAAGGAAAACAAAGGTGGACTTCTTGCTGGATACTATCTGATTGCGTTTGTCTATGCTATCAATCCTCTCCTTATCTCGTGGATGGGAGCGAACTGTGCAGGACAAACCAAGAAGGCTGTTTACTACACGTCCTTCAACGCCGGAAACGCCGTTGGAAACATTATTACCCCATACATCTTTGACAAGAGATTTGCTCCACAATACGTAAGTGGTCCTCAATATGCTTCGAGCAAAGTCGCATGGTATTGACAATCTTCTAGGTCAACGCTCTCAAGGGCATCCTCGCAATTTGGTGCATCCTTTGGGGTGTTGTGATTGTGCAAATGGTCGTCATCACATGGATGCAGAAGAAGAAGTGTGATGAGCGTGAGGCAGCGGGTCTTCCGCGAAACCCTATTGACTATTCAATGAGTGGGCATCAGCAAGACGCCGAGGCTGATGTGCATGCCGAGAATGGTCTACAAGACATGACGGACAGGGAGAACATCTACTTCCAGTACTTGTTGTAGTCCAGATGATGAGCTTGTGTATTTAGCCAATGGTTTTAATAGAGCCACCATCACAATGGTGTAACGCATTGCCGTAATCGTGGACGAATAGCCAGATTTCGTGGGGCCCCACTTATGTCATCTTCCTGATCAAGTTAGCGTGTCTAGCTGTTCTCATACAGATTGTACCAGCTTTTATCATCTCACAGACTGCATTTCTCCAGACTGCTCTGGAATAGTGGGGTTTGGTCTCAACATCCCTCTGCATTCTCATGGAGTTTTTCTATGCGAGCTCGCCTCTTCCCCCGAATGACGATACCTTTGCCGCGTCTTTTCTATTACATCCTCATTCCGTGCATCTCCATTGTACTGTACAAGCTCTATACACCCGTAGAGTACCCTACGGAATCAACACCCATGCCAAACTCAGTGCGGGGTGTAGCAACTACTCTTCTCGCTGAGAGAGGACTACAACTTAAGTCTTTGGAACGCGTCCAGTCACTATGGGCTGGCTACGGCGAGATATGCCGAGTTACTGCTGTTCCGATATCTCCATTGGTTACTTCATCTGAAGCGTCTGAGTCTTACGTGCTCAAACTCGTTACACCGCCACCAACAAAAGTAGACGATGAAGGGCACACAAGGAAGATATTGAGCTACAGAGTGGAACAGTATTTTTACACTCATCTCGCACCCCAGATGCCGACTTCGCTTCCAGTCGCTCAATGCGTGGCAAGCATCAATAAGCAAAATCCAGATGGCACCTCAATAACAGCAATGTTGCTGAGTGACCTCAAACAGCAATATCCTGTAGCTGGGGAGAAACGTGCGGTGCTTACACATACCCAAGTCTTTGCTGCGTTAGATTGGCTCTCTGGCTTCCATGGCTTCTGGTGGCCACGTGTGGATAACTTGACCGCTTCGTCGCTTGTACTACCTCCGCTCGAGGAAGTTCAGCAAGAGGGTCAAGATCCTGGCGAGAAGGGCGTGTGGCTAAACGGCGGCTACACGTACCTTGCTACGCGACGAAAAGAATACTTCTCGCTAGTTGAAGATGACGATACCGAATGGAACGCACTGCTAACCAGTCGCATCGAGGGTCACGAACTATCAACTTCTGAAATGGCAGCTGCCTTTCTCGCGCCAAAAGTCTCTGGAAACACACCAATAGAAAAATACCAGACCCTGATTCACGGCGACGTAAAATCTGAAAATCTCTTCACTACTACCTCGGGCAAAAACGTCGCATTCTACGACTTCCAATACACTGGCCTTGGCCTGGGGGTCTGCGATCTTGCAAAATACTTCACGTGTTCAGTTCCGCTTAGCATGTTGGTCTCCGACCAGCACGTACCAGAGAAACTTTCCATGCAGACAGGTGAAGAGCAACTCCTACGCCGGTACTGGGAGAGGCTGCGCGAAACTGGCAAGCAGGAATACGACTGGGCTACTTTTGTGCGGCACTGGGAGGTGGCGCTTGTAGATTGGCTTCGGTTCCAAGCGAGTTGGGGCTTCTGGGGTAATACGGAGTGGTTGGAGGCGAGGGTTAGAAGTGTGTTGAGCGACGAGGATTGGCGGAGGTTTCTGATCAGTAACATTAGCGGGGCGAGCAGTACGTAGATGAATGAGTAGTTGGTACGTTGACGCACCGAAACACTGTGTGCACCTGGTCTGTCTCCACTGTTATTGTCCAGTGACTGAGTGATTGGAGCATAGGCCGATTTTACAGTTGGTGAGTGGGCAAACAATGTCGGAAAAGTGCACAAGTGCGACGTTTCCCAAGAGAAAAAAACAGACCCCGGCATGACACATGACATGTTCAATCATCGCGATTGACGTGGGTTTTCATATAGACCCTTGAAGCAAAAAAATAAAAAAAAGAGATCGATGCCGACAGCCGGAATTGAACCAGCGATCTTCGCATTGCCAAATGTGATACAAGTGCGACGCCTTACCACTTGGCCATACCGGCGAAGGACATATGATAAATTGCTTCACGATTTAATATATAATGTCGTTTGTTTCGAGAATACTTGCTCATGGTGTGGGGACTTCCGCTTGTGCTCTCCACCTCTTGGCATCTATGACATGGATGGCATCGTTGACTCCAGCAAGTTCTATTGATCACATTCGTAGACGGTGGCAGTTCACGGTCCCAGAAATATAAGCAATCCCATGCTCAGCTTACGAGTATCTATCCTACCTCAAATTCTTGAGCCCTTCCATCGTCCAACTCTAACTTCAACTCCAATTAGCTTATCAAAGATCACATTACATTTTGCCCTGTGTGCAAATTCTCCGAGCCAGCTTGCCAGGATCAGGATGATGCAACACTTCTACCAGAGGGTTGCGCGCATATATGGTATTGTTAAATCTGGTCGTTTATGTAAACTAGGGCCAGCAAGCTCTAAAACTACACTATGGCGATAAAGATAAACTAAAAGCCTAGACTGCAAGGCAGTAGAGTTTTGACTATCGAATCCAGAGTTGCAGTATGTTGTTCTTTATGAATACAACCAAGGAAAACCGAAATAATGCCGCCATGAACAAACCACTAAGTTCTTAAGCCAGAGCAACAATTCCATGGGAAGTCTTACCTAAGTACTAAGGCATAAGCCTAGCCACCCAATGTATCGAATTCTGAAGCACAAGGCATTGTAATTGAAAACGGACGGCATAAACAAACATCAGCCTCACTGTGTGTTGCTGATCAGCGTGTGAAAGTAAGCACCGAAACAAGGGTTTCGCCATCCGGATCACGATCTCGGTACCGCCGCATCTCTGCGCAGCATGACCTACGTACAATCCTTCCCTATTACTTCCTTTATCTCGACGACACTTCTTGCGACACTTTCCAAAAAACGGAGTTTCGTACTAGCAATCCACCAAGCAAAAGACTGGCTTTTCCGCGAGAGCAAGGAAGGAGAGAAGAAACAAGGCGAAACTTCAAAATTATATATAGAGAGAGAGAGCACCATCAATCACACCAAACTTCTCTTCAGCGACGACATGTCAACATACACTACCACCACCACCGATATAACAGCAACAAGAAGAATGTCGACATCCATCCACCCGCTACCGCCTGAGTCCCCATCCAACCCCCCAACCCGGACATCTCTCTCTCAGAGCCAGCTCATCCACCTTACCAGCCAAACCCTTATCCTCGTCATCTTCATCCTCTTCACCTTCTCTTTCCTACACCACATCTCAGCCTTCTACTTTGCGCTCTTCACGCTGCCTGCACCCGCGAAATTTACTCTATTATTTCACGCATTCATAGCGTGCGGGACGCTGCTCATGACGGTGCTCGTCGGAGACAATCTTGTGGGTCACGTGTTGGAGAGAAGGGGGGTTATGTATGAGGGGCGCGGGGCGGAAGTGGCGGTTGTGGGGTGGGTGTGGGTGAATGTTTTGGTTGGGGGTGGGGTTTGGATTTGGTTGCTGGTTTGGAGGGTGGTGGAGGGTTGCAAGGGGTTGGGGGGAGAAGGTGTGCTTGCGGGTTGAAAATGCTTTTCTTTATTTCCTTACTTCTTTCTTCTTGGGATGATGGCGTATTGGGTGACTTGGTAATATGGTAGAAGGGGCGTTTGGGGAAGAGGGTAATGTGGAGTTGGAGGGTCTCTGCGGTTATGAAACATTATGAGGTCTGGGTTTCATCATGGTTTCCGTCTTAGGGCCTTTTACGATAAAGACAAGCACAAATATTCGGGTGCAGTATTCGACGCTGATGAGCGCAAAGAGTGGAGGTTGTTAACATGGTAGCAAAAAAGTGCACATGGGAATTGTGTGATCGCTGAGTCCATATGCCTGCGTGGACTTCAGGTATATTAAATGATCCATGTCGAATGAAGATAAAAAGTGACGAGAGAGTACAAAAACGAAGGCTCAACTAAGAACGAGTTCCTCAGCATGAATCTATGCGTCATTTGCATTGTTCCCGCCCACATTTTGGTTTTTGATATATATGGGCCTTTCGTGACCATCGTAACCCGCTTCGGGTCTGTATTGCCCGTTGCGTGGAGTTTTGCTTCCAAAAAAGCAACAGCACAAGCACGCTTTGTGCATACGTCCAAGAGTCCATTCCACCTCGTGCCATCAGCCCGACCCTCCCTCGCTGTTCTTCTGCACCTCTGCATCAACAGAAGACGGAGCGGAAAGTATTGTGTCTGCACTGCCTAACAACTCATTTGCCATCCTTTCTGCCTCCAAGCCGTCAAAATAATCCTTGAAAGGATCCTCGCCAAACTCGTCCTCGTCTTCTTGCTTTGGCTTGGTGGGCGAGGGCAGAGTGTACTTTGTTCTCAACGTCTCAGACATGTCGAATGGGGTCCCTGATGTCAGCTCGGGCGTCCATTTATCCATGCCCTCGTTTGCCAAAGCGTCTGCTGCGATATTGCCTGGATCTGTGCTGTGGCCTTTGACCCAAGTAAATGTTGTCTTGCCCTTGCATGTTAGGCGCTCCCGTATCCTGGCTAGTATCGGCTGGATAAGTTCCTTGTTCTCCACACTCTTGCCAGCGGCATTCCTCCAACCCTTTGTCTCCCAGTTGTGAAACCATTCGCGCAGGCAGCGGATGGAGTAGTATGAGTCAGTTCTAATCTCGACATCACGGTCGATTGGCACATGGTCAAGGGCTCGGGCTATAGCGACGAGCTCGGCTCGCTGGTTGGTCTGTCGTTCTCCTCTCAAGGGCTCGCCAATGTTTCTATGGTCAAGTCAGAAGACGGAGGATTGTGTGCAATATTCCTGGATACGAACCTGGGATCTCTGGGGCCAAAGTAGACGCCGACGCCGGCCTTGGCGCCTACTTTACCGTTGCCTCTGGAACCTCCGTCTGTGTGCACGACCAATGGTCCCTTGAAGTTGCCAGTTGGGTGCTGTTTGGTTGCATTGAGTTCTTCTGTGGTTTTTGCTCTAATGTTTCCAAGATTCTCGTCCAACTTGATGGTTGGATCGAAGCCATCTACTGCACCCGGTGGAAGAGGACCCATACCCGGCTCGGCCTTGTTCTCTACGTTGGTTGCCATGGTCGCAGGCGACGCATGCTCTCTTTTCTGTCGCTTAGGCGCATGTTCCTCCATCCTGTGTGTCGCTGCTGACGATGCCTCGGAAAGATGACCCTGTAAGCTTATGGGCGCGCTGGAGCCTTTTCTAGCTCGGTCAACAAAGGCTTGGGCCTCTTCGCGTGTGGCAAAGCCTTGTTGCTTCGCGCCCTTGTAACCCTTTGTATGCGATTCTACGGTCGGCCAGTGTGTGTAGACACCGGGCACGCGTCCGACTGCTACTCCGTAGAACTTCGGCTTGATTGGTTTGGTTTTTTTGACGAGGGATCCTTTCACGAATGCTTCTGCTTCGGTATAGGTGGAAAAAGATTGTACTAGCTACATGTCAGTACAGGGACGGACACAGCATCCGATGTTACGCACCCACGTGGTTGTTGAACCCTTCGGTCTGCTGGCGCACGTCTTCCCAGTTCTGGTAGACGCCTGGCACCCTGCCAGCTTTCACGGCGTAAAACTTAAGTGGACCGGTCCTGCGCTTTGCACTTGATGTTTTTGAGGCGGTAGATGAGGTGCCAGCCATTGAGCCTTGTTCGGTGACTAGAGTATCGGGATAGCCTTCCCAGGTAGAGTGAAGGCGTCCGAGGGAGTAAGGTAGACGGGTCGGGGTGCGGCCAATGTGCGGTGTCAATGCTGTGGTATTAGAATGGCGCACAACGAGAGTAACGGGATGACGACGGCCGATTTCCGTGTGCCTGGGAAGCGCAGCATTAGCTTGCGATAGTAGCAGCAAACAAAACTCTATGTTTGGGGTGGGGTGTTACCATGCGTTGGTATGCCCAGAGAGAACAGCGACAGGCCGGGTAAGAGATGACGCAGCCAGGCGGAGCATGCAGCGTTGTGCTCGTATTGCAGAGGAATGCAGATGCGCTACAGTGGACACGAGAATTGTCGGTAAAGCTGCTGCTATGTCTGTTGTGTCTGCTGTTGCTGTCTACTAGCTGTGGATTTGATACAAGCGCAGGGCTGCGGGGACCCTGCAGCAGCTTCACAGGTACATGTTTGGCGCCCCATGTCGAGCTACGTAACTCGTAACTTATCGCGTGAAACAAGCCAAAAGAAAAATAACGTCTGGATTTGCAGATATTGATATAAGCTTCGGCTTGCCGCCCAGACGAGTGAGTGACCAGGACGCATATTATTCTTGGGCCTGGTGTGTCCACGACGCACGCAGTGACGCGACTCTTCGGCAACCCTATCCAAGACGCGCCCCGAAGCGTAACCTCGGTGAAGACCCTCTACCCCACTACGTCACCCATCGCCTACTGCTTGCACTCTGTTCTACCTGGTAGAGTACATCACGGACAACAATCTGGACGTCTACATCAACGACTCTGCATGCTCTGCACTGTTAGCCATGTTTGAAGTGAGCCAGACCCGCCGACTGCGAATCCGCCGTGACTGACGACGCGCCAGGGCCGTCACGCAGCCGACCGATACCGTCTGCACCTGCATCGCGCCCGCTCCGTGGTGCTTACGAGCGATGAGCTGGTAGAGATTCGGGCAGCACAGCGCACTTTTGAAGGCGCATATGTTCGCACGGCAATCGGCCTGTTCTCGTTTGCACTGGTAGTGCTCAAGATCTTCACGGCCGAGTTTTATTCGATTGGCGCTCTGTTTGCCGTCTATGGAGCTGGTATCCTCTTCACTAGTTTGTTCAGGCGGCAGCAAGGTGAGTGTTGTGACGAAACTGTGCATGCGCCTACACACATTGGGTGCTGATAGTCGTTAGGAAACAAACAGTTCTTCTCCGAAGTCGGTGAAGATGGTTTGTACCGCAAGAAGTTTCGCACCAGCGGCAACGTCGTCTTCGCCTTGACCGCGCTGAGTGTTTCAGCCTACATCTGTCTGCTGGTCCTCACGTTGAAGCTTGCCAGATGAAGAGAAGATGAGTCTCTCCTTGGCTCAGCGCAGACGCACCGTGTGTCTCTGCACGACCATGGAGAGTATGGGAATGCGCGATGCATGGCCATGTGCTGGCAGCTCCACATGACTACGTCAGGAAATCTGGGGGAAGCCACTTCGTGTATGCACATGTGTTGAATGGCCGGGGTATTGTTGAGCGCTCCGTGCCCGGCGCAGAGGTTAACAGCGAGCAGACACACATACACACACATACATACAGAGGCATATTCCGGAAGAATGCCACGTTATATTGGCACTCGACACGAGATACAAGACGTTGCAAGTGTCGTCTTTGTTGTTGTTGTCTTGACATGGGGTATTATGTGCCTGTTCCATCGGGCATCGGGGCTCGGAGCGTGGGGTTTTCCCAGTTGGCGCAGTAGCGACACCAAGCGGGGTGTGGCTTGCAGACGGATGCGAGCACAGATTGCGCGGCCTGTCCTCTGACCCCGTGCTGTCTGGAGTAGAGAACAAAGGGTTATTCAAAAGCAGACCTCATTCCATGGCGACCGCTTGCGTGTGTTGTTAACTCGTAAACCAACGTTTGCTCGGCCGGCCGGTGACCTTGTTGTGGCGGGGAACCGTGAGCAGTGTTGAGCCTCATTGAGAAAGACCGACCCCCGAACCGTCACCCACCGCGGCCTCCGATGGTGCTCTTTGATTTACAGTCACCCACACAACCAACACAACGACGGCAAAAGCAACCCTCTCCCCCTTTTCTCTTGCAACACCATCCCCAGCCTCACCCCGCGCCCGTCTCCACAGCTGCAAGTCATCCACTGCCAGTACCTGAGCGTCGCCTCTTGGCGCTGCAGCTGGCGACGTTAGCTCAGCACGACTGCTTTGTCGCCTTGGCATGACGCCAATCATGGCAGCCATTCCGACGCCGATGGTCACCGAGCTTGTTCGTCACAAGCATTCGCATCCCCGCCCTCCGTCCGCCTCTTCTTCTCCCACAAACGCCTCTTCCTCGACGCCTCGCCGCTTCAGCTCCCATTCTACCTTTGCCCGATCTGTAATGAGCAAACTCGCCCTACCGCTCGACACCCAACGCCAGCCAGACTCTCCCGCTGACAACGACCTTACGCCCCGCCCTGTATCGGCCGAACCAAAGTTTCCTGCTGTTGCGCCTGCGAAGAATGTGCAGGCGCTCAAAGAGCGCGCCCACCAAAATGGCCAGCTGAAAGCTGTCCCCAATCCTGTGCAACAGCAGCACCTAAACGGACACACCCCAGCGACCAATGGCGTGGGCACTGCCTTGAGCGACACCCCGCTGCCATCGGTTCCGGGAAGTCCGCGAGAGTACGGAGAGGCTCCGGCCCAGAACACCTCCTACTTCGCTGACCGTAACAGCACCCTCACACGCAACAGCTCTGCTGCTGGCACCCCACGACTACGACCCACGACGCTCGACATCCCTGGGCTTACCAAGTCCAAAGTGTCTCCAGATGGAAAGATTGCCCAGCGCGATGTCGGCTCCAAACTAGTCATTGTCATGGTGGGACTGCCCGCTCGGGGCAAGTCTTACATCACAAAGAAAATGGCCCGCTATCTAAACTGGCTGCAGCACGACACCAAAATCTTCAACGTGGGAGAGAAGCGGCGAGTGGCGGCGAGTCAAAGCGGATTTCGCTTGTCCCAGGCCAATCTTGAGCGCATCTCATCCAATGTCAAGCGCGCTATCGAGGAGCACCAGGACACATTGCCACAGATAGCTGCAAAAATCCTTATCAATGGCGACCCCGCGCACGATGGGGAAATAGACCCACAGAACCTGCCGGACCCACGCCGGGGTAGCACCGCCATCGCAGACGACGACGACGACGACGAGGACAATCCAACCCTTCCACCGCCCCGAGTCGAGGTGACATCACCAGGACCACAAGCGCCTACACCCGCAAATGAGCCAGCCAATGCCGAGAATGAGTCAATGGACCAGTCGGCCGATTTCTTCGACCCCCAAAATCAGCGTGCGGCTGCGCTACGAGAGCAATGTGCCATGGAAACACTAGACGACTTGCTGGACTATATCTTGAATGGCAATGGATCTGTCGGTATATTTGATGCTACCAACAGCACGCTTGCGCGGCGGCAGCAGATTATGGAGCGGATACGAGCGCGCGCGGGACCCGAACTCAATGTCTTGTTCGTAGAGAGTGTGTGTCGCGACCAGAATTTGCTCGAGTCAAACATGCGCCTGAAGCTGTCGGGGCCGGACTATGCTGACAAAGATCCTGTTGCTGCTCTCGCAGATTTCAAGAAGCGCGTGGCCATCTACGAGAAGAACTATGTTCCAATTGGCGACTATGAGGAAGATCACAACATGCCCTATGTCAAGATGGTGGATGTGGGCCGCAAGATGATCTCACATCAGATCAGGGGCTTCCTTGCTGGCCAGGCTGTCTACTATCTCCTCAACTTCAACCTCGCACCACGTATGATCTGGATAACTAGGCACGGCGAGTCTACAGACAACGTCGCTGGTAAAATCGGCGGCGACTCTGATCTCAGCCCCAACGGAGAAAAGTACGCAAAGGCCATGACCCGTTTCATTGCTGCCCAGCGCAAGGAATGGGCGGTTCGTCAAGCAAACAAGAAGGCCAACTCTCACTTCCCACCTGTTGCAGGCGATACCACTCCCCCCAACCCCTACTACAGCCACGAGCTCGAGACTCATAACTTCTGTGTCTGGACTTCGATGCTGAAACGCTCAATCCAGACCGGGCAGTATTTTTGCGATGAGGACTTTGAGGTCAAGCAAATGCGTATGCTCGACGAGCTTAACGCAGGTATCATGGAAGGTCTCACATACGAAGAAATTCGCACAAAGTACGCTGACGAGTATTTGCGACGGCGTCGGGACAAACTCGCATATCGCTATCCTGGTCCGGGCGGCGAAGGCTACCTCGACGTCATCAATCGGATTCGCCCCGTCATTGTAGAGTTGGAGCGAATGACGGATCACTGCCTGCTCATTACCCACCGCAGTGTTGCTCGAGTCCTACTCGCATACTTCCAGGGCTTGAAACGCGAAGACGTAGCCGACCTCGACTGTCCCCTTGGTATGCTCTACCAGATGGAGCCTAAGCCCTATGGTGTCGAGTTCAAAGCCTGGCGCTACAACCCCGAAACTGACGACTTTGACCACCTCCCTAATTACAAGCTGAGGAGGGCACCCACTTTGAATACTAATTAAGCCTCGGCGATTGTATTTTGGGATTGGGAATGTGGAACCATGACATACATGTATTATTATTGAGCTAGATGAACTTTTTTTTCCTTCGAGGCTCCGACATTGGCCGTATGCGGCCTCATTTTGGACCTCTCTCCCACACAGAACTGAACCTCTGGAAACGATCGTTTCCAATACGTTTTCTTCTCTGCTTCCTTCTCATGGCCTAAAAGAAATAGTTAGGCTTGTATAACTGCTCACGAACTCTTTTTTTCTCCCTTTTGCGAGGATGTTTGCTGCATTTACAGGCGTCTTCCTTTTCTCTTTGACTTGATTCCTCGCTTTTTTTTATTCTTCCTTCTGCTCCTACAGGGCAATCTGCAAGTTGTCTATGAGAGTAGCTCTAATGCCTCACATAGAACCAGAGCAGAATACGCAAGGTCAAGCGGCCCTGGAAGGGACGAGGAGAAATGTGAATCATATCTACGTCTTTTTCTTCTGAACATTGCCGTTCTTTTTTTTTGGGGGGGCTGAAACGAGTCATGTCGTGAAGTAGATACAGAAGACGACTGCACAAAGGGTCCAAGTACACTGGTTTATCAGGATTTCTGCTTGGAAAGATTGAACGATCGTATAGGGTTTTTTTCTACATAACTCATCTCTCGTGTACCTACTCTGGTTTCTCTCTTCCATCTACACACCACTCACCACCACCCCCTTCTCACATCCTCTCTTCAACCCCAGTCCATGCAAGCCTCCTCACCTCCTCGCAACAATAACACACGCCTCCCTCACGCCCCAAACCCGCAACCTCCTCTCGCCCAAAACATCCCCCTGCAACAATTTCTCCATCTCATAATCCCCCTTCCTCTTCTTCTTCCTCTTCTTCTCTCCCTCCTCGCCATCATCCCCCTCGACCTCGTTTTCTTCCTCCGTATCCGCCAAAATCTCGACTTCTTCCACCAACCCACCGATTTCGTACGTACCGCTGCATAGCGCGACAAGCCCTACTTCACATGTTGTGCTTGCGCCGGACGGCAGCAAAGGGAGTCTGCGCTGCAGGACGCCCGTCCACGAGAGGCGCTTATCAAGGTCTAGCGCAAGGGCGTGGGGGAGAGAAGACAAATGTGGTTGGAGGCGGAGAAGGGGCGAGATGGCGTGTGGGCTTCGGTTCCGGAGGGTTGTTTGCAGTGTGACGAATGTGTCGATTGGGATGGAGAATTTGGAGTGGCCGAGTTGCTGGACGGGTGAGGAGGATGAGGGTGTGGGTTCTTCATCATCGTCGTCGTTAGAGTCAGATTCAGAGTCTTCTGATTCTTCTGCTTTAGGTGCGTGATCTGGGATCAGCATCATAGAAATGGCTATGTCGTCTAACTTGATTGCTTCGACCATTCGAGGCGATAGTCGGATGCTGCGCAGTTCTAGAGTGCCATGCCGCCCATTATCAATTTCAGTCCATGTCCCGCGTATCATGGTGAGGAGCTCTTGGCGGTACCAGAATGCTTCTCTGCTAGCGCGCTCAGTTTCAGGCGATATCTTGCTTGTGCTGACGACAAACTGGCGTTGGTTGGCAGGGTTCAGAGATGGTACTGGAGCATGTGGGCTGCGAAGGTAGACTTTTGGTAGAATGAGGACGACACGGCTAACATGGCCGGGCTGAATGACTTCGTTGACGACATGAGCATTCTCCCAGCGGTTGTTGTCGTCATCAGCGTTCGACTCATCGGTCGTGTGCTTTCGTGCTTCGAGCGTCACTGACAATGGGTTCGGCCATGAGTTTCTCAGATCCAGAAGAAGCATGCAGTATTCTTCGTCATATCCCTGGCTCTGTTTGTGATGTATGAATGAGCGAAGATGGGTGTCTGCTTTTCCTGCAGCCGCCGCTTGTGGCAGCTCTGTCTTGGAATCTGAGGCCGGTGTGAGACCTTGAAACCAGCCCACGTCGCCTGACAAAGGCACTATGTCTGGGCGTTGGAGTTGAACACTGGCATTCACAGTGATGGATATGTGAGCAGAGACCCGCCGGGTGAAGAATTGCTCCTCAACCTCAGATCTCCGCTTTCC
>Ga0073774_1000245_pt1 | contig 13540 bp, 9 predicted proteins | sample InSIn5gowninarea_FD_77487 | JGI IMG/M metagenome (GOLD analysis project Ga0073774, IMG submission 77487) | Clean room microbial communities from NASA Spacecraft Assembly Facility at Jet Propulsion Laboratory, Pasadena, California, USA -... ... | reverse complement strand
TCCTTCCCATCAAACTTCCTCTTATAGAATTATTATCACATAAAACATTGGTTTCACATGCTAAGGACTATGGTTGTGGGATCTTCGGGCCAGGTGACATGGAAGGTGCCAAGTGGGCTTAACCATGGGCATGATTGGTGCTATGGATGGTATGGAGACACCTGGATGAGGTGGTTGAAACACATAGATGAGATGTGGGTCACATGTCAGTTCCACATGGTCAGTCCTTGTTTATGTGGCAAGGACAAAATGACTAAACCTTAAAAGGGTATACATTCTTATTCAAGACTTAGATTGAGATAAAATTTATATTACTAGAAATATCTTAATGAGCCCAATCCAATGGTGGTATCGTAACATGATTATGAGAACCTTTCGAATTGATGAATTTTGTAACCTTGTCTCCAAAATGATACCATGAAGGTTTTTTTAATTGAATGTAACACCTCCCATTTAGCCTAAAAATCTTCAACATAGTGGGAGGGAGAATTATGGAGTGGTATGAAAGCATCCAGGTTTAACACTTGGACTGGATGGGCCATGAATTTGAAAACTAGAATTAGATCTTAAGGCTCAACGCTAAACTTGACGAGGCGTGCATGCAAATAATTAAAATTCATTTTAATGAGCAATTTGTAATTCTTCTTATACAATCTTTTATATAGTTTAACATATTTTTTAAATCTCACAGAGGTAAGCATGATAATTTTAGCAAAAATGATGATTTCAAATGTGTTGGATGGTATGTGTATACATGTGTTGCATGTTTTTCTTTACTTTCATGGAACGTATACTGATTGTAGAATTCGACTAGAAATTGGTTATAGAATGCATGTGTTGATATCAGAGTTGTGAACTGATAGAAAGATATATTCTAATATGATAAAAAAAAAACAGGATACTTTTAAGCTTTTAGTTTTTTTGGCTCATATTCTTGTTAAAATTTTGATTTCAAACATAGTGATGATATGAATATAAAAATACTAATATGCACTTTTGGTCCTTTGAATATGTCGCTACATCAATTCTACATCCATAGCTAACAACATGTCAACATACATCATACCAACATGTATGGTGTTTGCATGGAAAGGTGAAAAGTGAATTTACTTATTTTCATATAACTAACAACTTGGAGTGTGTGGCGTCACATAAGAAGATCCAATTGCAGCAAGAAGTAAAAGCATAAACAATAGTATGGTATAGCATAGCATGGAAACTATCCATCATGACCAAGAAAGGGAAATTTCCTTTGGAAGATCAAAAACCTTGAGGAGCTTGAAAGCTGAGCTAAAGAGTTGCATGGAAGAAAATAAAAGGCTGGTTAGAAAACAAAAGGAATGGGCAAGGTTAAACACAATGCAACTACAAAACCTATCTTGTACGCAAGGGTTTTTACAATAGGCATCAACCTTTTGAGTTATAGAATAATGTCATGCTGACAAGGCTAGAGAGAAATATCATAGGGTTGGAGAGAAAAGAAAGTCAGTTTCATGTTGGCACTATGTAGAGGAACATTTGCAAAGATATTGTGTGAAAGGAAAATGAAAGAAGAAGATGAAAAATATTTCATGTGAACTCTGGGCACATGAACCTACAACCAGTAATGTTGAAAGAGATGAGGGATAATTCCTTCAAACTCTCTGAAATATTGAAAAGTCCTTCCTGAACTATTTTCGGGATGTCAGAAATTCGAGGTTGATATAAGCCTTGAGGAAAATTTCGACAAAAAAATTGTGCATATGTTGGCAGTGGACACACTGAACACTTAGGTACTGATTTTTTTGTGGGCTAATGAATGATGGGGATGTTTTACCTATCCTTATTATTATTATTGGTTTTTATTCTCTTTTTTCTTTTGATGATTGATTTTGACCATGGGCATGCTACTTTGTATTTTTTTTCATATGTCTTCTACTGTAGTTTTTCTCCATTTTCTTTCTTTCTTCTTGTATTTTGTAGTTGGTATTAGTAATTTTTTGAGTGTGGGAAATGAAAGAATAGGAGCTATGGAGAAGAGATTAACAAAACCTAATCAGAAATGTAAGACCTTGATTAGTCCTATACATATGATAAATGGTAGTGAAAGGTAGACAGAGATGAAAAAAGAGATGGATTGGACCATTCCACATGAAATAAATGTACACTGACATGAAAACTATGAAAATAGTATAAGGGAAGTTCCTTAATTGAAATGTTTGATATACATATACTTGTGTATACGTGTGTGTGTGTTTGCTCTATCTTTTGTGAATATGAGAAAGATGGTAAAATCAACTAAATGTATGAGGATACTAATCGGTCTAAAAGGCCATTAGTTGAGAAAAATCATAGTTGTAATATATTTGATTAATATTTAAAAATGTAATCAGTGTGTGAATGGTATGATTTAAAATTTCTACTTACCATGTTTTAGGTTACACAGTAAGGGTACTTAGTGGATTCCATGTTGTATGGAACACCATTGTGAAAGTGGGAAAGAATGGCCTATTGTGATGATTAGCATTATCAATATGTTAGATTTATGATCGTGATAGTGTTGTGAGTATAACTGAAAATTATAAAGGTTGGAAACTGAGAGCATATGAATAGCATGGATGAGGACACACTACAATTGAATGAAATACTAAGAATTGCAATAGTGGGAATGTCATCAGCCAGTTAGATGCATAAAAAGGATTCAACTAAAAGTGTTGGTGATGACAGCCAAGGTACAACCAAGGTAAGTGAGTAAAGAAGAGTAAGTGGGTGAGAATTCCTTTAGGTAAAGTTGAAAATTATTGTTCAAATTATTGCATTATTTGCATGGATAGTAAGAAAATTTCCTAACCCTAATACAATCTTGCATATTAATGCATTATATTTCATGAATATGTTAATGATGAAATGAATGTATGTGATGCCATTTCATTTTACAAGTCGTTTATGAGAATCATACTTCTAGAAGGATGATTGATTAATGATCTTAAAAATATTATTATTATATGAATGGCATGCTTGGGATAACATGATGAGGTTATCCAATAAGGTCTGTTGTCATGTAAGGGATCTATCATGCCAGTGAGAAATTATGTTTTTAACTATTATTATGCTAATGTGATTATGACATTTATGTTACGTTTATGACAAGCAAATGTTGAATAATGTATCAATGACTATTATAACAACTAACTCAATTGGTTGGTCAAATAATGAGGCACACATGCCTCGAAGTGCTAACATGTGCTAAGAAACCACTCAACGCATATACTTCAACTATTACCACGACCAAAGTTCAAGCTATCCACTTATATACTTGTTAAATAATACCACTTTCCTTATTAGAGGTTTGGGGGAAAATAATATTGCAGTTGATAGAAGACTACCTAAATGGTAGTGCCCACACTCACTGAGTGGTAAGTGAGAGGGGGGGCATAATGTGAGCAATACAAAAATCATGTAAATAAAATTATATCCACAACTGAGTACTTCACTTATTGGTGAAACTACTCATTGAGCTAGACTTAAGGATGGACTTATATGACAAGACAACATGGAGCAATATATTTGGCATTGATTTCTCCCCTTGGTTGTGAGACTACTCAATGAATATATTTAAATATGTATATGGTAGAAGAATGCATGGAGATATGAAAAATGTTCTCCATTGAGTGTTTTCTTTGACTGATAAACCACTTAATGATGTTGGATAAAGACTACATAAAGATAAGTATTAGTTACTAGTTTAAAGAAGTTTCTATTTAAGTTGTGATTTAATATGTCTTAAAGTTTTTATGATTGATCTCATAGGCATAACATGATTTTGTTGTAGGTGAACTAACGAATTGTCCAAATTAAATATATGATTCCAACTATAAGAAACATCAACATAATAGAGTTGAACACCTCAAGAACTAGGCCATTGTAGTGGTGTTGGAAAACTATGATATGCATTGATTTCCATCTTAGATTCCATCACTAATATTATTATTTTATTAAAGTAAGGATGCGATATTGCTTGGTTATGAAAACTTTTCTTTTGGAAGAAAGCCTTTCCAAGGGTTGGATCGCCTGAGGGATAGGAAAGTAGAGAAGGGGATGCCTGAAATTGGAAGGTGTGTGACTATAATAAAGAAAAGAATGACACAAATTGGTTCAAAAAGGTCATGTGAATACTCAATGGGATGAAGCATAAATTGGGAAAGCAATGAAACAAGTTTGTTCCTATGAAAATATTGAAGGCAGTGGATGACATAGATGGACATTGGACGTGGATCATGTTCTAGAATCCACAATTTGAGAGGGACAAGGTGAAACGGAAGCATATGGAACATATTAGGCCACTTGGGAAATGCTTGATTAAATGGGGGTATATTACCCATTATTTTTTTTACTATATAAATGAATGTAAGAGAGTTGTGTATATAATTCTCATTGTTGAAATTTTGTGTGCTAGGTATAAGAACAATTAGTACGATGTTCCCCTAAGGGGGTGGGGTCTATAATAGCTCTTATTCTACCCCTATTATAAATGACATTATGAATTGTAGTTCATGTAAAATAATGTGGAAATCGAGGACATGGGTGAGATGGACGAGGGGACATGGATTTATTGATAGAGGAGGAGTTGCTTGTCTAGATTTTAACCCAAACCATAGCCACGCCATTTATTTACCTACCCATATTCCTAATAAATGAAATAACTTTCTAGGGAAAAACTTAAATTTTTGTACATGTACCTTGCGATGAAGGATGTGCCCATACAATCCATAATCTCATGGGATGTGTTGAGGAAGTCAACATGTAAGAGAGGGTTGTGAAGAAGAGGGATCAAGGAGGGGTTTGAAGGCTATTATTGGCAAAACAAAATGTTTAAACATTGGAAAGGAGAAATTGGGCACAAAGGGAGTTGAAAAATGTTTAGTTTCGCCATGACATGAATGGAATTTAGGTCATTTCTTGAGAAAGTGGAGTGGATAAAAGTGATGTTTGTGCATGCGAATGGAACTATTCAAGAGGATCACATGCCAAAAAACATTTTCTATGAGATTGGGGCATCACTCCTTGTATTGTAGTGATACCTTATTTGTCTATTACTATTAATATGATCCAGGTGGATGTTGGTGGCCACCCACTTATCCCACTTGGACCCCCACAACTGTCTCTTTCAGTTTTTCAGTTTTCGTAATTGTAGCACAATTTACTATTTTTAGCAGTTTTTCGGGTGCTAAACTTCTGAAGCTGTTTTGAGGCCCTAAACGACATTTTTTGGTGAATTTGGGAGCAAAACAAGTCCATGGACCAATGGTGCTCTTCCCAAAGTTATAGTTTCCAGATAGGTCATTCTAATGAGCTATTATACATGTCAAATGGAGATCGGGTGCCAAAGTTACGACCCAGGGAAGTTGATGTACCAATTTACCCAAACAGGGCCCACAGTTTGGCGTTTCATCCTCTAGGATTAGGTTTTTGGATGTTTAGGGTTTTCCATTGTTTCTCAACAATAAATAGGCCTTCGAGCCTCATTGTAACATAGTTCAGAGGCATGTAGCAGCCACATCTCTTCTTAGAGATAAGCTATGATCACCCTAGCTGGTTTATTTCCATTTATGTTTGTAAGCATATTTCAGTATTTTACATTAATGAAATGAAGTATTATTTCCACTGTATCTCTATGTTTATGGTTATCTCTGTAATTTATTATGTTCCTATTTGAATCCAGATGAGTGGTATCAGAGTGGTCTGCTTTTTCTCTCTTTTTCTTTACATGTCCCCAACAAGGTCGGGATATAAGGAGTTAGGGATTGAACTGGTCGAACCTCTATAAGACCAGCCTTGCAAATCCCAATGGCCTCCCATGGAAGATGAGAAGAAAGATGAGGGGCCAAGAGATCCTATCAAAATCTTGCTCTAAGAATTCCTTGAGCAATAAAGGAATGCTATGATGGACAGCTTTGCGCAGATCCTTCAGCGGCTACCCAGAGGTGACACATTGGCTTCCAAAAGCTACTCTGGAAATGCCACGCCCTTTAAGGTACAAGTTAATTTTGAAATCCCCATCTTCAAGGGTCAAATAGACGCAAATGCCATAGATAAATGGTTAAATCTGCTAGAAGGGTATTTTTCTGTTCATGAATTTTTGAGTCAAGAAAAGATTGCTTCCACTCTTCTCAAAGCATCCCCTTACATCAAAGATTGGTGGGAAACCTACTGCGAGTAGAAGGATGAAAGCACAGGCTCACTATTTTCAGTCGCACCCACTTGGAATTCATTCCGGGATGCCATCAAGGAGCAGTACTACCCTACTAAAAGCTATGACGACAAATACATAAAGTTGACCATGCTATGGTAGGGATGGGACCAAGATGTGTCGGAGTTCACAAACATTTTTCGTACCCTTCACACACAGTTGGGTATCAAGGATTCTAAGTTGCATTTGGTACTCAAATATTGTGGCTACCTACACAGGTACATCTAGGAAGAGATGGAGTTCTTGAACATCTTCTCGCTTGGCACAACGTATCGATACACTGTCAAAATTGAGCAGAAGTTCAAATAGAAGAAGCAAGACTTTGGATCTACAAATCCGAAGACCAAAGGAAAAAGCCAAGGCAGGGTGACCTAAGACAACCCGTCGGAGCCGCAAGAAAAGAACAACACCACGAAGTCAAAGAAGGACATAGGAAAGTGGTGTGAGTTCCATAAGAGCCCCACTCACAGCACAAGTGAGTGTCAGACCAAGAAGTTGCTCGTGGATGAGTTGAAGGCTTTGGAATCAGATGCATGTTCCGACCTGAGTCAGAACCAAAAAAGGGGAATGGGAAAGGGAAGCAGATCATTGATGCAGAGCCTAGTGCCAATGTTGCCACTGCCAAGATACCAAAGGATGAGCCCGAAGATCCAAATGAGGGGGAGTGTATTTTCCACTCACAGATGTGGGTGAAGGGCTCACTGGTACAATTCATTGTTGACAGTGGGAGCAAAAAGAACCTCATTTCAGCAGAGGTCGTGAAGTAGTTGGACCTATCGACTACACCACACTCGCAATTTGATAGGTCCCTATAATACTAGTGATTACCCCATTACTATTATAGTTGTATCCCTTATTAATATTGTTGTGCCCCTATTGTCCCCATATTTGTATTACTGTGCCCCATAGAATCCCTCTATTGTTATTTTTGTGGCTTTATATTATTATTGTTAGGTTGGTTGGGTTATATTGTGACTCCTTAGACTCCTATATATAGAAAGGATGTTTTGTCATTTGAATCATCCAAGAATTTCTCATTTGTGTAATGTAAAGGAGGTTGCCCCCTCGAAGAGGCTGAATTCTAAGGTGTTGATCTATCTTTTCTATCTTTTTGTGCGCTGGTTTCATAACATTTGGTATCAGAGCTTTGGATTCTAGCGTTTCACTGCTCCAAACAGGTCATTGTGGCATTTTCACTACAATTTTTTTTTGCGATGTTTCAGAAGCTAAAAAAAACCCCATTTCAGAAGAAATCGCGCTGAATCTCAGGTCCGAATTTCAGAGCTTTTCACGCTATATTTGCGGAGATACGATCTGAGGAAGTTGGTATTTTTGCAGACTCTTGAATTACATTCCAAACAGGTGACCTGGGGAAAATCGTCATAGCTTTCTTTCTAAACATTGGATTGAAATTCCATAAGAAGGTACAGAAAGAGGATGGACTGTAGTTTCTTGTATATATTTTTTAGAGAAAAAAGTCGAAACAATGACTCGTGGCACGTCATACAAGTTCGCTCTATTGAACTAGTCTAGAATCATGTCACTATGGGAGATTGTGCATAACGCTTTATTAGAGAATCCAATTTGGATCAGACTGGTGGCATTGGAAAGAGGAAGCAGAGGGCTACTACAGGTCACAATTTCAGAACTGGATGATCCAAAGTTATAGAGATACATCAGATTCAATCTCAGACTCCTACAAAGTGAAAAAAGGTGTGTAGTTTTTTAAATTTTTGCGTAAACTTGGTTTGAAAAATTAATTTGAAGGAATTCAAAGGGCATATGAAAGAATTATTATCGGTAATTGATGCCCCGGGAAAAGAAAATGCAAACACCTATTAGGCAACCTGAAAGCTCTAGCATGACTCATGAAGAAGAGGAAGAAATGCAACATGATATATCAAAATTACAAGACCAAGTGCAACAATTGTCTCTTGCACAAAAAGGAACAAAATCCAAGATGGATGGTTTAAAGAAAGATGTAGAAGATAAGATGGATGGTTTAAACAAAGGCATAGAAGCTAAGATGGATTTTTTAAAGAAAGGCGTAGAAGCTAAGATGAATGACATGGAAGCTAAGATGGACGATTTGAAGATAGATTTGAAGACAGACATGGAAGAATTGAAGATAAATATGAATAAGTTGCTACAAGAAATGGTCACTAATGGTCAAAGGGTAGTAAAGGAAATTCATGATGAGAACAAAAGAAATGTTAATCATCATTCGATAGACTCTAATGTTGGATTGAAGACCCACCATATTCAAAAAATCTATATGAGGAAGTTTGATGGGAAGGATCCTGAAACATGGATATTACAGATGGAGCAATTTTTTGATCTCAATAATGTGCAAAACACACAAAAGGTACGTATTGCAACTTTATATTTGGAACCAAATCAGTTTGTATGGTATCAATGGCTTTGCTCTCATAAACAAATTATCACTTGGGCAATTTTTACGGAAGAATTGACAGCACATTATGAGGATACAAAAAGCAACACTTTTTTTAGCCAATTGATAAGTCTCAAACAAAAGGGTTCAATAATGGAGCACATTGAGGAGTTCCAAAAATTGAACATAAGGGTAAAAAATATTCCAGAGGAGCATAGGATTGATGTGTTCATAGGGACTTTAAAGGATAATATCCAACATGATGTTTGCCTTTGGAAACCTAATTCATTAGAGAAGGCATTCAGGTTAGCAAGAAAAATGGAAAGCAAAATTATGGAAACCAGGAAGGATACCACTCACAACTATAAAGATGGAAGTGTTGTTCCCCCTAGCCTTCTACAACCTATAAGGTTGACACCACAAAAATTGGAAGAAAAAAGAGAAAATGGGCTTTGTTATAGTTGTGATAGCAAATACACTAAAGGTCACAAGTGTGCTGAGAAGGAATTATTCTACATAGATTGTGAAGAGGAAGAAGAAAAGGAGCAAGAAGGGTCAAAGGAAGAGAATATACTCCAGGAACAAAGCCTAGATAAAGAAGAAATGAATCTGACCATATCTTGTAATGCATTGGCTGGAATTACCACTCCTCAGACCATCAAGATAGAAGGACAAATCAGGAAGAAAAAGGTAATAGTGTTGATTGATTCAGGAAGTACCCACAATTTTATTCATTGTAAGGTAGCTAAGGAATTGAATTTCTTCCTATATCCAGCACCAAAGTGTCAAGTGATGATTGCAAATGGAGGAATGATAAATTGCTCTGGAAAGTGCCATAATATCAAGCTATCCATGGGAGAATATGAATTGACTAGCCCAATGCTTTCCATTCCAATGGGAGGTGCTGATGTAGTACTAGGAGTCCAATGGCTACAATCCTTGGGTACAATAGCTTTTAATTTTCAAGAACTCTTCATGAATTTTTTTGTGGAAGGAAAGCAAGTTGAATTAAGGGTTATTGCAGGGAAACGGGAAAAGATAATCAGCTCTAATGGTATCACAAAGCTTCTAAAAGAGGAACAAAGACGTGTAATTGCACAATTACGTTCGCTAGATGTTTCCACATTGGAATCGTCTATTTCCCCAGATCTCCAAAAAGTCTTGCACAATCATTCCAAGGTATTTGAGACTCGCAAAGGTCTACCACCTATTCGTGATCATTATCATGCTATTCATCTGATTCCAGGAAGTGTTACTCCAAACATCAGGCCGTACATATATCCCTATGCCCAAAATAGTGAAATTGAACATATGGTTGCAGAAATGCTAGAGGCTGGTATAATTCAACCTAGTCAAAGCTCTTTCTCTGCTCCAGTATTATTGGTGCACAAGAAGGATGGATCATGGTGCATGTGTTCGGATTATAGGGAGCTCAGCAAGCTCACTATTAAAGATAAGTTTCCCATTCCTGTCATTGATGAATTATTGGATGAATTGCATGTATCAATTTACTTCACAAAGTTGGATCTTCGTTCAGGATATCATCAAATCAGAATGAAGACTGAAGACATTCCAAAAACAGCATTTAGAACTCATGAGGGTCATTATGAATGTTTTTTCATGCCTTTTGGCCTTACCAATGCACCTTCTACATTTCAAGTTTGATGAATTCCATTTTCAAACCCTTCCTTAGAAAATTTGTGTTAGTATTTTTTGATGATATACTAATCTACAGCAAGTCTTGGAAGGATCATGTTGAACATGTTGACAGGGTGCTACAACGATTGGAGGAGAAACAATTATATGCAAAAAGATCCAAATGTTTCTTTGGAGTACAAGGGGTGGAATATTTGGGTCATATTGTATCTCATGAAGGAGTTAAGGTAGACCCTAGCAAAATTAAAGCCATTAAGGAATGGAAAATTCCCACATCCATATAGCATCTACGAGGATTTCTCGGGTTGACAGGGTATTATCGCAAGTTTGTTAAGAATTATGGGAGAATAGCAGCACCTCTAACAACATTATTGAAGAAAGATGCATTTTCATGGACTCCAGAAGCAACAAAGGCCTTCGAACATCTTAAAGAGGCAATGCACCAAGCACCGGTCTTAGCTACAACAGACTTCACAAAAACCTTTATTATGGAATGTGATGCTTCGGGAAATAGAATTGGTGTTGTTTTGATGCAAGATGAAAGACCCATTACCTTTAAAAGTCGTCCAATCAAGGGAAATTTTTTACACAAAGCTATTTATGAGAAGGGAATGTTGGCAATACCACATGCACTTAAGAAATGGTGACCCTACCTAATGGGAAGACACTTCAAGGTGAAAACGGATCATGATAGCCTTAAATACCTTTTAGAACAAAGATTATCCTCTGAAGAGCAACAATAGTGGGTCACAAATATGTTGGGTTATGACTTTGAAATAATCTACAAAAAAGGGAAGCAAAATGTGGTGGTAGATGCACTCTCAAGAAAGGATGAGGATGTGGAAGTGTTGTTGTGTGCCATTTCTATTATCCAGGATGATTGGATAAATGAAGCAAGGGAGCAGTGGAAGAATGATGAAGAAGTGTAGGCACTTATTCGAAAGTTACAATAAGATTCCAGTACATTTGATGCATTTAGCTGGCAAAATGATTCGTTATGGTAAAAGGATCACTTATACCTCTATAAGAATTCGCAAATAAAACAAAAGATTCTTATGGAATTGCACACTTCTCCCTTAGGAGGGCACTCAAGATTTTTAAACACTTACCGCAAGGTTAAGAAGGAATTTTTTCGGGATGGCCTTAAATCAGATATTCAAAAGTTTTCTTTGGAATGTTTGGTTTTCCAACAAAATAAAGTTTAAACAATTAATACCCCGGGTCTATTACAACCTTTATCCATTCCAAGCCAACGTTTGGAGGAGGTTTCAATGGATTTTATCACAGGTTTACCCAAGTCTGAGGGAAATAGTGTCATCATGGTGGTAGTTGACAGACTTACCAAGTATGCAAACTTTTGTGCATTATCACATCCATTGAAAGCTAGTACAGTTTCTACTGCATTTATGGAAATAATTCAAAAGCTACATGGAAACCCAAAGATTATTGTAAGTGACAAAGATCCCATTTTCACTGGAAATTTTTGGACATAATTATTTTCTTGTCTTGGTACTTAGTTAGCTCATAGCTCATCTTATCATCCTCAATCTGATGGGAAAACTAAGATAGTAAACAAATGTTTGGAAGGCAATATTCGTTGCTTTGTATCTAATAAACAGACACAATGGGTCAAATGGTTTCCTCTGGCTGAATTGTGGTATAACACTTCCTTCCATACAACAACAAAAATGACCCCATTTATGGCACTTTATAGATATCAGCCACCATCCATCATGTCATATTTAAGAGAAAATTCTAAGGTTCAAGTAGTGGAACATCACATTGAACATCAACAACAAGTCCTCCAACTCTTAAAGGATAACCTCATGTTGGCACATAATAGAATGAAACAACAAGCCGATCAACATCGCAACGAAAGAAGTTTCGATGTAGGTGATTGGGTGTTCCTACGACTACAACCATATAAACAAATGTCCCTCAAGCAAGCTAAGAAGGATAATAAATTATCACCAAAGTATTATGCTCCATACAAGTTGTTGCAAAAAATTGGTAATATGGCATACAAATTGGAGTTTCCTACAACATCTCAAGTGCACCTAGTTTTCCATGTTTCATGTTTAAAGAAAGTTATAGGCGACAAGCTCCCAATTCAAACAATATTGCCAGAACTTGACGACGAAGGAAAAATTATATTGGAACCGGAAGTAGTCACAGAAACAAGAACTCGACAGCTACGAAATCGATCAATCTCGGAGCATCTCATCAAGTGGAAAAACTTATCCACTGAAGATTCCACATGGGAGGATGAGAATTTTATACAGAAGCATCCATAAATACTCAAGCGTTGAGGACAACACTTTTTTTGAAGGAGAGGGGCATGATAGGTCCCTATAATACTAGTGATTACCCCATTACTATTGTAGTTGTATCCCTTATTAATATCGTTGTGCCCCTATTGTCCCCATATTTTTATTATTGTGCCCCATAGAATCCCTCTATTGTTATTTTTCTGGCTTTATATTATTATTGTTAGGTCAGCTGGGTTATATTGTGACTCCTTAGACTCCTATATACAGAAAGGAGGTTTTGTCATTTGAATCATCCAAGAATTGCTCATTTGTGTAATGTAAAGGAGGTTGCCCCCTCGAAGAGGCTAAATTCTAAGGCATTGATCTCTCTTTTCTATCTTTTTGTGAGTTGGTTTCATAACACAATTTTATAGTATCGGGTAGCTTCACCAAGGACAAGGTCTCTGAGTTTGCCAATAGTTGCACCTTCCTTATAGCATCAAACCCTTCACAGGTGAGGTATTGTGTGATGTTACACCTCTAGATGTTTGTGATGTACTATTAGGCCAGCCATACTTGTGGAGGCGACATGATGTGTATGAGTCAAGGCCTCATGTTGTAATTATTTCTTTGTGTAATTCATTATACAGGATATCGGAGGTAGCCCCACCTATCGCCACCTCGTTGATCACTGCCAAGAAAGGTAGCAAGCTCATCTCCCAGACTAGCGAATTCATTTTTTGTCTGGTTCACTCCCAAAGTAAGGGGAAGATTTTCACCACATCCATGACCCCTGCGAAGGGTTCCTCCATGCAGGCGAAGGAATGGAGGAATGTTGTGATCCAAAGCATTATTTCCAAAAACCTTGGTAATGGTGTAAGGACCATGTCGGCGTCATTGGAGCTCCTAATGGGCTCTTGTAAGGTGTTCTTTCTGTAGATGTAACCAGACATTTTTTCCCACCTGAAACTTGTGTGCTACCCCTGTGGGTGAGGACAAGTTATTCTTGTCCTA
>Ga0073774_1000241_pt1 | contig 13600 bp, 9 predicted proteins | sample InSIn5gowninarea_FD_77487 | JGI IMG/M metagenome (GOLD analysis project Ga0073774, IMG submission 77487) | Clean room microbial communities from NASA Spacecraft Assembly Facility at Jet Propulsion Laboratory, Pasadena, California, USA -... ... | reverse complement strand
CCAATCACTTTCTTGAAATTGCCTCTACTTGATATTTTTTTCATGCTAGATCTTCCTCTGAAGTTGGACTACATATGTATGTAGGATGGCCTGCATTTCGAATTCATCCAAACCATTCAACTGGAACAATCTCTCTTTCAGTGCACTACTGAGATACAGATCTAATTGGGTTGCCATCCTTAACATATTATATTCAAATTCAATGGAAAAGAAGGCCTTTTCCCCATAGTCCAGCTCATAGGGTGTGAATCCAGTGGCGGTCTTCCATCTGGTATTATAGGCCCAGGTGGATTCAACTAGTCTTTTTGCCCAATCCTTCTTGCTGCTGCTCACCACTTTGGTCAAGATGACTTCTAGTGCTCTATTGGTCACCTCCAATTACCCATTAGCTTGTGGATGATAGGGAGTGGTGGTCCTATGCTTGATCTTGTGATGGCTGAGCAAGTCTTTAATCATGTTGGAGGTAAATTGGTTGCCTTGGTCTGTGACCAACTCTCTAGGGTACCTAAATTTGTAGAATACATTCTCCCTTAGAAACTCAGCCACCTTCTCTTATGTTGCTACCTTAATTGCCTTTGTTTCATCCCACCTAGTCAAATAATCAGTGCACACAATAATGGATTGTTTTTGCTTTGAAGGAGGGTTAATAGCTCCAATGAAGTCCTTCCCCACTAGTCAAATGGCTTCAAAGTCACTTGAGGCTACAGAGGCATTTCATCTCTTGGATTAGGCCTTCCCATCCTCTGGCACTAATCACACTGGCTAGTGTATATTTTGACATCCTGATGAAGAGTGGGCCAATAATATCTTGCTTGTAACACTTTGAATGCTATCTTATTTGCTACAAAGTGATCTCCATAAGGCCCATCATGACAGGTCAGAAGGATGTCAAATACTTCCTCCTCCCTCACACACCTTCTCAAGATTTTATCTAGGCCAAGTTTGAAAAGATTAACCCCAATCCAAGTGAAGGGGGTGCTTTTCTTGACTATCCTGCTATTTTCTTTGGAGGACAACTTTGGTGGGAACTGTGTGGATACCAAATAGTTTGCTATATCAGAAAACTATATAGAGAGAATTGAAATACCAAATAAGTGCTCATCTAGTAACTAGTCATCCACCATTCCTTCTTCACCTATAGGCAGATTTACACTGGACAAAAAGTCTGCAACAACATTTTCCTGACCAGTCTTATCAACAACGGTTAGATCAAATTGTTTTAATTAAAGTAACCATCTTATAATTCGAGCATTCACATCTAGTTTGTTCATTAAATACTTTATTATAGCATGGTTAGTATGCACACATGTTTGATAGCCTATAATATAATGCTTGAATTTGTTTAATGAATGCACAATAGCCAGGAGTTCCTTTTCGGTCACTGTATAATTTAGTTTAGCCTTTGATAAATTCTTATTGATAAAATAGATAGCATAAGGCAGTTTTTCATCTATTTGACCTAGGGCTGCTCCTATGGCTTTATGTGAGGCATCATCATGAATATGAAAGGGGAGGGCCCAATTTGGGGCTCAAAGAATCAGTGCAATGGTTCACTTATCCTTTAAGAAGTCTAAGCCCTCTTGACAGTTTTTTGACCATATATACTCATAGTCTTTGGCCAACAAACCAAATAAAGGAGAGGCCAACTTCCTAAAGTCCTTTATGAACCGTTAGTAGTTTCCATCTAACCCTAGGAAAATTCTAACATCTCTCTGCTTTTGAGGAGGTGGGACCCTTTGGATGATAACTATTTTGTTTGGGTCCACCTGCAATCCTTGCTAAGATATTGAATGACCTAGCACGGTCCCTGTAGTCATTAAGAATTCACATTTTTCAAGACTAAGAGACAGGTTCATTTAAATGCATTTGTGTAGTACTTTTCCTAGGTTAGACATGGCTTATTAAAAATAATCTCCATAAGGTGTAATATCATCCATATAAATCTCCACCGCATCATGGACTAATTCGGCGAAAATACTCAAGACTACTTTCTGGAAAGTGGCAGGAGCATTGCATAGGTCAAAAGGAAGGACCTTGTAGGCAAAAGTACCCCAAGGACAACTGAATATGGTCTTATCCTATTCTTCTAGGTAGATCTGGATTTGGTTTTACCCACTAAATCCATCTAGGAAAGAGAAAAACCTTTTCCCTATTAGGCCATCTAGCACTTGGTCAATGAAGGGTAGAGGAAAATGATCCTTCTTTGTGGCTTTGTTAAACTCCCTGTAATCGACACAAATTCTCCACTTACTAGTTTTCTTGGGTACTAACACCAAAGGAGAGACCCACTCAGTGTCGGAGATAGGGTAAATGAATCCTGCATCTAGCAGTTTTTGCAATTCTTCTTTGACTATATCTTTAAGAGCTGGTTTCATCCTCCTTTGTGGTTGCTGGAATGACTACAACCTTCTTTGATGTATATGTGTTGAGTACACATTGAGGGGTGTACTCCCTTCATTTACCTGTAAATCCAAGTGAAGGATTCTAGATTTTTCTTTAACATGTTGCATAGCCTCTCTTATTCAAGAGCAAAAATAGATGGATTAATTTTCAAGGTTCTCTCTGGGCCAAAATCTATGATTTTGACATGGAGTGGATCGGAATTGGCCAAGCATAAGTCAATTGGATGATTCTTCTGGGTTTCCTTTACTGCTTCTTCTAAGTGTAATGAGCTGGGAGTTGGACTTTGGAGTAAGTGTTCAATCAAGTCATCCTCATCCCGCTATCCTCCTCCCATGGTTGCTTCTAAAGCATAAAGTTGGGTGGAATAAACTTCATCTTCTTCCTCCTCCTCTGACCATAAAGGTAAGTCATGGTCTAGAGAAGGTTGAGAAGGAGGGTATAGGACTAACTTCTAGGACATATGCCCATTCTTGATGGTCATATTCATATCTCTACAGTTAATGTAAGCATCAACAGCAGCCAACCATGGTCTCCCAAGGATGAGAGGATAACCAGTAAGCTTAGCCTTAGGCTGGAGAACTATGAAATATACAGGTTACTCCCAAGAGTTAATGGAGACCATCACATCCTCCACAATTCCCTCAGGGGTTACTCTAGAATGGTCTGCAAGTTTGAGAACTGTTGTGTTCTTCCTCAATGAACCTTGGAGGTTGAGCTTCAGCATGGTGTGCTTGGTCATCACATTAATGGAAGCACAAAGATCGATAAGGGTGTGAAGGACAATGGTGCTATTGATTTGCACATCTACTACAGGGCTTCTAGGTTCCAAATATTTTGGATAGATTACCAGCCCCAGCATTAAGTCAGGTAGCTGCCCAATGACATTAATGGTAGGGGCATCCCTTTTTCGCCTCCTTGGATGCTTGAAGAACTTCTCCTTAATCAACTTATTGTAAATGGGAACATCTTTTATTGCCTGGAGAAATGGGATCTTTACACATATATTTTTCAATTCTCCCATAAGTTCAATCTCTTCTGGGGTAGGCTGGAGTGGTTGGGCTAATCTCTCAGGAAAGGGTGCATTTACTTTAAGGTTTATTTCCCCTATTTCTTCCTCAACCTCCCTAGGTGGAGGTGGAGGTTGGTTATCCAAGAGAACTCTCCAATATATCAAGTTAATCTCCTAGATTTCCACAACATAAGCTGGATATGATGTCTCCCCATTGTATACTTGCTGAGCCTGCCTATTATTTGGGTTCAGATTTTGCTGGGAAGGACCTGGGGTTGTTTGGGTGGAGCAGAGTGTAGGAGCTATGGTTGGGTAGGTGGTGGAGGCAATAGAGCTGGAGAATTGTTGTATTGGGGCCTCCACCCCTAGAGTGGTGTATTCCACTAAGGTTTTGGCAGAGCATAAGGTTGAAATGACTGGCTAGCTAGCTGGGAGTGATACTGAGATGCATAGGACCAAGGAGGGGGTGTAGACCAAGAAGGATGAGCAGGGGTTGCCCAAGAAGGTATGGTTGTGGTTTGGTTGGGGTTGTAATATGCATGGGACAACCCTTGCATGCCCTGCTGGTATGGCCTAGGCCCATGAGGTCACCTTTGGTTAATGTAGAAAAGTTGCTCAGTGACCCCTTCAGCTCCTTGATATACAACTTTGAGTCCGGGTAAAGAAGGGTGCTTGTCTGTGGAGTGGTTTTCTTCACAGAACAAGCAAATTTCAATAGATTTCAATGGACATTCATTCCTGGGATGCCTCCTAGTGCATATAGGACAAAAAATGGCCAAGGTTATCTCTACTTACTCCTGATTCCTCTAGATGTTCATGGTGTCCATTTGCAAGGCAAGGGTTTGCAACATTTTTCTTTTGAAATCTTCCAACACGTTCCCAATTTCACCCTTGATGGATGAGTTGGAAGATGATGAACTAACCATAGGTTGACTACCCCTACCCTTTTTCTTGGCTACCCTAGGATGATTTCTAAAGACAGTCTTGATATCCTCATAGGGTAATTGGTAGATATCTCCTCATGCTAACAAATGTAAGTTATCCAAAATATATTCTCTTACTCCCCTAAGCAGGACCAACTTCAGTGGCTTAGGGTCAAGTGTGCACCTAGCCCTTTTGTAACTAAGTTGGAATTTTTCTTTGTAATCCTCTAATGATTCATCATTACCTATGGTCATCCTAAAAATTTCTTCTTTAGTATCCTGTGATCGACAATAGTCTCGATATTTTTTGTTAAAGGCCTGCTACATCTAAGCCCAAGTTGTGATGGTATCTCCAGGTAAACAGATGAACCAGCGCAATACTGCATCCTTAAGGTTAGACATAAAGAGTTTTAACTTTTTCTCATCATCTGTATAGTCATAGGTTTGACATATAACAACAAACTCAAACAAGAAAATGTCATGGTCCTCTCTGGTCAGGCCATGAAAATGAGGTAGGGTAGAGGGGCTTATATTTTTCATCTTATTGTCCCCATTGGTTTCCCTGATGAGGAAGGCACCCTCAACTCTCTCTCTATTGACTCTGTCATTTCGGTTTTTAGCCATTGGTTCAGTGGGAATGGGTTCCTCTTCTTCTTCTTCCCCTGTAGGTTCTTCAAATATGTCAGGTTGCTCAACTGAGGGTTCCTCCAGTTCACAACCACTGAAGAAAATAGAAGTTTGTTTGTTGGATGCAGTGGGGGTATTTGGCAAAGATTTCCCTAAGTTTTCCCTATTCCTACGAGGCATGAAAGGAAATATTTTTGGTTTGATTTTTTATTTTTTTCACAATTGGAAAGTACTTGTAGAATTGAAATTGTTGATTGAATGAAGATTACTGACAGAATGGAAAATCTACTTGTTGATTTGAAATCTTACTTACAAAAATGGAAAGGAAAGAAAACAATGCAAAATGAAAGAAAGGAAACAACTAGATTACTTTTGCAGAAATAAACTAATCACAGAATATTGAAGACAAGAAATATAAGAAAAGAAAGAAATAATCACATTCTACTCAAACACCTCCTCGAAAATGGTGCTAAAAAGTGGTGAGCACTAGTATTGTAGCAAGGACGCCACAACTCCTGGGCTACTAGCTTTACTCATCAACCTGTGGTTCGTACAAACTTGGAGGTGACAGTGTTGTATGCACAAGTAAAAGTGATGGTTCTACTTATTGTCACTGTTCAGCTGGTGAGAGACCACTGGGGTTCCAAGCCAGACTTCTATGGAGTCATATGAAGCTTGATTCTTTGATGGAAGAAAGGTAAATCTATTCTAAGAGAGTTACTCTATTGCAGTAATGGAGAAGGCCAACATGTAATGCTAAACCACACCATACTCTAATTAACCATTTAAGAAGCTATGCTAAGCAAAAATGATAAATCAACATAAAACAAATGCTACCATCTAAGTTGCAGAAGTAAGAAGCATCAAACAATACTAATGTGCAAGTAAAGAAACTAAAGTAAATTTGTTTTCACTTTTTTTGTCTTTTTATGCAAAATCAAGTATGCAAACTAATTTCTATTGTGGATGTGACAGATGGATTAAGGGTGTTTAAGGATGGCTAGAGGGTTGATGAAGTGTTTGGATGGTGTGGAGGGTCCCTAGGAGGCGTTTTGTTACTTCCTAGAGGTTTTCCATCAATTCTTCCTCAAAACAGGCCGATTCAGGAAAACCTACATGATGTACTAGAAACCTACAGGATGATCCTGTAGGAATTACATGAAACACACAGGGTACAACCGAGATCTAAATGTGAGGTGTTGGAGGTGATGGGAGGCTTACGAAAGGTGTGTGATGGGTGGAATGGAGTGTTATAAGGTCTAGGATCATTTAGGAGTCAATATCCAAGATGATGGATGGATAGATTCACTCACTGTGTTTGGGAGAATTTCAATGAAAAATGATGAAAAACTAGGGAGGGTGATCATGAAAACAAGGGATGGCTAAGATGGATGAAGTGGAAATTGGTTACTGGGTATGAATTCTTAGTCTCCTCCTAAAGCACCCGCTCTGCCTAAAACATGTGTGTCTTCCAAAAAGCTATGCAACAAGATACATTTTCATAAACTAGAAAACTAGAATTATTGAGTCAACTGCCTATACTATGCATGAAGAAAGTTTCTGAAAGGAATGAAGCATGAGTGAGATCTACTGTGGAAATGGAGATGAAAAATATGACAATGAAATCTACCTTGCAACATTAACCAAATACTAAATTAAAGACAACAAACTCCAAACCTCATAAAAGAACTAGAAATCTGTGTTTTTGGGGCTGCTTAAGGGTCCCTTCCTCAAGTCATGGTCCCAGAGGGAGGAAGTGAGGCTAAGACACCTGCTAACAACCTTGTGGTGACCTGTTTTCTCCTCGCTAACCTGCTACTTGAAAAAAGGCACAAATGGAAGCAAACTATCACACAACCAATCTAATCTACACTACTTGTAATGGAAATGCATCTAATAAGCAAACTAACAATTAAGCTATAAATCTACACTAAACATACATGTAAAATCAAGAGGAGCCTTGGCTTATAGGGTTGGACCATAACCCAAAAGCTTCAGCCCTCTAAGTTAACTAATTGCTGGCTCAAAACAAAACTCATTCTTATTAAAAAAGCAACAAATTACATCAAAAGAACTGTCACACGTTTTGTAGTTCAAAAATAGAGTAGAGTTTTATAATAAAAAATGTGAATCCTACTGAGGTCCTAGGCCTCTCTACTTATACATCTAAATTCCCCAATGAATTCCTTAAAATAAGGGATCCTCGACTCCCAAACTCAAGATAAACTAGTGCTTTGTCTCTCACTTGCTCGATTGCCTTCTAGTCCTCATGATTTGGTTGTTTTCATTCCGAGTTGATGTAATGAATGGAGGAATATTCGAATGGAGGAGTAGTATATGAGGAGGATTAACCTCCTATAATCCCTCTCCCTTGTCCCATTCGATTTTTGACCTTGGTCTTTGCAAAATTCCTTGATTTTCTCCTTTAATCCCACATTCAATTCATATTAGACCACAAAACATAATATCCAACTCTAATTCACCTCATAAACAAAATATAATAAAAAACATGTAATAATTTATGAGGAAAGTTGGTTTGACTAAGCTAGGAGGTGAATTAAGGCCCATATAATTACCCATTGATGAGGCTCATAAGAGGGACTGAGTAGCCCAAGTGTCCACTCGTGTTACTAACCCTAGCACTCAGTGCAGGCATCATATAAGCACAGTTAGGATTTAAACCTCCATTGGTAGGGGTGTATGAGGTGGGCACAAACCCTGGCCAATATCGAGGGACTTAGATGTTAATAAACTCTTGGTATGATGGTGTGTGCTTTGTAATGTGGTCCAATGTGTTGGACATCATCCTATTTGCCTCAAACTGGCTTGGACCATGGACTTCCTTGCTTGTCACCTCTCCTCCTCTTTCCAACACTTATTGAACCTTTCTTTCCTCCCTCTCTTGCCTTGCCAATTATTTTGATGTTCCTTATCTTCCATTTCTTTTTGTCTTTCCAACCTTTACTTCGATCGAGCTTCTGCTATTGCAATCCTTGCAACTCTCTTGTCCTTGGCCAACTCCTTCTTTCTCTTTTTGGTTTCTTGAATTTCATTTTTTTTTTTTTTTTATGTTCAGAATCAAACAACAATTTCATATAATATTCAGATGTGAACAACTGTGAACTCCTCCTCAAATGATGGTAATCTATAGTTGAGTTCCTTGATGAGGCCTTCACTCTCTCTACTAGTAACTTTAGGAATGCACCAAGTAATATTTGATTTTTTATCCCATGCTCCCCAGGACATGACACTTGGCTTTCAACATTCGGTACAACTGATTGGCCCCCATTGTTGGCTTCTTCAAGTACTTCATGCTGAATAGGATCCTCTTCTAGTGGACCATTTTCCACAAAATAATGAACAAGTTTTGTGTTCAACTCTGATGGTTGTGAAGGCATGTCCTTGCTTTCCTCATAGGTGGTAGATACATTATGTGTGTCGATATTCATCATCTCCTCTTCCAACCATGATGGTGGGCTTACCTGGGATGGCATGATCAATTTCTCATTGTTTAATCTTGTTGCATCATCATTTGAAATCAAGTTTTCATTTTCATTTGCTTCATCAACTGTCTCATATGGAATATCACATGCAGAATTGGAAGGTGGCTCAATGGGTGTGATAGCCTCCATGATATTGACAGTTGGTTCATGACTAAACTCACTCACATGTTCATCATCATCACCGCATAAGTGCCCTTAATAAAGGGATATTATACCTTGAGCAACAACTGCATCTTCTTGGGCATCAACATGGTCTTGTAAGTTATTTGCTTCTCATCCTTCAACATAAAATGCTTGGCTACAACCAGTATCATGCATAAGAGCATCAACACTAAGTGGGCATATACCAGTCCTCCTAAATCTAGCCTTGATATTAGAAGGTGTGAGAGCCCTTTTAAATTCTTTAATTGCAAGCTCACCTAGATCAAACCTCTTTACTTCCACCCCTAGATTCTTTTCCATCCACGAATCTTACTCGACCCCGAAATAATTCTTGAAAGGCCCAAACACGCTGACATCAAGGGGTTGCAATATATGAGTGGTATGAGCCATCAATGTTAACAGGTAAATGCCAAAATTGTTGACCTCCTCAATTGTCTACACAACCATGTGGTTTCCATGGCCATCTAAAGTAAGTAGGTGTCTATTTTCAAGTGAGACACCACTTGGTATAGATGCAACAAAGTGACAAATCCAATCTAGGAATATTTCCTTTGGCATCCATGCATGCACCTAGTTCATAGTTATGTATATAATTTTAAAGTTTTGTTTGACCTATCAATAGATAAAATCTTGGGACTGAAGAACCAATTTCATTGACATAAGAAGGAATAGTGATCCGCTCCCTTCTCATAGGAAAAATCTTAGGCACATTTTTGCACCCTCTCTTGGAGATTACCTACATACCACAATTCCTTCCTACCTGTAAGCATGTTTCATAGCAGTTCCATATATGGTCTGGGGCATATGAATTTTTTTCATATGCAACAGAAAGAGTGTTGTAGAACTTGGACACAATTGTAGGGCATAGATTTAAAGCCTTGTGTTTGTCAAGGCCCTCATCCATATGTAGCACAAGGTCTAGATGCCTTTTTTTAAATCCACTCCAGCATGATTTACCAGGAAAACCATCTTTGAAGGGGTTTGGCCTCCCGTGATAGGTTTGAGCTACTATGGATTTAAGTTGTATAAGCTCTAACCCATGTCCCAATTGGGCCATCTCCTTACACCATTCAACCACCTTGGCATCCTCCTCTTCAGTCATAACTGTAACAGGTCCTATACGATTTGTATTGGTCAACCTATTTATCCAATAATGTATGTTAGAGGCAGCACTACCATGTCTTCTAGTAGAGACATGGGTTGAATGTACCTTAAACTCAATGCAATCAATTTCAGCTAGCATGTCGTGCTTTGTCCAGCCTCCGATGGCTCTAATTTTCTTTGTTGAACTTGCACCTTCCACTCTGGTTAAAGGCGACTCTATGGTTGATGGTGGGATAACATGATCTTCCACCATAGTGTCCTTTTCAATGCCATTACTAGGGCATTGGAAGCATTCACATCAGCCCCCCTATCCTCATCCGATGAACTAGATTATAGTTGGGCCCCCCTCACCCCTCGCCTCCTCTTGTTCCTTGTACGATCTGCAGTAGAAACTCTTGTCGTGGCTGCAACAACTTGTAGAGTTACCACGAAATTCTGATTTAAAAAAACTGTATTAGAAAACTAGGCGATTCATTGGCCTTTGCAATCAATGAGCAACAACATTTAGTTCTTTATCTATATATTGTAATTGAATACATCTTGGATCCGAAACTCATCATTGGAAGGGTTTTAACTTCTTTATTGATTCTTAGATGATTTTTATGAGTTATTAGGAAGAGCTATTCCTTTTTAATTTTGTAACAGGTTTGACATAACACAGTTTCTTGAACCCAACTATTTTTTTGTCCTCAAATGATTCTTCTTGGCATTTATTTTATTCCTAGTTGGGAAACATATGGGTTATCAGGAAGAGCTATTCCTTTTTATTTTTGTAACAGTTTTGACATAGCACAATTTGTTAAACCCAACTGGCTTTATATGTCCTCAAATCATGGTTCCCGTCGTTCATTTTGTTCTTAGAATTCATTTTATTCTTAGTTGGTAAAAATAGGAGTTATCAGGAAGAGATATTCCTCTTTCTTTTTGTAACAACTTTGACATAACACAGTTACCTCAACCCAACTAACTTTTTCTGTCCTCAAGTCATTGCTGTGGGCACTCATTTTGTTCTTGCCATTCATTTTATTCCTACTAATGGTTATCATGTTTCTATTTAAGGGTTCTTAGTTGTAGTCTCTTTATGTAGTTATTCCCTTTCAAATTCTTAGTTCCAGTTATTTTATTCTTGCAAGTCAAAGCCTAATTCAAATACACGCAAGAGATTTCTTTCCTTCTTGTTCTTGTTCCTACCCTATCTAAATTATTATAACTAAACTATCACAACTATTACAGTTTGGGTTTTCCACACCTAATGGCGCACTATATGCCTTCAGTGTTGCTCCCATTGTGGTGTAATTCAACCTCAAATAATATTTGGTTTGTTTCTATTATGCCTTATCTTTGGTTCCTAGGATCTATTGGCTCAATAGTTGTTAGATGTGTTTTCATGGTTGGCTTTCTTGATACTTATTTTGATTTTAGATTCACCTAAGGCACATATCATTTCAGTTTTGTCCTTCTCTACTCATTGTTATACTATTGGAGGCATCTGATATCAATGATCATTAATATGGGTAATAATTTATCCTTGTTGTTGACTACTTAGTGGAAAAAGCTCACACTGATTTTTATTTCTGCCAATCAACTTTGATTCCTTACAGACTTATTGGTTTGTTGGAAGCATACAACACCTAGGGAACCCCCTTGAGACTAGAAAATTACTAGTCCAAATAAAGAGGCATATTCATGATAAGGCTAGATGCTCTATAATTATTAGGCAGGTCCACTGATGCAGATTTGCATGATAGTACTCTGAAACCTTCACTTTAAGTTTATGTAGGACCTTGACAGACCTTAACAAAGATAATATAGCATGTTCTCACAACTATTAAAGTTTTGGTTTTCCACACCTAATGGTGCACTATATGCCTGCAATGTTGCCCCCACTGTGTTGTAATTGAACCTCAAATAATATTTGGTTTGGTTCTATTATGCCTTATCTCTAGTTCCTAGAATCTGTTGCCTCAATATTTGTTAGATGTGTTGCAATGTTTGGTTTGCTTGATACTTATTTTGATTTCAAATTCACCTCATGCACATACCTTTCCAGTTTTTTCATTCTTCTCTCATTGTTATACTATTGGAGGCATCTGATCTCAACGATCATTAATATAGGTAAGAAATTATCCTTGCTATTGGCTCTTTAGGGGAAACAAGTCACATTGAGATTTCTGTGTGCCATTCAAATTTTACTGTTTATAGATTTATGGGCTTGTTGGTAGCATACAAGACCTAGGGGACCCCCTTGATACTAGAAAATTGCCAGTCCAAATAGAGAGGCATAGTCATGGTAAGGCTAGATGGCCTATAATTATTAGGCTGGTCAACTGATGCAAATTTGCATGATAACACTCTGAAATCTTCACTTTAATTTTATACAGGACATTGAAAGACCTTAACGGATATAATATAGCATGTTCTTACAACTATTACAGTTTGGGTTTTCCACACCTAATGGTGCACTATATCCTTCAATGCTGCCTCAACTATGGTGTAAATAAAGCTCAAATAATATTTGGTTTGGTTCTATTATGCCTTATCTCTGGTTCTTATAGTCTATTGGTTTAATAGTTGTTAGATGTGTTGCAATGTTTGGTTTGCTTGATACTTATTTTGATTTTAGATTCACCTAAGGAACATATCTTTTCAAGTTTTTCATTCTTCACTCATCGTTACATTGTTGGAGGCATATGATCTCAATAATCATTAATATAGGTAATAAATTATCCTTGTTGTTGACTACTTAGGGGAAACAACTCACACTGAGTTTTATGTGTGCGAATCAACTGTGATTCTTTACAGATTTATGGATTTGTTGGCAGTGTACAACACCTAGGGGACCCGCTTCAGACTGGAAAATTACCAGTCCAAATAGAGAGGCGTAGTTGTTGTAAGGCGAGATGGCCTATAATTATTTGGCAGGTCCATTGATGTAGATTTACATGATAGCACTCTGAAACCTTCACTTTAAGTTTATGTAGGACCTTGATAGACCTTAACGGAGAAAATTTAGCATGTTCTCACAACTATTACAGTCTGGATTTTCCACACCTAATGGTGCACTATATGCCTTCAATGTTGCCCCCACTGTGGTGTAATTCAACCACAAATAATATCTGGTTTGGTTCTATTCTGCCTTATCCTTGGTTGTTATAATATATTGGCTCAATAGTTGTTAGATGTGTTGCGATGTTTGGTTTGCTTGATACTTATTTTGATTTCAGATTCACCTAAGGCACATATTTTTCACTTTTGTTATTCATCACTCATTATTATAATATTGGAGGTATCTCATATCAATGATCATTAATATAGGTAATAATGTATCCTTGTTGTTGACTGCTTAGGGAAAACAACTCATAATGAGTTTTCTAGGTGCCAATCAATTTTGATTCTTTACAGACTTATTAGTTTGTTAGCATTATACAACACCTAGGGGACCCCCTTGAGACTAGAAAATTACCAATCCAAATAGAGAAGCGTAGTCATGGTAACGCTAGATGGCCTATAATTATTAGGTAGGTCCAGTGATGCAGATTTGCATGATAGCACTCTAAATCCTTCACTTTAATTTTATGCAGTACCTTGACACCCCTTAACGAAGATAATATAGGATGTTCTGCCAACTATTACAATTTTGGTTTTCCACACATAGTGGTGCACTATATGCCTTAAATGTTGCCCCCTTATATGCAAAAGGTCAACATGGTCCATAATCAATTGAAAAGAAGTTTGATCTACTAGTTTATGGTCCAAAATATCCAACTTATCCAGTTTCAGTTCTTCTCTAATTGTAATAGGTAGTCCTCTAATTCCTTGTAGTTCTTCTCCCGCAATATTATAGTTAACTCGTCTTAATTTGATATTCT